>Ga0102934_1001254_pt1 | contig 17679 bp, 12 predicted proteins | sample SalPonR2_A_D1_MG_FD_78175 | JGI IMG/M metagenome (GOLD analysis project Ga0102934, IMG submission 78175) | Salt pond soil microbial communities from South San Francisco under conditions of wetland restoration - Salt Pond MetaG R2_A_D1_MG | ecosystem: Environmental > Aquatic > Marine > Intertidal... | reverse complement strand
GGGTTTTCCCGATAGGAAAGATAACTGATGATGAGGGAAAGGTTTTTTTGAGAGATAAAAAAGGACAGCAGAGAGAGATAGGACAGTCAGGGTATGAACATATATTCTAAGCGGCAAGGCTCCGGGAGGCTGAATCGAGTAATAGTAATAACAGGATTCAGCGCAGGCAATTTAAGTCAGGTGTATCTTAATAGATACGGAGAAAGTTATTGAGGAGAGCTTGATATAATGCTTCTTTATTTTATAAGACACGGACAGACAGACTGGAACAGGGAAAAAAGAGTTATGGGCAGGCTCGATGTACCCGTGAATAAAATCGGCGGGGAAGAGGTGCGAAGAACCGCCGAATTTCTTTCAGATGAAGGGATCGAAATAATATATTCCGGTACTCTGAAGAGAACCATGCAAACCGCCGATATATTATCGGATGTGCTGGGGGTTAATATACGGGAAGATCCAAGGCTGGATGAATCATCTTTCGAGAATTGGGTGGGCAAAACGTACAAAGATCTTAAGGATGACCCTGATTTCAAAAGCTATACCGAGAAGCCTACCCGCTCTGATTTCTCCGAAGACGAAGATATCGAAGGGGTCAGGAAACGGGCCGTCGATTTTATAGATGATCTTTCGCTGAAAGAGGAAGAAAAGGCAGCCATAATATCTCACAGTGATATTATAAAACCGGCCATTACAACTTTCCTTGAGATGGATCTTGATAGAATGCACAGAATTACAATAACTAACGCTTCAGTGACACTTGTCGATAAACGGAAAGAGCCCCGAATCATATACATGAATCTGACTCCCTGGAGAATAGTGTAGAGAAGAGGTTTAGAGATGGAGAAATTGTACCTCGGGATAGAAACTTCCTGCGATGACACGGCATGCGCTCTTTATTCTGACCGCCGGGGTGTTGTTGTTCACAAAACCTCTGCTCAGCTTGCTCACGAAAAATACGGAGGTGTTGTTCCTGAAATCGCTTCAAGGTCGCACATGAAGACTCTTTTGCCCCTCTATGAGAATGTGATGGAAACCGGGGGAGTTGATCTTGCCGATCTGGCGGGAATATGCGTAACAAAAGGCCCGGGGCTTACAGGTTCTCTCCTCGTTGGGCTCTCTTTCGCGAAAGGGCTTTCTTATGGAAGCGGTGTTCCGCTGATCGGGGTGCATCACCTTGAAGGGCATATTATGGCAAATGATCTGGAAGATAATTTCAGAACTCCATCTCTGGCGATGGTGGTTTCCGGGGGGCATACACAGCTTATATACGTAAAGAAAATAGGGGCGTATGAGTTTTTGGGGGGGACCAGGGATGACGCCGCGGGGGAAGCGTTTGATAAAATCGGAAAACTTCTTAGGCTGCCCTATCCCGGGGGGCCGGCAGTTGAAAAGGCTGCTCTGGAGGGCGATCCGGAATCGTTCAATTTCCCGAGAGGACTTAAAAATTCAGGTGAATGTGACTATTCTTTCTCCGGTTTAAAAACAGCGGTGAGACTCAAGGTAGAATCGCTGGGGAGGTTATCCCCTTCTATAGTAAGTGATGTAGCGGCGTCGGCACAGGAGGCTATAGCAGATGTGCTTGTTTTGAAAGCTGTTATCGCGGCAGGCAGGAAAAATGTCAGCAGGTTCTATCTCGCGGGCGGGGTGGCGGCAAACGGGCGGCTTAGAGAACTGGCAGCCGAAAGGCTTGGAGCTATGGGTGTTGATCTATTTTTCCCACCTGTTAAGTACTGTACGGATAATGCCGCTATGATAGCATGTGCCGGCATGTACAAGATTAAATCGGGAATAACAGACGGTATAGATCTCAACACATTTTCACGCGGAATGCTCAAATCCTGGAGCTGACCTGCTCTATAGTAAATTCTCATTTTCATAATCGGAATTTCATGTGCAAAAAGCACTGTATTAATTACCGAATCAAGCCCTTTAACAATAAAGATATATAAGTGTAACGGTCTGTATTGGTTATGATTACAGCCTGTTCCATAGAGCTATGCCGGCCTCCCCTTTTTTAAATAGACTTGGCATGTAAATTGCGGAAATCCAATAGTTGAATTGGCTTATCTTTTGTCCGACTTTGTCTGACATAAATGGCTGTAATGCACCAATGAATAACAACTTGTGGAGACTCGATGAAACATACAGATAGAGAAATGCCTGAAATATTAGTAGTAGATGACGAAGAACATATACGCAGGATTCTAAAGTTTCAGCTTGAAAGAAACGGATACAGAGTCGTATGCGCGGAAAATGGCAGAAAGGCTTTGCGTGAGGCGCGAGGCAGAATACCCGATCTTATTATTCTTGACCTTATGATGCCTTTAATGGACGGATTTGAAGTGTGCGCGAAGCTGAAAGAAGAAGTCAGAACCAGTCAGATTCCCGTGATAATGCTGACGGCTAAAAGTGAGATGCCGGATAAGATTCAGGGACTTAAAAATGGGGCGAATGATTACCTGATAAAACCTTACTCGAACGATGAACTCCTTCTCAGAGTGAATAATGTTCTTGACTGGGGGCAAAAGCAGAAAGACGCGAATCCACTTACGGGGTTTTCAGGCAATAAGGTCATCAGGCAGAAATTAGAAGGTTTAATTGGAAAATCGGAGTCCTTCGCCTTCTTGTATGTGGACATTGATAACTTCAAAGCATACAACGACTATTACGGTTACCAGAGAGGGGATGAAACGATTCTCTTCCTGGCTGATATCATAAATGAATCGGTTTATTCGGCCGGGAACAAAAAGGATTTTATCGGTCATATAGGGGGAGACGATTTTGTTGTGATTACATCGGTGAGCAGGGCTGAGATTATCGCGAGACGCATCATTGACGAGTTTGACAATGGATTTTCTGTGCTGATGGATGAAGAGGATATCTGCAAGGGGTATCTGGAAATCCGTGACAGGAAGGGAGAAATAAGCAAAGTGCCGCTTATGTCTCTGACAATCGCGCTTGTAGAGAATAATAATGGACGGCTCAAACACTACGCGCACGTAAGTGATATAACTTCTGAACTTAAGAAATTTGGCAAGAATATGGATGGAAGCGTCTTAGTAAGGGAGAGGCGTAAGAGAAGTGTCGGGAAAAGTGAGATAGAGATGTGATCTGTACTGACTGTCTCCGGAGGTTATCGTTTATAGATATCCCCGTGTAATTAATGTCAGAAATGGAAGCGCTTAATGAAGGTTATAAATAAAGAAGAGATGCCCCAATCTTCAACTTCCCCGGAGTTAGAGGAAAAGCTGAAAACTCTTCAGAAAAAAATAGATAACTATCAATTTAGATTCGATTCCGCTCTTTCGGTTGTAGGGAGCGAATTTATCAGGCCTCTGACTTCGATAAAAGGGTATGCGGGACTTCTTGAATCCGGTTTTCCTGAAATGGGAAGTAAGGAAAAAAGATATTTTTCGAAAATAGAGGAGGCCGTAAATGATATTGAGTCTCTGGTTGAGATCTACATTCGAATGCTCAGCGTTAAAAAATCCGCGCAGCTGGTTGGTGAGATGAAGAAAGTAAGATTCTGTGATTTTGTAGATCAGGTGATAGGCAGGTATTGTGAAAATCCGGAAAAAATCGTAAATGAAGTAGACAGGAATATTCCCCCGGTAACCCTGAGGAAAAAATATCTTGAGGTCGCGCTCGGCAATCTCGTTTCAAATGCTGAAAAATTCGGAGGAAATTCCACGCCCCCGGGAGTAACGGCCGCGCTTTCCGGTGATGATAAAACCGGTAATAATGAAAAAATTCTTATAATAAATGTTTATGATTACGGTGCGGGAATTCCCCGGGATATGAAGGAGAAGGTTTTTCTTCCCTTCTATCGTGTTGACCCTTCAGATAGCAAATGCGGGTTGGGCCTGGGGCTTTCTATGGCAGCAGATGCCGTTTCCTTTATCAACGGCAAGATAGATCTGCAAAGTGTTCCGGGAGTCGGCACGACTTTGGTCCTCTCTGTGCCGGTGGTGGTTCAGGATACTCCGGCAGATTAAAAAACGGTGTGATAGGTATATGTTTGAAGAAATCGCAAGAAAAAACAAACTACAGGAACTGACGAACGCGATAAACATCAGAATGATAGAGCTGGTGGCTATTTTCTGCATAGTATACCTTGCCAGAGAATTAGCGGGGTTTACTTACAGAACAGATCTTGTAGTGTTTTTATTTATGGGGGCTGCTTTACTTAATTTTATTGTTGCCGGGCTTGAAGGATTCGTTTTAAAAGATAACGAAAAAGGGATCAATCTTCTAAATTGGCTGGCAATAGGGGTGGATCTGGCAACTGTACTCTCTCTCGTATATCTGACCGGTTCTGCGTGGAGTCCGTTTCTGTTTTTAGTAATTCTGCCGTTGTTCTTTTCAAGCAGGCTTATTCCTTCCATATCCACGGGGATCATTCTAACTTTAGTAACGGTTACTATTATAGGTGCGCTCAGTCTTCTTGAAATAAACGGTTCAATTGCTCATTTTTCCTGCTACCAGGGTGATTATTCTTCAATTATGAACGAACACTTTCTAACCGGCACTTTGCTGGCTCTAGCCGGTTTCATGGGGCTTATGATTTTCCTTTTCAACACGTATCATGAGAAATTCAGGGTCTATTTCCGCAGCGCTGAAAAGAAAATAGAGCAGTCCAGGAAGAGAATACTCGAATTAACGAGGTTGTATGATATAAGCCTGGGAATAAATTCGGTTATAAGCCTGGAAACATTGATGAAAATGGTTTGCAAGGAGACAACACTTCTTCTTAGAAGGCCGTGGGCCGGGGCTGTTTTACTTACTGAAAAACATGAAGTATTCAAATATATTGAACTCAATGTAAATGATGGCAGTAGCGTAAAACAAACCCCTGAAATGAAAGAGGATCCTTTAATTAAAGAAGTAGTTGAGTTGAAGGAAGGTCTCTTAATTAACAGTATCAAAGATCATCCTTCAGGCTCTGCGTCAAGACTGCTTAAGGGGAATAAACTCAAATCTCTCCTGGCTATACCTGTCATTTCAAATGATACCAGTCTGGGGATAATAATGGTTGGTGATGTAACAGGGGAAGCCTTTACGGAAGAAGATTTGAAGCTTCTTACAATTCTAAGCGGTCAGGTCGCCGGAGCTATTGAGAAAAGCAAACTACACGAAGTTATGAACAGACGGATAGATAAACTTGAAACGGACAATGAAAATCTGGAGAGCTCGAATAAATTGAAGATGGGATATATTTCACATCTTTCCCACGAGCTTAAGACCCCTTTGACATCTATCAAGGCCTATGTTGAATCTCTGCTGGAGCATATGGCTGATTCTGATTTCAAAGAACGGGAAGAATTTCTGGGTGTTATTTCGAATGAGACGGAAAGACTCATCCGAATGGTTAATAAGGTTCTTGATGTTTCCAAGATAAAATTCGGGCGGAAGGCTCTGAAGAGAAAAGTTTTCCATCTGAAGGAATTGATTCAGAATGTGGAATCTTCAATGCAGCCGTATTTTAAGGATAAAGATCTCAGGCTGATTGTGAATATTTCAGACGAAATTCCGGGGGTTGACGGCGATGAAGACTTGATAAAGCAGGTGTTTATAAATCTGGTAGGGAATGCTATAAAGTTCTCGCCCGCGAGAGGAAAAATATATATTGAAGCCGCAGAAGATGCTGTATCGATAAGAGTTTCTGTCAGGGATGAAGGAAAAGGGATATCTAAAAATAAGTTAAAAAATGTTTTTAAACGATTCTATCAGGCTCATGCCGGGTTTAACGAAGGGGTCGGGCTTGGCCTCGCTATAGTAAAAAATATTGTCGAGCAGCATGGCGGTTATATCAAAGTAACGAGCGAAATCGACGAAGGAACAGAGTTTATTTTTACTCTTCCCAAGGAACATAACTTTAATAATCTACTTGGCTTCCTTATAGACGCGACAGATTCCAGAAATGAAATAAACGAAATGTTCGAACTTTCAGTCCGTGTAGTAGCTGAGGTCCTTTCGGCGAAAATAGTATCCATTATGCTTCTCGATGAGGAAAGAAAAGAATTGTTCATTAAAGATGCTTACGGACTGAACAGAGAAATAGTCAGAAACGCGAGAGTAAAAGTAGGCAGCAGTGTGGCCGGCAAAGTTGCCGAGAGCGGCAAACCCCTGCTTATTGAAAACATTGAAGAAGTTGGGGTCACCGACGGAAACAGAAAATCTCAATACGAGACAAAATCCTTGATTAGTGTCCCTCTTGTGATCGGCTCTACTATTCTGGGTGTAATAAATGTGAATAATAAGATATCGGGCAAATCTTTTAATGAAGATGACCTGGATTTACTTAAAAGCCTCAGCATGAGAATTTCGAAAGTTATTGAAAGAATGAGAATGTCACAGGACTTTAACGCTTTTCTCAATGAGACGATACATTCGCTGCGCTCTTTACTCGAAATATTTGAGAGGGATAAATCAGGTTTAAGGCAGGAATCGGTTGATTGGACCGTTAAAGTTGCCAAGAAGCTCGACCTTGAAAGAAAAGAGATAAGAGTAATTCAATTTGTCTCCAGCGTGCATGATATAGGTATGTCATGTGTAAGTGAAGATATCCTTAATAAAACGTTGTCTCTTTCATCAAAAGATATAAACAAGATAAGAAGTCATCCCCAACGGGGAACTGACCTGCTCAGGCCCTTTGAATTTGTGGAAAAAGTAAGTAAGATCGTCCTCTTTCATCATGAGCATTTTGACGGCAAAGGTTATCCGATGGGTCTTAAGAGGGACCAGATACCGATAGGCTCAAGGATATTAGCTGTTATTGACGCTTATGTCGCTATGGTAAGCAAAAAGCCTTACAGGGAAGAATTGACAGTGATAGAAGCTGTCGAGGAGTTGATGAAAAATTCGGGCACCCAGTTTGACGCGGCAATCGTAAGCGCGTTTATAGATGTTCTGATGGATGAAGGGCATATGGAAGTAGAAGAGTATTTGAATATAACTGACAGGATGAAAGCTAAATTAAGCAATAGAATTCTTCATTGAGTCGGGAGAAGTTTTGTTTGGAGCAGGAATAGAAGGAATATTCACGGGGTATTCGGCATCGGTGACATACCTTGCTGTTTTCTTGCTTATGGCTGTAACAGCTGTAGCAGTCGGTTTTGCCGCGTGGGATAACTCCAGGAGCTGGAAGTTCTTGTCAGGCCTTGTTCTTATCTTCTTTTCGAGATGGATTTTTATCAGCCCCCTTTCAGGAAGCGGATCTTTTCTGCCGATTGTTTCTTTTACTGCCGGGCAGGCGGGACTCTATATTTTATTGGTATCTTTCCTTAAGCCCGCCGAAAGAAAACTTGGAATTACGCGGAACAGAAATATTCTTTCAGCCGGGTTGGCTGGCGGTGTGCTTCTGGCGGTTCTGAGCTTCTCGTTATCTCTGGCCGGTTTTTCTTTATCTAACCTTATATTACTAACCTCGGCCTTTGCGTCACTTGGTTTCTGGGCGGCGTTTCTCAAGGAATTAAGGAAAGAGGATTCTCTAAACGCTGTTATGTGGAGCGCTGCAGCGGCAATGCTCAGCATTGCCGCATTAGTTGAAGGTTTATCCCTGTCAGGAATAATGCCGCGGGGAATATTGGACAGACAATTTGTTTTCCTTGCTGATATGGGCGGCCTCGCGATTCTTACTGTCTCTATAGCCGGCAGTTCGATCGTACGCCGGGAAAAAATTGTTGAAAACAGGGTGTATGAAAATTTTCTCAGGTTGCGGGAAAAAACCCTGCTGGAACGGGAAGATTCCGATAACTACCAGGAAATTGCCGAATCGGTTTATGAAGAATCCGGAGCGGATTTTGTGTTATTAAAAACTCAGAAATACAAAGATGATCAATTTTATCTGAGAGGATGCGCCGGAGAGACTGTTTCTCCGGAGATGGGGATTTCCTATCCCAAAGATAAATATACTGAATATTTCGACGATAGGTTTAAAGAGGGAGAGGGATATAAATTCAACCGCGAAGATCTCGGGGGTGACAGCATTATCTTTGTTCCCGGATCGATTACGTGGAAGAAAGATAACATCTTCATATATCCGATAATTGAGGGGACCAGGAATGTCGGATCGTTTATAATAGGCTTTTTCGACGAGGCAATCAATGTCGATCATATTTTTCTGAGTTTATGCTCCGGGCTGGCCGCACAGTTGATTCGCGAAGAAACACTCAAGGAAAATTGTTACAGGAAAGAAGCCGAACTGTCAAAGTGTAATGATGAACTTGAAAACGCCAATCAATTAAAAACTAATTTCATGTCGATAGTATCACATGAACTCAGAACTCCTCTTACTTCGATAAAAGCATACACTGAAACTATTATTGAAAATATAGTTTCAATAAAGCGGGATACAATAAAGGATTTCCTGGGTGTGATGGCGGAGGAGAATAACAGGGTAATTAATCTTGTCGATGATATACTTGATTATTCAACGATGGAAAGCGGCCAGCTGAAGTGCAAAAAAGAGAAGTGCAATATTAATAAGATCATCCAGGAAGTTTATGGTGATCTTGAAAACGAAATATCTTCCGCGGGAATTAACTGCAATCTTCATCTGCCGAAATTGTCCGTTGTAATGAAGGCTGACAGGGAAATGATATATCAATTGATTGATAATCTTATGAAAAACGCCTTGAAATTTACACCGGATAAGGGAGAAATATCAATCTCCCTCGACGAGGAAGCTTCCGCGGTCAGAATAGTAGTTCAGGATACGGGGAAGGGTATCCCGGAACATCAGCTGGAAAAGGTTTTTGAAAGATTCTACCAGGTTGATAACAGCAATACCAGAGAATACGGCGGGTCCGGTTTGGGCCTCGCTATATGCAAAGATATTGTTAAGTGGCATGAGGGACGGATATGGGTCGAAAACTTAAAACGCGCGGGAGCCAAATTTGTTGTGTTGCTTCCCGTGCGGGATGATATAATGATTCGCAGGCGCAATAGCTCAGAGGTTTTTGGGACGACGGGACATCAGAGGGAAAGATTCTTATCCCTCCTCGTGGAGATGATGGCCGGTTTTCTGCAGGCGAGAAAGGCGTCAATTATGAGGCTGGATGAAGATGAAAACGCCCTCAGGGTTGTCGCGGCCAAGGGAATGGACCCCGAATTTGTTCAGAACACTAAGGTGAAGGTTGGTGAAAGAATAGCAGGACGTGTTTTTCAGGAGGGAAGGGCAATATATATAAAGAATATCGAAGAGAACACAAATTTTAAACGTTCTAATAATTCTGCTTATTACGGCACCAGTTCCTTTATTTCAGTTCCATTAAAGGAAAACGGGAAAGTGACGGGGGTGCTCAACGTAAGTGACCATGTAGAGGGGAAAAGGTTTTCGGGCCCGGAAAAAGAGGTGCTGGAGGTATTGAGCGGGATCATAAGCGCGATGCTGAGCAAGCTTGAAGCATATGAAGTTATTTCCACAAACTTTGCCGATTTAAAAGAGGCGATGAGGGGTATTCTCGATTTCAGAGAAAGTGTTGGAAGCAAAAACCTGTCTCTGTATTCCAGGCTGGCCGTCCAGACGGGAAAACGTCTTGATATTGAAAAAAGCAGCCTGGCGGCTCTCTATCTCGGGATGAATCTCTATGATGTCGGGATGATGAAAATAGAGGGATATATAAGGGGTAAAAGGGAGAGTCTCTCGGAAGAAGAGTGGGAAAAACTGAAGAAACATACCGATATCGGGTATTTGCTTCTTTCTCCTATGGCGCTTGACGAGAAAGTAATGAAGATGGTACGTAATCATCATGAAAGTTATGACGGAACGGGATATCCGGATGGTATCAAGTCTACTGAAACAGATATGGGAACAAGAATAATAACTGTAATAGATTCTTTCAGAGCCCTTGTTACTCACGGTCCCTACAGAAGAGGTTATACTCTGGATGAAGCCGCTGAGGAGATTTCCAGGAACGCCGGGAAGAAATTCGACCCGGAAATTGTAGAGGCTTTTCTGGAAGTGCTCGATGAGTTAAGAGGGTTTGAAGAAATTGAAGACCTTGAAGACTATTTTTACGCGCCTGAATTCAGCAGGGAAATCGAAAGCATTAATGAAGAAACAGAAAAAGTGGAGGAGGAAGTATGACTGAAAGAAAAGTTCTGGTTGTTGATGATGAAGCAAATATTACTCAGATACTGGAATTCAGTATTGAGGCTGAAGGATACCAGGTGGTATCCGCGTCTAATGGCGAAGAAGCTATAGAAAAAGCCCGTAAAGAACAGCCTAATTTGATAATACTTGATATAATGATGCCCAAAGTTGACGGGTATGAGGCTTGCCGCGCTCTCAAATCTAATCCGCTGACAAAGAAAATCCCTGTTATTTTACTGACCGCGAAGGGCAGGGAAATAGATAAGAGGCTTGGTTATGAAGTTGGAGCCACAGATTACATTGTAAAACCTTTCAGCCCGAGCAAGCTTATAGAAAAAGTGAATCAATACCTTTACACCAGAAAATAATATTTAGGATTGCCCCGAGGCAGCTTTCATAATATACTCCTGTCTGCTATGGAAGCTGAAGATCTTAAAAAAAAATATGTCAACGTTGTTTTGCCGGTTCCGGTTAAAAGGGTTTTTACTTACAGGGTTCCGCATGATATGGCGGAATTGGTTAATCCGGGCTGCAGGGTTAAGGTGAAGTTTGGGAAAAGGCGTCTGACGGGCTATATTCTTTCATTTTGCGGTAAACCCCGGGGAAATTTCAGAATACGGGAGCTTTCAGCCCTCGTAGACAAAACCCCTTTGATAAATGAAGAGTTGCTTGATTTAGCGGGGTGGATGGCTGATTATTATCTTCATCCGATAGGTGAAATTCTAAAAGTTATGCTACCCGCGGGGATTACAGGTAAACAGCGGTCCAGCCCGGGAGAAATTTCACAAAGAAGTTTCCCCCGGGAAATAAGCTCACCGGAACTTAATGATGAACAGAAAAAAGTCTTCGAGGTTGTAACAGAAGGGATGAAAGACGGGAAACATCTGAGTGTTATGCTGCATGGGGTTACGGGAAGCGGCAAAACAGAGGTGTATATGCGGTGTATTGAGGAGGCGTTTAAATACGGAAAAAGAGCAATACTGTTAATACCGGAAATAGCTTTAATCCCTCAGATTACAGTAAGGTTTAAAAGACGCTTCGGAGATAGAGTGGCGGTACTGCACAGCAGGCTGACAGGCGCTCAAAGATACGCGATATGGAAAAGGGCTTCCACGGGGAATCTTGACGTTGTGATAGGCCCCAGGTCAGCCGTCTTTGTTCCTATGAAAGAGCTTGGAATATTTGTTGTCGACGAGGAACAGGACTCATCTTATAAACAGCAGGAAAAGCCTCACTACAACGCTGTTGACCTGGCTTTCTACAGGGCCAGGAAGGAAAACGCGGTTTTGCTGATGGGTTCAGCCACACCTTCTCTTACAAGATATTTTCAATTCAAAAATTCAGGAGATTATTATTTCCAGCTGCGGACCAGGCCGACGGGGGGCGAGATGCCGCCTGTAGAAATAGTCGATATGCGCGGGAGCAGACAGGTTTTTTCAGATAAACTCCTCGATCTTATTGCGAAGAGCCGCGCGGCCGGGGAACAGTCTATTCTGTTGCTTAACAGGCGCGGACACGCGAATTTCGTTCAATGTCGGAAATGCGGTTGGATAGCCGCGTGTCCTAACTGTTCCATTTCGCTGACATATCACACGCGCGGAGCTGGTTTGATCTGTCATTATTGCGGATACAGAGATGATTATCCGGAGAAATGTCCAACTTGCGGGTCATATAAGATATCTCATGCGGGAGTCGGCACACAGCGGGTGGAGGTGGAATTGTCAAATATTATGCCGGGATTGAGAATTGCCAGAATGGATTTTGACACGACATCCAAACGGGATAGTCACAGCGAAATACTGGAAAGATTTGCCAGGGGAGATGCCGATCTGCTTCTGGGCACGCAGATGGTCGCGAAGGGACACCATTATCCGAATGTTACCACGGTGGGGATTCTGTCAGCTGATTCCGGACTCAATTTCCCGGATTTTATGGCAGCAGAAAGGACATTTCAGTTACTTTCTCAGGCAGCGGGCAGGACAGGAAGGGGAGAGAAGGGAGGGAAGGTCCTGGTTCAGACTTACGCTCCAGAGCATTATCTTTTCAATTATCTGATAAATCATGACTTTGAAGGTTTTGCGGAAACTGAACTTTCTTTGAGGAGGGAGTTGAATTATCCTCCTGTAACAGACCTGATATTATTTACTGTAATGTCAACTTCTGAAAATAGAGCGAGAGATGCCTCAGACAAAGTCTATGAAATTCTGAGTGATCTTGATCTGGAGAGAGACCTTACTTTTCTCGGCCCTACTCCCGCCCGGATTGCCAGGTTAAGAGGCAAATACAGATTTCAGATACTGATTAAGGGCGGGTTTGATTCGGAATTGAAGAGAACCTTGATAGAGACGGCCCGGAAAGGTGTGTCAAATTTCAGGATGACGGAGATTCGTTGGGATGTTGACCCTGTAACTTTCTTCTAAGCGGGAATCCAACACCCTGAAATCCTGATTCAAGAAGCCGGAAAGAGACTTGACAGGAAACCGGCGGCGTACTAATTTAACGGTAATCAAGTGTGTTTCAGATTTTCATTTTACAATTGGAATAATTTGTTGAAGCAGAATCTCAAGAAGCCACCTTTATTTTAAAAGATTGTGATCCTGTTATTTGTCAAACGTGAGGGTTAATCAGCTTTACTAAGGTTTAAAAAGGAGGATCAGTTCCGATGAGAAAGTTATTATTTTTAGTTGCCGCTGTCCTTATTGTGATTGGCGGCCTATACGGCTGTAAGAGCGTAGAGACGACAAGCGCTATGCTGCATAATCAGACTCAAAGTTACGATAAAGCTATAGAGAGCGCTAAACTTGGTCTGGAGAAAAATCCGAATGACGCTGAAGCGTATTATCAGCTTGGATATTCTTATAGTAAGAAGGACAGCATGAGTCTGGCCTATGAAAATTTCAGAAAAGCGGCGTTGCTTGATCCAAACAGAGAAAAGCTTGTGGAAGATAATATAAAATCTAATTGGGCCGGCCATTATAATAACGGATTGAGTGAACAGCAGCTTGGTAATTTGAAAGGTGCTGTTGAAGAATTCGATAAAGCTACTAAAGCTGATCCGAGAAGGTTAAAGAGTTGGCTGAGGCTTGTAAGGATTGCCTTTACACTTGCTGATGAGGATTCTGTTTATCTCGAGAAAACCTATCAGGCAACTGATTCGTTACGGCTTCGCCTGGATAAAGAGCATGAGAGTTATACGACCGCCCTTTCCATTATTGGAAGGATAGAAGCTTATCGGGGGAATATTGCCAGGGCAGTCGAAAGTTTCGAAGCTCTCATTGACGAGGATCCGACCAAGGTTAAAAGTATCGAGAGTACCGCAGAGGATTTCCGCGCAAAAGGAGAATGGGCGAACGCGGCTAAGTTTTATGAAATTGCCATTGACGCGTATGAAAGGAGCGGCGAGGAAAATTTCGCGGTTTACCATAATCTCGGTCTTGTCTATCGCCAGCAGAATAAGTATCATAAGGCTATCGTAGCTTACGAGAGTGCTCACAGGATCAAGCCGGAAGATAAAGTGGCTGCTTACAGTCTTCTGGTAACGTACTATCAGGCGAAGTTGTTTGATCAGGCTATAATGTTTGGAGAAGAGTATACGCAAAAGATAGCGCCGGAAGATCCGAGAGGATGGCAGGTTCTAAGTGCCTCATATAAGGAAAAAGGGTTCAAGATAAAAGCGGAAGAAGCCTATAAAAAATATCTTGATGTCCAGAAATAAGAATAACAGGAATTACTTAAACCGCCTGATCAATTCAATAGATTGATTGAATATTAAGAACGCCTTAAGTATGTCCGGCAATCTTATTAAATAGCGGTGAAAATGCTTGCATGAAGAATTCTTGCTCCAATTTTACTTGACATGGGGGTTATGTTAGGGTAGTATAAACACAGATTTGAATGTCGTTTCATTACCGTTCTTGATTCTCCTTCAGATAATTGTAGAAATGATTAGATTCGTCTGAATGCAAGAGGATTAGAATAGAAGTATTTACCGCTGATTTAAAATGATTCCATAGAGATCTCATGTGACAGTTAATTGATAATTTCTTTTCGCTTTGAAGCTGCCTCGCTTACGGGATATCTCTTAGAATTCGTTTTACAAAGTAAATGGACAGCTTTTATTTGACAGGAACAAGAGATTTTGCTTCTCAACTTAAATAAGTATAAGGATTAACGCAAAAGGGGCTAAAGCTGATGGATATAGTAGAACTGAAAAGCAAGAAGATTGAAGAATTAATGAAGATTGCCGAAGATCTGGAGATAAGTGAAGCCAGCAGTCTTCGCCGACAGGAAATAATGTTCAAAATTCTTGCCGCTCAAGCTAAACAGAACGGACATATTTTTAATGAAGGAGTGCTGCAGGTTCTACCTGAAAAGTATGGTTTTCTCAGATCCCCTTCGTACAATTATCTTCCCGGTCCTGATGACATATACGTTTCACCCTCACAGATAAAAAAGTTTTCCCTCCGTACCGGAGACACTATCTACGGACAGGTCAGACCCCCGAAAGATTCTGAAAGATATTTTGCTTTATTGAGAGTCGAAGCTGTAAACGGAGAAGAACCCAAACAAAATAAAAAGAAGACACTCTTTGATAATTTAACGCCGCTTTATCCCGAGGAGATGATTAACCTCGAATATGATCCCAAGGATCTTTCCGCTCGACTTATGAATCTTCTTACTCCAATAGGGAAAGGGCAGAGGGCTCTTATCGTAGCGCCTCCCAGAACGGGAAAGACGATACTGCTCCAGAAAATCGCCCATGCCATAACGGCAAACCATCCTGAGATTGTTTTGATTGTTCTGTTGATTGACGAACGTCCCGAAGAGGTAACAGATATGAAACGCTCTGTTGACGGAGAAGTGGTCAGTTCAACCTTTGATGAACCGGCGGACAGACATGTTCATGTAGCGGATATGGTTATTCAGAAATCAAAATGCCTCGTTGAACACGGGAAAGATGTTGTTATTCTGCTCGATAGTATTACCAGGCTGGCCAGAGCGCATAATACGGTCGTTCCGCACTCCGGAAAGATATTATCCGGGGGTGTTGATTCGAACGCGCTGCAGAGACCGAAACGTTTCTTCGGCGCCGCGAGAAACACAGAGGAACAGGGAAGTCTGACTATCATCGCCACAGCTCTTATTGAAACCGGAAGCAGGATGGACGAAGTTATTTTTGAAGAGTTTAAAGGAACCGGTAATCTTGAGATACAGCTTGACAGAAGGCTGGCTGACAAGAGGGTTTGGCCCGCGATAGATATTTTCCGTTCGGGAACAAGAAAAGAGGAACTGCTTCTTGACGATAAAGTAATAAACAAGGTTTATATATTAAGGAAATTCCTGAGCGATAAAACCTGCGTTGAAGCTATGGAGTTTCTCCTTGAAAAGATAAAGAAAACAAAAACCAATGCCGGATTCCTTAAATCGATGAACACTTAATAAAATCATTTATACGCGGCGGTTCTGGTGATTGTCATATTAAGGATGTTTAGAATAGCGGAATGACCCTCTGCTGTATAAGGGGGAAAAAATAAAAATGCAAATATTGTTTGTATATTGGATAAAGTCTCATTAGATTTAATGTACCTATGAAGTTGAATTGTAATAAAAACTCTGGAGCTGAAAATGAAAAAAGGTATTCACCCTGACTATAAGAAAACTACGATTACCTGTGTTTGCGGTAATGTTATCGAGACACGTTCTACAAAAGAAGATATACATGTGGAAATCTGCTCATCCTGTCATCCCTTTTTCACAGGGAAGCAGAAACTTGTAGATACGGCGGGACGTGTAGAGAGATTTCACCGTAAATATGGCGATTACAGAAAAAAACAGGCGGACGGCAAGAAGAAATAAGTTCAACTTCCTTCCTTGAATTCGCATTCCGCGGGCGCTTTCGCTGTGTCGATTGATTGACGTATATCCTAATTGCTATTACAGCCGGGGCTTATCAATGCTGAATGTGATAATAATTTTACATTTTTCTGGAATAAAGCGCCAAAATTCTTTAGAGTGATCTGTAGCTGAAACCTTTTTAAGGACAGGGTTAGAATTGCTCTGCAGAGTCTTATGGAGGCATAGCAGATGAACAACAAAAAAAGGTACGACACTATATTAAAGCGTTTCGATCAGATAACACGGCAGATGGCTGATCCGGAAGTAATAAGAAATCAGTCGGTTTACCGTGATCTGGCCGTGGAAAGAAGCGCCCTGGAAGAAGCTGTTGCTGAGATAAAGAACTATTTTGAGCTTGAAAAAAGGATGGAAGAAGATAAAGAAGTAGTTGAAAATTCTGACGATGCAGAACTTGTTGAATTCGCTAAGATGGAAATAGTTGAAATTAAAGAGGATCTGAATAAAATTGAAAAGGAGATCAATTTACTGCTTATACCTAAGGATCCTGATGATTCAAGAAACACTATTTTCGAGATAAGAGCCGGCACGGGAGGTAATGAAGCGGCGATTTTTGCCGGAGACCTCGCGAGGATGTATCGTTTGTACGCTGAGAAACATAAATGGAAACTCGATCTTCTGGGGAGCCACCCTTCGGAAGCGGGTGGTTTCAAGGAAATGATTTTCATGCTGAGCGGCAGACAGGCATTCGGAAAGCTGAAATTCGAGAGCGGTGTGCATAGGGTGCAGAGAGTTCCCGAAACAGAATCAGGGGGCCGGATACACACTTCGGCTGTTACAGTGGCGGTTCTGCCGGAGGCAAAGGAAATAGATATTAAAATTGATCAGAAAGATTTGAAGATAGATGTCTTCAGAGCGAGCGGCCCTGGAGGACAGAGTGTCAATATGACCGATTCAGCGGTAAGGATTACCCATATCCCTTCAGGGCTGGTTGTCAGTTGCCAGGACGAAAAGTCACAGCATAAAAACAGAGACAAGGCTTTGAAGGTTCTAAGAGCAAGACTTTTCGAGGCGGCGAAAAAGGAACGGGATAGAAAAAGAGCTCAAAAGCGAAAGAGTATGGTCGGATCCGGAGACAGAAGCGCAAAAATAAGAACTTACAATTATCCTCAGGGGAGAGTAAGTGATCACAGGATCAACTTCACTACACATAATCTGAAAGGTGTAATGGATGGAGATCTTGATGAAATAATAGAAGCGTTATTATTAGCGGAAAGAGAAAAGAAATTAAGTGAAGAGATAGAAAAAGCTCGCGGAAAGAGTTCGAAGTAGTATTCGAAAGGAGTGTAAGTGAAGAAGGGGCGGCTTAAAGACAGCCTGCCGCCGAAGGTGATAGACGCGGTCAAGCTATCTGAGGAATATCTTGCCAGGCGCGGCATAGAATCACCTCGATTGAGTGCCGAATATCTTCTGGCTAAAGCCAGGGGCTGTACAAGAATGGATCTGTATCTTGATTTTGACTCCGTTCTTGATCAAAGAGAGCTGAAGATTTACCGCGCGGATCTATTAAAAAGGTCGAAACATTATCCGCTTCAATACATTCTCGGTGAAACTGAATTCTTCTCTATTCCATTCCGTGTGCGTGAAGGGGTATTTATACCGAGGCCGGAAACAGAATTGCTGATAGAACGGACCGAAGAGATGCTGGGGGATAAATCCTCTGTCCGTTT
>Ga0102934_1001253_pt1 | contig 17681 bp, 13 predicted proteins | sample SalPonR2_A_D1_MG_FD_78175 | JGI IMG/M metagenome (GOLD analysis project Ga0102934, IMG submission 78175) | Salt pond soil microbial communities from South San Francisco under conditions of wetland restoration - Salt Pond MetaG R2_A_D1_MG | ecosystem: Environmental > Aquatic > Marine > Intertidal... | reverse complement strand
CGCCCAGCGACAGTCCGATCGCGATCGCGATCGTCATCCCCGCTCCGGCCAGCAGCAACGTCGCGGGGAGTCGGGTGGCGATCTCGGCCACCACGGTCCGGCCGCTCCGGACCGAGACGCCCAGATCGCCCTGCAGGACGCTGCCGAGGTAGTCCAGGTACTGCACCGCGAGCGGCCGATCCAGGCCGTACGCGCGGCGAAGCTCCTCGAGCGAGGCGCGATCGATGCCTTGCGCCGACTCGCCCAGGATCGCCAGGACGGGGTCGCCGGGGGACACCCAGACCATCGCGAACACGAGGAGCGTGACGCCCAGCAGGACCGGAACGAGTCCCACGAGCCGGCGCAGCACGTACGTCGTCACATCCAGCGTCCCATGCGCCCGTCACGAGCGCCCTGTCCGCTCGCGGCGCCCGGCCGCGAGCGGGTCACTCGTCCAGCGTCGCGTTCCGCAGATCCAGATCGATCCACGAGTAGGCGACGATCTCGCCCCGGAGCGCCTCGCGCTTGGCGTAGGTCGAAAGCGGGTAGTAGAGCGTGACCATCGGCAGGTCCGTGAGGACGCGCTGCTGGACCTGGCGGTACACGTTCGCGCGGACCAGCTCGTCCGGCGTTCCCCTGCCCTGGTCCAGCCAGTCGTCGACCTCCGGATCGGCGTAGCGCGACGCGTTGTTCTGCGGAATCTGGCTCGAGTGGAAGAAGGCGTACAGCGTGTAGTCCGCGTCCAGCGTGACCGTCCCCCAGGTGGTCGCGTACAGCTGGGCGTCCTCCTGCTGGATCGCCTCGGCGTACGCGGCGTACTCCTGCGTCCGGATGTCCAGGTCGACGCCGACCTCGGACAGCATGAACTGCACGATCTGCGCGACCGACTCCAGGTCCGGGTTCTGGAAGATGTCGAGGCGCAACGACAGGTTCTCGGCGCCCGCCTCGGCCAGCAGCTCGCGCGCCCGCTCCGGATCGTACGGGTACGGCTCGTCGAGCTCGGCGGCGGCGAACCGGACGGTCGGCGGGATGGGGGCCACGGCCGGCTGTCCCAGCCCCTGGAGGAACTCCTCGATGATCAGGGACTTGTCGATCGCGTACGCCAGCGCCTGGCGAACGCGTGCGTCCTGGAGCTCGGGGTGCTGAACGTTGAAGCCGAGGTGGGCGGAGCCCCAGCCGAGGAACGCGTCGCTGACCACGTCGTCCCGCTCGGAGATCGACCGGTAGGCGTCGGGCGGGAGGTTGAAGATGATGTCCAGGCCACCCGACCGCAGCTCCACGATCTGGGTCGAGACCTCCGGCACGATCCGCAGCGTCACGCCGTCCAGCTCCGGCGCGCCGCCCCAGTAGGCGTCGTTCCGCTCCAGCACGACCTCGGATCCGTCGGTCCACGACGAGAACCGGAACGGACCGGTCCCGACCGGCTCGCGGCCCAGCTGGTCGCCCAGCGACGCGGGAACGATCGCCGTGACCGGGTGGGCGAGGTGCGCCAGCAGCGGCGCGAACGCCTCGCCGGTGTCGATCGTCAAGGTCCGCTCGCCGGTCACGACGACCTCGTCGATGGCGGAGACCACGAACCGTCCCGGCGCTCCGGTGTCGGGGTCCAGCAGCCGGTCCAGCGACGCCTTCACGGCCTCGGCGTCCAGCGGGCTGCCGTCGTGGAACGTCACGCCCGCGCGGACGGTGACGTCGAGACGCGACGGGGTGACGAACGCCCAGCTCTCCGCCAGGCGCCCGACGATCTCGCCTTCGGGCGTGACGTCGAACAGCGCCTCGTACACCTGGTTCGTCACGGAGAACGAGAAGCCGTTGAACGTCTTGTGCGGATCGAGCGTCGGCGGGTTCGACCCGATCGCGGTGGTCAGCGTCTGCGCCGACGCCGACGCGACCGCGAAGAGCACGAGAAGGGACAGCACGAGTCTGCGCATGGGAACCTCCGAAAGGTGGACGACGCCGCTCGATCGGCGCCCTACACGAGAAGCCTACTGGACCGCCGGCACCCGCGCCGGTCGGACGCGCGACCTGTCGCCGGCACGTCCGACGCGACCGCGGGACCGCCGCCGGGCGAGGCTAGGCGGACGCCTCGCCCGCCCGGCTCCCGTGCCGACCCGCCCGCCAGCCCGACCACCCCTGCGCCAGGCCGGCGCCGATCCCGAGCGCGGCCACCAGCAGGCCCGCCAGCGCGCCGAACACCGGCAGCCAGGTGGCAAGAGCCACCAGCAGCAGGCCCAGCGCCAGCGCCCCGAGGCCGGTCGCCGCTCCGGCCTCCGAGCGGCTCAGCAGCAAGCGACCCAGCGTCAGTCCGACCACGGCAGGCGCCACCACGGCCGACGCGAGGCCGAGAAGCACCGCCAGTACCATCGCGACGGCGATCCCGACGAACACGAGTCCCACCGACAGGCCGGGAAGGTCGGCCAGCGCCGCGACGGCTGCGACGGCCGCGAGCAGACCCAGGAACAGGGCGAGCGCGAGCGGGGCCCCGACCAGCGTCGCCGCGCCCAGCAGACCGGACGAGCCGGGGGCGCCGGCCACGCGGTCGGCGCCGGCCGTGGTCCACCGCGGCGCGAGCGCCCAGACCGCGGCCCCCACCAGGAGCAGCAGGAGGTAGCGCTCGACGAGGCGCACCGCCCAGGAGCGCGGCGCGGGCCCCGGATCGGGCTCGAACGCGTACCGGCCGCCGACACGCTCGGTGTCGACCGGCGGCTCGCCGGGCGCCACGATCGTCAGGTCGCCGCCCACCCGCGCGTCCGCGCCGAAGGTGAAGCCGTCGGCGACGCGCTCCAGCTCGTCCGGCACGCCGGGCCAGATCGTCGGCGACAGACCCTGCCGGCCGCCGACCTCGGCGTGGAGCGTCCCGTCGACGCCGCCCCGCAGCTCGACCGCGCCGGCCCCCAGACGAGCGTCGCCGGCGACCACGCCGGCGACGAGCACCTGACCGGCCGCGGCGGCGAAGTCGCCGCCGACCGTCGCCCCTGCGCCGAGCTCGATGCTGGCGCCCGCGCCGACCAGGTCGTCCTCGATCGTTCCGTCGACGCGCACCAGCCCGCCGCTGAGCCGGGCGTCGTCGCCGACGCGGCCGTCCACCCGGACGGTCGAGGCGGAGGCGATGAGATCTCCCGTCACCTCGCCCGAGACGGTCACCGTCGCTGCCGCCGCGACGACGTCGCCCTCGACCCGGCCGAGGATCTCGACGTTCGAGCCGGTGGCGTAGAGGTCGTCGGCCAGCACTTCGTCCGCGGCGACGACCACACGGTCGCCGGCGCGGAAGGTGGCCGCCTGGGCCAGGCCCGCCATCCCGGCGACCAACAGAAGCAGGCCGAGGAGGCGAGCAGGAAACGCGTTGGCGCCGGCGGGAACGTGCGTGGACGGGTGGCTCATACGCTCCTCCTCACGAATCGGTGCGTTCGTCCAGTCATGGGTAGCACGGCCCCGGCGGTCCGCCCCGTCGCCCGGCCCAGGTTCGGGCGACGGGCGGACACGCCGTGCGGAGCCCGCACGGGCTCACTCGTAGCGGAGCGCCTCGATCGGGCTCAGCGCCGCCGCCCGGCGTGCCGGCCAGACGCCGAACACGACGCCGGTGAGCACGCTGACCAGGAACGCCATGCCGACGACCCACGGATTGATCACGAACACGTCCAGGAACGGCACGATCTGCACGATGCCCCATAGCGTGACCAGCGAGAGCGCGACGCCGACCGTCCCGCCGATCACGGTCAGGACCACCGCCTCGATCAGGAACTGCTGCAGGATCGTGCGCGGCGTGGCGCCCAGCGCCTTCCGCAGGCCGATCTCGCGGGTGCGTTCGGTGACGCTGACCAGCATGATGTTCAGGATGCCGATGCCGCCGACCAGCAGGCTGATCGCGCCGATACCGCCCAGCAGCGCCTGCAGGATCACCGTGACGGTGTCGAACAGCGACAGCGCGCCCTCGATCGTCTGGATCTGGTAGCTGTCGGGCGGCCGGCGCCGATCCAGGATCGAGCGGACCTGCTCCTCGACGGCGCCGGCGTCACGGTCCAGATCGATCGAGATCGGCAGGAAATCGTACTCGCCGCGCGGCACGCCGGGAACGTCACGGTAGAACGCCCCCAACGGCACGTCGCCCGACACGTCGTTCGCGAACGTGCCCAGCGCGCCCCCGATCGGCTCCTTCACCCCGATGACGGTGTACGTCGTGCGTACGCCACGCGCTTCGAGGAGGATCTCGCGACCCACCGGATCGACGACGTCCTCGAACAGCTCGCGCCGAGCGTCGGCGGACAGCACGATCACGGACGCGGTGCGTGCCGCGTCGCGCTCGTCGAAATAGCGACCCCGCGCCAGCTCGATGGAGCGATCGATCTCGGGCGCGTCGGGCGTCGTTCCGTTCAGGCTGATGTTCTCGCGCGTGTCGCCCACCACGGCCGTGACGCGCGCGCTCTGCTGACGCAGGATCTGGATCGGCAGGCGCGAGAGCGCCTCGACGTCGTCGTCCGTGAACCGCTCGGCGTCCGGATCGTCGAACACCCGCTGCACGAACAGCGACTGCGAGCCGAACTCCTGGATCTCGGAGGTGATCCCCGCCGTCGCGATCTCGCCCAGGCTCACCGTCGCGGTGACGGCGAACACGCCGATCACGACGCCCAGCAACGTGAGCAGCGAGCGGAGGCGGTTCTCGAACAGCGCCGCCAGCGCGGTCCTCAGGTTCTCGAGAAGCATCTCAGGCCCCCTGCTCGTTCGCGCCGTGCGCCGTGTCGTCGGCCGGGGCGGCGCCTCCGTCGACGCCGGGTCGTCGCCGCGACGTCACGGCCTCGGAGGACTCGACCACGCCGTCGCGGATGTGGATGATCCGCTCCGTGTGGTCGGCGACCTCCTTCTCGTGCGTGACCATCAGGATCGTTCGCCCCTCGTCGTGCAGGGCGTCGAACAGCGCCAGGATCTCCTGCCCGGTGCGCGAGTCGAGGTTGCCGGTGGGCTCGTCGGCCAGAAGGATGTCCGGCTCGGTCGCCAGCGCCCGCGCGATCGCCACGCGTTGCTTCTGACCGCCGGACAGCTCGTTGGGCTTGTGTTGGAGCCGGTCGGCGAGGCCGACGCGCTCCAGCGCCTCGGTGGCGGTCCTGCGCCGCTGCCCGGGCCCCAGGCCCCGGTACATCAACGGAAGCGCGACGTTGTCGAGGGCGCTGGATCGCGCCAGCAGGTTGTACGCCTGGAACACGAAGCCGATGCGCCGGTTCCGGACCTGCGACAGACGCTCCTCGCTCAGGTCGGCGACCTCCTCGCCCGCGAGTCGGTACGATCCCTCGCTGGGCGCGTCGAGGCAGCCGAGGATCTGCAGCAGCGTGCTCTTGCCGGAGCCGGACGGCCCCATGATGGCGGCGTACTCGCCGGGGAGCACCTCGAGGTCCAGGCCCCTCAGCGCGTGCACTTCGACGTCCGCGCCCAGGCGGTAGATCTTGCGAAGACCGCGCGCCTCGATGACCGGGGTGCTGCCGCCGGCGTCCCCGGCGGTCACGATCCGCCTGGAGGCGTGAACCGCACCGGCGCTCCGTCCTCGAGCTCGTCGATGCCGACGACCGCGATCGTGTCGCCGCCCGACAGGCCGTCGGTCCCGTCGGGATCCACCGCCGCGACGGTGGCGTTGCGGTCCACAGGATCGACCTCGACGCGCCGGGCGGTTCCGCTGCCCGGCTCCTCGCCTCGGTCGACCCGGAACAGGAAGCTGTCGCCCGTCTCGTCCTCGGTGATCGCCTCGAGCGGGATCAGGAGCATCTCCTCGAGGTCCGCGACCCGCACCCGGGCCGTGACGGTGTAGCCGGGACGGACCGGCACGTCGCCCTCGAGCGCGCCTTCCGCGAACGCCAGCATCGCCTCGACCTGAGCGCTGCCGCCTTCGCGCGCGGCCACGGGCGCGAGCCGAACGACCTCGGCCGGGAGGCGCAGGCGCGTGTCGGCGTCCGGCACGATGTCCGCGGGGAGCCCCACGGCCAGCTCGGCGGCCCGGTTCTCGTCGAACGAGGCGCGGATCCGCAGCTCGCTCGGATCGGCGATCGAGGCGACGGGCTGCGTCCCCGTCGCGTCGCCCACCTCCACCGCGAGCGTCGCGACGACGCCACCGAACGGCGCGCTCAGCACCGCGTCCTCGATGCGGGCCTGCAGGTTCGCGAGGTCGGTCTCGAGGCGGGCGACGTTCGCCTCGGCGCTGGCGCGCTGCGCCTGGGCCAGCGATCGCTGGTTCGCGAGCCGGCTGCGGGCGGCGTCGAGGCTCAACTCGGCCTGCTCCAGCGCCCTCGCGGCCGCATCGCGCGCGTCGCGGACGTCGCGAAGCTCGTCACGCGAGGCGGCGCCGAGCTCCAGCAGGCGCTCGACCCGCTCCACGTCGGCTTCGCGGCTCCGCAGATCGGCGACGGCCTGCAGGCGCCGGTCCTCGGCCTGAACCACGGCGGACTCGGCGTCGAGCCGGTCGACGCTGAGCTGCGCCAGCGTCCGCTCGAGCTCCGCTCGCGCCGACTGCAACGAGACGCGGGTCGACGCCACGTTGCGCTGAAGCTCGGCGACGTCCAGCCGAATGAGCGCCTGCCCCTCCGTGACCGCGTCGCCCTCCTCGACCAGGACCTCGGCGACGGTGCCGCCGCCGCTGAACGCGAGACCGCGTTCCCGCGTCGCCTCGATCGTTCCGCTGCCGGTGACCTCCCGGACGAAGCGACCGGTCTCGGCGGGCTCGACGACGACCTGCTGGACCGGCGGGCCGCCGCGGCTCCGGAGCGCCACCACGGCGGCGACGCCGATCACGATCACGATCGCCAAGATCCAGACGACGCGACGTCGACGCCGCCGCCGGCCTCTGGCAGGATCGTCGCGGCTCACGAACCGGCTCCCAGGATGGTCGCTTCGAGCGAGCGCAGCGCGTCGGCCAACCCGTGGCGCGCGACGCGAGCCTCCGAGGACCGGCGCAGCAGGTCCAGCTGAGCCCGTTCCAACGCCACCTCGGCGATGGAGCCCGCCTCGAAGCGGACGCTGGCGACACGCACGTCCTCCTCGGCGGTCGCGACCTGCTCAAGGGCGCTGGCCAGCCGTCCCTCGGCGGCCAGCACGGCGTTGTGCGCCTGCCTCACGGCCAGCGTGAGGCTGCTGCGGAGATCGTCGGCGCGCAGCTCGGCCGAGTCCAGCCGGTCGCGCGCCGCCTCGACGTCCGAGCGCGCCACGGTGAACGCCACGTCGACGGCCTCGAGCTGGGCCCGGGCCACCAGCACGGCGCGCCGCGCGGACCGCAGCGACGCGTTCTCGTCCAGGCGGGACGTCGCCTCGTCCACGCTCGGCACCGTCGGCTCGGGGGCGGCGCCGTCCAGCGCCGGAAGGTCGCCGGCCTCGCCCAGGCGCACCGCCAGCCGATCGATCGCCAGCTCCAACGCCTGACGCGCGTCGCGCAGGTCGCGCTCGGCGCTTCGCACGACGTCCTCGGCACGCGCGACGTCGCTCTCCGTCGCGGCGCCCGCCTCCAGGCGGATCGCTGCGGCGCGCGCTTCGACGCGGGCGATCCGCAGGGCCACGTCGGCGATCGCCACGGAGTCCTGCGCCTCGAGCGCGGCTTCGAAGGCGTCCGCAGCGGCGTCCCGTGCCGATGCCTCGGCGTTACGAAGCGCGTCTTGGGCCGCCTCGACGTCGTGCCCAGCGTTCAGCGTCGGCACGCGCAGGCTGGTGGGGTCGGCCTCGACGCGGGCCGCCTCGCGCCGGGCCGCGTCCAGGTCGAGCCGCGCGGTCCGGACCTCGACCGACGCCTGTACGGCACGGTGCATAGCGGTTTCCAGGTCCAGCGTCTCGGTCGTCGTCTGGCCCCGGGCGGGGGCGAGGAGGGGGGCGATCAGCGCCAGGAGGAACAGCGCGGTCAGGATGCGGGGGACGGTACGAGTGGTCACGGTTCGAGCGGTCACGGTGCGGTCGGTCATCACGGTCACTCCAGGCTCTCAGGGTCGACGGCGAGCGCGTCGAGAAGACGGAACACGGCGAGGCGAAGGTCGTCCACCGCGCGATCGGCGTCGAGATCGGCGCGGCGCGTCTGGAGCTCGGCCCGGCGTACGGCCGCGTCGGAGGCGGCGCCGGCTTCGGCCCGCAACCGCACGATCCGTTCGTTCTCGCGCTCGAGCTGGGCCGAGCGTCGGGCCAGCTCGGCCCGCTCGGCGGCGTCCTGGGCGTTCGCGTAGGCGCGATCCACGGCGATGCGGGCGCGATCGGATGCGCTGGCGCTCCGCACGCGGGCCTGGTCTTGCCCCGTACGAACGGCGGCCAGCGCGTCGGACAACGCCGGGCTGAACGGAATCTCGGCGCGCACGCCGATCTCGAAGCGGCTGAGCGAGCCGCCCGGGCCGACCCCTTGCACGCCGTCGTCCGGATCGAACGAAGCGTTCAGGCGGGGCGCCAGGCGGTCGCTGTCGATCGAGGCGGCGAGGCTCCACGACCGGTCGGCGTCGCCGCTCGTGAACCCCGTCTCGAGCGTCAGCGTGGGCAGCACGTCGCGGACGGAGGCGGCGGCGGTGCGATCGGCCTCGTCGACGTCGCGCCGGGCGGCACGAACGTCGGGCCGCAGCTCCAGCGACGCCTCGCTCCGCTCCGGGAGGGCGGGGGGCGCGGGCAGCGGCCCGCTCGGGGGCGGCACGGCTCGCCCCAGCACCGTCTCGAGCGCCCGCTGCGCGAGGCGCAGCTGCCGTCGTGCGGCGTCGCGCCCTTGCTGGGCCCGGGCCAGGGCCAGCTCGGCCTGGGCGACGTCCAGCTCGCTGGCGGCTCCCGCAGCGAGGCGCTGGCGCATCGCGTCCGCCTCCAGGGCGGCGAGCGTCGCCTCCGCCTCCGCCAGCTCGGCCGAGGCCTCGGCCCGTAGCGCCGTCTGGAACGCCTCCACCGCGTCGATCCGGGCGGAGCGTCGCGTCGCGGCCAGCTCGTCCCGCGCGGCCGCGACCGAGGCTCGGGCCCGCGCCAGCTCGTCCGCCCCGGCGCCACGAAGCGCCGGGTCGATGCGGACGGTCAGCCCCAGCGGCGCGACGTCGCCTCCGCCCAGGTCCTCCGACGGCGCCCCCTCGGCCGCCACCAGCGATCCCGAGCGACGGTCGTAGCCGCCCGACAGGGCCAGGTCGAGGGGAACGGCGGTCGCGGACGCCTGCCGCGCGGCCCGCTCCAGCGCCAGCTCCGCGACCTGGACGCTGGGCGCGTCGCCCACGAGCGTCAGCAGTTCCGCGTAGCCGAGCGTCTCGCCCAATGCGGCCGGACCTTCCTGCGCGTACGCGGTGGCTGCGACCAGCAGGAAGGCGACGACGAGGCGCATGACGCGTCGCGGACCGCAGGCACGACCGCTTCCCCGCCCGCGCGGCGGACGGGGCGGTGGATCCGTAACTGGAATCGGGTCGAGCTGCACGATGGAACTCCGTTCGAGAGGGGCGAAGAGGCGATCCGGGTTCGCCGACGGTCCGTCGAGGACGAGCATGCACGATCGGTCCGCGGCCGTCCTCCTTCCTCGGTCGGAGACGCGACCGACGGCGCGAACGACCCGCGACCACCCTGGAGCGTACGCCCAATGCAAGCCAGTCATCGCGACCGAGCACACGTCCGCGCTAGCGTGAATGCGAACTCTCTCGCCTCCAGGAGGATCCGATGGCTCACGTGGACGTTCCCGACATTCCCCGCCAGAGCGACCTTCGACTTCCCGCCGACGCCACCGCGCTCATCGTGGTGGACATGCAGAACGACTTCGTCGACGAGGCCGGCGCGCTGCACGTGTCCGACGCCGCCGAGACGGTTCCCCGCATCCGCGAGCTAGCGGATCGTGCGCTGGACGCAGGAGCGCGACTCGTCTTCACTCAGGACTGGCACACGGAGGACGACCGCGAGTTCGACGTCTGGCCGCGCCACGCCGTGATGGACACCTGGGGCGCGCGGATCGTGGACGGGCTCCAACCCGACCGGGCCGACCGGGTGATCCGCAAGCTCCGTTACGACGCGTTCTACGGAACGCCGCTGGACCATGTGCTGCGCGACTGGGGCATCGAACACGTGGTGGTGGTGGGCACCGTGGCCAACATCTGCGTGCTCCACACCGCGGCCTCCGCGGCGCTCCGCTGGTTCGACGTGACGCTGGTCGAGGACGCGGTCTCGGCGCTGACGCCGTTCGACCTCGACGCCACGCTTCGTCAGCTCGACTTCCTGTACGGAGGCCGCATCGTCGCGAGCGAGAACCTGAGGTTGGACGCGGCCTCGCCGCGATGAGCGTCGCGACCGTCGCGGCGTGCGTCACCACCCCGTGGCCGCTGGACTTCGGCGGCAACCTGCGCAAGGCGCGGTCGTCGATCGCCACGGCGAAGGCGGCGGGCGCCCGCTACCGGCTGGGTCCGGAGCTCGAGCTCACGGCCGCGGGCTGCGAGGATCACTTCCTCGAGCCGGACACGGTGCGTCACGCCTGGGAAGCGCTGGCGGAGCTCGTGAGCGACGACCTGACGGACGGGATCGTGTGCGACGTCGGCATGCCGGTCGTGCACCGGGGCGCGCGCTACGCCTGCCGCGTGCTGCTGCTGGACCGCCGCGTGCTGCTGATCCGGCCTGCACGCCAGGTGTCGGGCCGGCACGGGAGCCGCTGGTTCACGCCGTGGAGCCGCACCCGGCAGGTCGAAACGTTCCCGCTCCCGGACCCGGTTCGCGAACGCACCGGTCAGGTGACGACCGTGATCGGCGACGCGCGCCTGAGAACCCGCGACGCCCTGATCGGCTTCGCGACGCTCGACCCCGCGTCGGCGGGGGCCACGACGCCGGCGGTCGAGCGGGACGCGAACGAGCGAAACGGAATCGGGCCCGCAGCGACGGCGCCGGGCCGGCCGGAGCACGACGGCGTCGACATCGTCGCGGCCAGCGGCGTCACGCGGCACGAGCTCGGCGCGATGGAGGCGCGGCTGGGCAGGATCGCGGCCCTGAGCCAGGAGTTCGGCGGAACGGTCGTGCTCGCCGCAGCGCGCGGCGCCGATGGCGGTCGGGCGTACGCCGACGGCGGCGCGATGGTGGTCGTGAACGGCGAGCTGGTCGCGCAGGCCGCTGCGGTCTCTCTCGAAGAGGTCGAGGTGGTCCTCGCCGACGTGGAGGTCGGCCTCCCCGGCGCGGAGCCCTCCCGGGACCACGCCGAGGCCGCCCCGCATCCTGTGGTGGACGCCGATCTGCGCTTGGCCGCCGGCCGGGACCGGCCCGCGAGTCCGCCGCGACCGCCCAAGCAGCTGTCCCGCGAGGAGCAGATCGCCACCTACCCCGCCGCGTGGCTGTGGGACCACCTGCGCCGCTCGGGCGGGGGCGGGTTCTTCCTGCCGATCTCGGGCGGCACGGACTCCGCCGCCGTCGCCACCGTCGTGGCGTCGCTGTGCCGGCTGCTGGCCGACGCCCTCCGCGAGCGCGACGACTCCGTGACGCGGGACGTGCGGCGCGTGCTGGGCCTGACCGGCGACGATCCGACGCCGCTCGATGCGCGCGCGTTGGCGGGGCGGCTGCTCACCACGGCCTACCTGCCGACCCGCGTGTCCAGCGAGGGGGGCCGCGAGCGTGCGCGCGCCCTGGCCGAGGCGATCGGCGCCGACCATCTGGAAGTGGGGCTCGACCCGCCCGTGGAGGTGCTCGCGAACGCCACCGACCGGGCCGCGCTGCCGGGCCGAGAGCGCCCGCTACGGTTCGCGGCCGAGGGCGGAGGCGAGGCCGAAGACCTCGCGCTGCAGAACCTCCAGGCGCGGATGCGGATGGTGACGAGCTACCTGCTGGCGCAGCGGACGCCCGCCCTGCGCGGCGTGCGTGGGCCCCGGCTGGTGCTCGGGACGTCGAACCTCGACGAGGCCCTGACGGGGTACGTCACCAAGTACGACGCTTCCTCGGCGGACCTGAACCCGATCGGCGGGCTCCGCAAGACGGACCTTCGCCGCTTCCTGATCTGCGCCCGCGACGCGATGGCGCTCCCCGCCCTGGACGCGGTGCTGGACGCCACGCCCAGCGCCGAGCTCACGCTTCCGGGCGAGCACGGCCCGCAAACGGACGAACGCGAGATCGGCCTGACGTACGAGCAGACGGCACGCCTGAGCGAGCTACGGGGCGCCCAGCGCTGCGGTCCGCTCGAGACGTTCGAGCGGCTCGCGGACGAATGGGCTCCCATGCCCGCGGCCGAGGTCGCTGCGCTCGTGAAGCGCTTCTACCGCGCGTACGCCCGCAACCGCCACAAGGCGACGATCGCGACGCCCAGCTGCCGGGTGTCCGGCTACGGCGCGGACGACGCGCGCTCCGACCCCCGACCGTTCCAGCTCGATCCGGAGTGGCCGTGGCAGTTCCGCGCGATCGACGCGCGGGTCGAGCGCCTGCTCGCCGACGCGACCGGAGGGCCCTGAGGTGCGCATCGCTCTGCTGGGCGGACGCTTCGATCCACCCCACTTCGGCCACCTGCTGCTCGCCGAGCAGGCACGCGAGCAGCTGGCGCTGGACGAGGTGCATTTCGTTCCCGCGGGCGCGCCGCCGCACAAGGGCGTCGTCGCGCCGCCGGGGGCGCGCGCGACGATGACGCGGCTGGCGACGGAGGACCACCGCGCGTTCCACGTCGACGATCGTGAGCTGCGCCGCGAAGGACCCTCCTATGCGATCGACACGATCGAAGAGATCCGCTCCGAGCGTCCGAGCGACGAGCTCGTGTTCCTGATCGGCGCCGACGCGTACCTCGAGATCGCCAGCTGGCACCGGGCCGAGACGATGGTGCGGCGTGTCGAGGTCGTCGTCGTGCCGCGGCCGGGTACGTCGCTGGCCGCGCTGGACAGGCTGGACGAGCCGTTCCGGAGCGCGGCGAAGCGGATCGATACGGTCCCGATCGGGATCTCCTCCACGCTTCTGCGGACGCGGGCCGGCCAGGGCCGAAGCCTGCGGTACCTCACCCCGCTCCGTGTCGCCCGCTACATCGTGGCGGCCGGGCTGTACCTCCCGAACCCCAGTGAACCGGAGGCTGCCGAATGAACGACGCCGACTGGCGCACGACGCAGGGCGCGATGTTCACCGACCTGTACGAGATCACGATGGCGCAGGCGTACTTCCGTCACGGCCTGCACGAGCGCCCGGCGAGGTTCGACCACTTCTTCCGCGACTACCCCGACTACGGACGGCACAAGGCCGGCTTCGCCGTCTCGGCCGGCCTGGCCTGGCTGCTGGATTGGCTCGAGGAGACGCGCTGGCGCGACGAGGACCTCGCCTACCTGAAGCAGGTCCGCGGTCGGGCCGGCGAGCGGCTCTTCGACGACGCCTTTCTGGAGTGGCTTCGCGGCCGGGGCGTGGGCGAGGGCGTCACGATCCGCGCAGTCCCGGAGGGCCGCGTCGTGCACGCCGAGGCGCCCGTCGCGATCGCCGAAGGACCGCTGGCCGCGCTGCAGCTCTTGGAGACGTCGCTGCTGAACCACCTGAACTACCCCACCCTGGTGGCCACGAAGGCGGCACGCCTGCGCGAGGCGGCGGTGGACGGCACCGTGCTGGACTTCGGGATCCGCCGCGGTCACGAGCGGGGCGTCCACGCCGGCTCGCGCGCGGCGCTGATCGGCGGCGTGGACGCGACGTCGAACACCGGCCTGGCGTTCGCGTTGGGCGAGACGCCCAAGGGGACGCACGCCCACGCCTTGGTGCAGGCGTTCATGGCGCTGGGATCGGGCGAGCTCGGCGCGTTCGAGGCATACGCCGAGGCGTTCCCCGACGACTGCCTGCTGCTCGTCGACACCGTCGACACGCTCGGTTCGGGCGTCCCGAACGCGATCCGCGTGTTCGAGCGCCTGCGCGAGCGGGGCCACGAGCCGGTCGGGATCCGCCTGGACTCGGGCGACCTGGCGCACCTCGCGGTGCGTTCCGCGCAGCAGCTGAACGCCGCCGGCTTCGAGGACGCCACCATCGTGCTCTCGAACGAGCTCGACGAGCTCACGATCCAGCAGATCCGGACGCAGATCGTGGAGGAGGCGCCGCGCTACGACGTGGACGCGGAAGCGCTGCTGGGGCGCCTCGGCTACGGCGTGGGCACGCGCCTGATCACCTCGCAGGGCGACGCGGCGCTGGACGGCGTGTACAAGCTCGTCGGTATCCGCGGCGACGACGGCTGGGAGCCGGCGGTCAAGCTGTCCGAGACGCCGGAGAAGGTGCTCGTGCCCGGCGACAAGCGCGTCTGGCGGCTGTACGACCAGCGCGGCATGGCGACGGCGGACCTGGTCGCGCTGTCGAGCGAGGCGCCGGAAGAGGCGGACTCGTTGACGCTTCACCACCCGAACCGCACGAACGTTCGGCGCGAGCTCCAGCGGGGCGAGCTCTCGGGCATGGAGCCGCTGCTCGAGGAGGTGTTCAGAGACGGTCGGCGGACGTCGGACGAACCGACGCTGGATGCGCTGCGCGAGCGCTGCCGTGCCGACCTCGAAAGGCTCGATCCGGGCGTCCGCAGGGTGCTGCGGCCGCACCTGTACCACGTGTCGCTGTCGACGAAGCTGAAGGAGCTGCGCGACGAGATGGTCCAGAAGGCGCAGGAAGCGGCCGAACGCACGGACGACGGTCCCTCGGACGCGTCCGGCTCCTGATTCCGGTCCCGATCGGGCCCGTGCCGCGGCTCAGCTCAGGACGGCGCGGTGACGGCGGAACACGTGGACGGCCAGCAGGGCGGCGGGCACCAGGAAGGCGTAGCTCGTGGCCAACGCCGGGACGATGCCGACCGCCTGCTGAAGCGCGCCGAACGCCACGTACGCCACCCCGGCCACGCCCCAGGTGAACCCCATCAGCATGCCCGACGCCGTCGCCACCGCGTTCGGAGCGAGATCCTGCGCGCTGAGCACCAGCAGCGGGATCGGCGCGTTCGTGAAGGCGCCGGCGGCGGCGACGGTGGCGTAGAACGCGACGGTGCCCGGCGCCAGCGCCAGCGTGAGCAGCATCGCCGGCAGCGCCAGCGCCATCGCTCCGACGATCAGCCGGGCTCGACCGACGTGCGGCTCCAGCCCCCCGGCGACGATCAGTCCCAGCGACGCGGCGATCTGGTACGTCGCCAGCGTGAAGCCCAGGATCCCCGCGTCCGGCGCGAAGCCGCGCACGTTCACGAGGTAGAGCGGCATGGCGTTCAGGAAGCTGATGTAGGCGACCGCCCGCAAGATGCCGACCCCGGCCAGCAGCCCCACCGGACCGGCGAACAGCTCGCGGTCGAACAGCTTGGGGCGCGCGTGGCGTTCGGGACGGACCTGCTCCGGCGCCAGCGTCAGCAGCGCGACCCCCAGCACCACGCCGATCGGCGCCAGCCACGCGATCGCCCACGGCCCGTAGCTGCGAAGCAGCCAGAGCGCCAAGACCGGCATCACCGCGGAGCCCAGCGGCCCGCCCGAGCCGAACAGGCCGATCGCCAGTCCCTTCCGCCGTCCCGCCTGCCGCGCCATGGACGCCGCGGCCGGGTGGAACAACGCCGATCCGAGGCCGCCGATGGCGAGGACCAGGAACAGTGCCCAGACGGTCGGCACGACCGGCAGCAGGCTCATCAGCGACGCGCCGACGATCAGTCCCAGCGCAGCGGCGCGGCGCCGGCCCCAGCGGTCCGCCAGCGCCCCCGCGAACGCCTGCAGCACGTTCGACGAGAACGAGATCAACGCGACGAAGCCGGCCAGCGCCGCCTCGCCCAGACCGAACCGGATCTGGAGGGTGGGCAGGAACACCGGCAGGATGTTCGCGAAGGCGTCGTTGACGGCGTGCGCCGTCGTGAGCAGGACCGCCAGGCCGGCGGTCCCGAGTGCGGTGCGGCGAACGACGATGCGCGTCATCCGGGCAGTGTACGCGCGAACGCCGACGCCGATCCCTCCGCACGTCGGCCGCCGGGGAAGCCCGCCGTCCGTGCTTCTCCGGCATACGCCGCGGCACGGACGCGCTACGCGTTGGGGCGGTTCGGACGCGCCGGCCCGCGGTGTCGGCGCGGAGCGAGGAGGCCTGGATGCACACATCGATCCCGAAGGCGTGGGCCGTGACCAGCTGGGCGCTTGCCGTGCTGGCCGCGGCCACGAAGGCGGCAGGCGCGTTCCTGCCCGGCACCTACCGCGACGGCGTCTGGGCCGCGTCGCAGATGCGAGGCGCGGACCTCGTCGCGCTGGCGATCCTGCCTGCGCTGCTGGCCGCGGGCGCCGAGGCCGCCCGGCGCGGCGCTCCACGCGGCGTGCTGGTCTGGCTGGCGGCGCTGCACCTGCTGCTCTACGACGTTGCGTTCTACCTCTACGGCGCGGCCTACAACGACTTCTTTCTGGCGTACACGGCGCTGTCGGCGGGCGCTCTGGTCCTGCTGACCGCGGCCCTGGCGCGGCTGGACCTGGACGCGATCGGGGCCGGCTTCGCCGCCGGGACGCCGCGACGGTGGCCCGCGATCGTCCTCGCGATTCTGGGGCTCGGCCTCGGGGGCACTTGGCTCGCCCAGTCGATCGCGGCGCTGGCGAGCGGCACGGTTCCCGCCTCCGTCGTCGCCTCCGGGCATCCCACGGCGCTGGTGTTCGCGATCGACCTGACGATGCTGGTGCCGTTCTTCCTGCTGGGCGCCTGGGGCCTCTGGCGCGACCGCCCCTGGGGGCGGGTCGCCGCGACGGTGGTCGCGATCAGCGGCGCCGCGTACACGGCGTTGCTGGCCGGGATGGCGATCGGGGCGGATCCGACCGTCGTCCAAGGCGCGACCGCGCTGCTTCCCCTCTGGGCGACGCTCGGCGTCGCAGCCGCGTCGGTCGCCTGGACCCTTCTGCGTCACGCACCCAACCGCACCGCGACGGTCGCGGCGCGGACCCCTCGGAGGCAATACTCATGAGCTACGCCCGGCACGTCCGCGTTCTGGTCACGCTGTCCCTCGCGCTCCTCGGCTTCGTCGCCACGGCGGCGCTGGAGCCGCTGCTTCTCGGGGGCCGTCACGAGCTGGCGTCTGGAGAGACGCACGACGGGACGGTGACGGTGATCGCCGGCGACGTGACGATCGCGTCGGGCGCCCGCCTGGACGGGGCGCTCACGCTGGTCGGCGGCCGGCTCACGCTGGGCGGCACGGTGGACGGCACGGTGCACGCGTACGGCGCGGCGGTCGAGCTGCGCGACGGCTCGCGTGTCGACGGCACGTTGGAGCTCACGGCGTCCGAGCTGACGCGCGGTCCGGGCTCGGTGGTGACCGGCGCCGTCCGTCGCGACGTCGAGCGGTCGTTCGACGTCCGTTTGCCGCCCGCCTTGGAGCGGGCCGTCCCTCCGGGGCGCACCCTGCCTTGGGCGGTCCCCACCGGCTCGCGCAGCGCGGACTTCCTCGCGATCTGGGTCGTGCTTCAAGCGGGATTCATGGCGCTTCTCGCGTTCGTCCTGGCACGGCTCGCCCCGTTCCGGCTGGACAGGATCGGAAACGCCGTCACGGGCGATCCGGTTCGCGCCGGCTTGAGCGGCTTGCTGGCGGCCGTCGTGACCGCACTGGCCGCCGCGCTCCTGGCCGTGACCCTGATCGGAATCCCGGTCGCGATGCTGGTGGCGCTGGCCGCGTGGCTGGCGACGGTGTTGGGTCTGGTCGCCGTGGCGGACCGGCTGGGCGAGCGGGTCTGGCCGGAGGGACGCGACCGCGGCGGACGCGCCGCGCTGGGCGGGTTCCTGCTCGGTCTGGGGTGGGCGGCGCTGTCGTTCGTCCCCGTCCTGGGCGGACCGGTCCGCTCGGTGGCGGGGCTGGTGGCGTTCGGCGCGGT
>Ga0102934_1001252_pt1 | contig 17686 bp, 16 predicted proteins | sample SalPonR2_A_D1_MG_FD_78175 | JGI IMG/M metagenome (GOLD analysis project Ga0102934, IMG submission 78175) | Salt pond soil microbial communities from South San Francisco under conditions of wetland restoration - Salt Pond MetaG R2_A_D1_MG | ecosystem: Environmental > Aquatic > Marine > Intertidal... | reverse complement strand
TCGGCCATCGTTGCGGCGGCGTCTTCGACCTTCTGGGTGGCCTTCTTTGGGCCGGGGGCGATTATCCTGTTGAGCGCGGTGTTGACCCTGCTGGTCTTTTGGCGGCACCGTGAAAACATCGCCCGCCTGCGTGCCGGGACCGAGCCGAAGATCGGCAAAAAGTGAATGATGCCTTTCTAAAGGCTTTCCGCGCGCTGCCCTTAGGGGCCTTTACAGGGCAGGCCCACGGGCGGCGCTATCAGGTGACACGGCGAACCTACGCCAAGGGCCGCAGCCATGAACTCGTCGCCCGCGAACTGGGCGGCGCAGATTACATCAGCATGAACCTTTATGATCTACAGTCAGGCGCGCGCCTGAAACCATGCGAGATGCCCGAGGCCAAGGCGGGGGCCTTCGTTCTGGCACTGGTGCCTGAGAAGGCTTGACTCCACATGTATTTCTGATATTTCTGTCAATACAGAAATTAATGGAGTCGCGGAAATGCACCTGACCCAAGCCATGCAGGATTTTATCCTTCACTGGGGGGATATGGGCGCGAAATGGGGCGTGAACCGCTCGGTCGCGCAGATCCATGCGCTGTTGCATATCGCGCCCGAGCCGCTGACCGCCGAGGAAATCAGCGACACGCTGGGTCTTGCGCGCTCCAATGTGTCGAACGGGCTGAAGGAATTGCAGGCGTGGAAGCTGGTCAGTTCCAGCCGACAGTTGAGGGATCGACGCGATCACTTCACCTCGATCCGCGATATGTTTGATCTGGTGAATGCGGTGGTCGAAGGGCGGCGCGAACGCGAATACGCGCCGACATTGGCCGCCCTGCACCGCGTGGCTGAAGAGGCTGAGGGCGACGACACGCCGCCCAAGATCAAGGCACGCATTGCTGAGACCTTGGAGACCATGCAGATGTTTGACGACTGGTATCGCGATGTGGCGCGCCTGCCGCGTGGGGTACAGGTGAGCGTGCTGAAGCTGGGCGCGCGGATTGCACGGTTCCTGCCGAAGGGCCGCGACGGATAAAATTTTTTGCGTAGGAGTTTCACTCATGACAGAAATAACTGGAAATAACAGATCGCCATTCTGGCCAAAGCCCACGCACCCCGGCCATGTGATTGACCCGGTGGCCTTTGTTTTGGCCCTTCTGGGCGGGCCTTTGCTGGTGACCGTGGCGACCTTCTGGGCCTTTGTCCCGATCTTCGCCCTTGTTTTTGGCGCACCGGCTTACTTGATTTGCGGCACGCCCACCTTGCTTTGGTACCTGAGTCGATATGAGGCCCGACCGATCGCCATTGGCCTTCTGGCTGTTGCGGTCAACACCGCCACCCTGCCGGTTCTGCTTTGGACAGATATCCTGCCGGGACGGCAGGACGTGAACGACATGCTCTTCATGTTCGGTGGTTTCGGCGGGGGCTTCGCTTTCCTTTGGGGCGCTGCTTTTGGCTGGCTCTACCCCCAATTCCGGCGCGGGTTCTTCGCGCCGATCACGCCCAATGCAATTCCTGAGCGAAAAGGAGACTGATCATGCTCATTCAAGCGTTCATCTACTTCATCGGTACGAGCGCCCTCTTGGCGGTGCTGACCGGGATGATCCTGCGCATCGGTGCCATGATGTCGGATTGCCCCAAGAACGGCCCGGCGATCAAGACCGCCTCGGTCACCATTTCCACCGGCTTCGCCGCCATTGGCGCGGGTGGGATCATTCTGATTGTGGCGCTTCTGGGGCTGCTCCAGCTTGAGCCGATACTCGGCTTGCTTCTGGCCCTTGGTCTTGCTGCGCTGTGCCTTGGGTTGGGGTTCACCCATGCGGTGGGTACCCTGCGACTGGTGGCCTTGAGCGGCTCGGATCAAGCGGCCAAGGCGTAAAGCAAAAGCCCCGGCTTTCGGGCCGGGGTATCAACCATTTTAAAAACCAAACTGCTTTTTCTTCTTGCCTGAAATATCCCGGGGGTCCGGGGGCTGGCCCCCGGTCGTACCAAGGTTAATACGAATACTCCGCATAAATTCGGGTCAGGTCGCCGTTCCAGTCGCCGTTGTACTGGTCCAGCAATTCGTCCGCAGGCACCTTGCCGGACTCGATGCTTTCCTTCAACGCATTCAGGAAGTGCGTTTCATCCCCGATCAAGCCGCCCGCGCCGGGGCGGGCGCGGGCTTTCAACCCGGCTTCGGAAATCGCCACGGCCTCGCGGGCGATTTCGTGCATGGACAAACCGTCGACTCGGGCATCTAGCGCGTCTTCACTGGCCGCAATGCGCAGCGCCTCGCGCGTCGGCGCATCCCAGCCTTTGACCAGATCCCATGCCGCATCCAAGGCGGTCTGGTCGTACATCAACCCCACCCAGAAAGCGGGCAGCGCGCACAGCCTGCGCCACGGGCCGCCATCGGCGCCACGCATCTCGATGAATTTCTTGATCCGTGCCTCTGGGAAGATGGTGGTCAGGTGATCGGCCCAATCCGACATCAAAGGCTTTTCGCCGGGCAGGGCGGGCAACTCGCCTTTCAGGAAATCGCGGAAGCTCTGCCCCAAGGCATCGTGATAGACCCCGTCGCGATAAACGAAATACATCGGCACATCGAGGGCGTAGTCCACCCAAGCCTCGAACCCGAAGCCCTCGTCAAAGACAAAGGGCAGCATGCCGGTGCGGTCGGCGTCCAGATCACGCCACACGCGGGACCGCCATGATTTATGGCCATTGGGTTGCCCCTCGAAAAATGGCGAGTTGGCAAACAGGGCGGTGGCCACGGGTTGCAGGGCCAGCGCCACGCGCAGCTTCTGCACCATGTCCGCCTCGGACCCGAAATCAAGGTTCACCTGCACGGTGCAGGTCCGGTACATCATGGATTTGCCCATGGTGCCGACCCGATCCATGTAATCGGTCATCAGCTTGTAGCGCCCCTTGGGCATTTGCGGCATCTGATCGTGCGTCCAGATCGGTGCGGCCCCCAGCCCGATGAAGCCCACGCCGACCTTGTCGGCGATGTCCTTCACATCGGCCAGATGGTCGTTCACCTCGTCACAGGTCTGGTGGATATTCTCAAGCGGCGCGCCGGACAATTCCAACTGTCCACCCGGTTCAAGACTGACGTTCGCGCCGTCCTTTTCCAAGCCAATCAGCTTGCCGCCTTCTTCCAGCGGGGCCCAGCCGTGGCCGTCGCGCAACCCCTCCAGCACCGCAAGAACGCTGCGTTCACCCTCATAGGGGATGGGCTTGAGTGTATCTTTGCAATAGCCGAACTTCTCGTGCTCGGTGCCGATGCGCCAATCGTCGCGCGGTTTGCAGCCGGCTTCGAGGTATTCGGCCAGTTGTGCGTGCCGCTCGATCGGGCCGCCACCGGATTGGGGTATGGACATGGGCGCTTCTCCTGCCTTGCCGCGCGCGTGTGAGGTTCAGAAGTGGCGCTAATCGTCAGGGGTGTCAATGCAGCATCACTGTGCGTTTTTGCCAGATGACGGTTGGTTGATCGCCCGGCGCTTTCATCCGGGCAAGCATGTATTCGGTGCGCAGCCCGGGCAGCGCGGCAAAGGCATCGAACAGATCATCAGCCCCTTCGGCGTTGACCGGGATATGAAGGTCGGGCTGGTCTGGCTGACGTAGAACCCAATGCGCGGGGTGTCCTGATGGGTCGATCAGAACGGCGGTCATTTCGCTGCGCGCCACGGCCCCGCCGGTCAGCGGGCCGAAATAGGCGATTTGTCCTTCGTCCACCTGTACCACGCCCGTGCCGCCCTTGGCCCCGCGAAACCGGGCGCGTTGGATGCCCGCAGCGATCAGGGCCAACCCGCCAGCGGCGACTGCGTAGCCGATCCAATACAGCAATCCGACGGTCCCCAAAACCCACCACGCTCCAAGCGCCAAGACCGCACTGCCAATCAGCGCCTCGCGCCAGCGGGCAAGGCCGTGTATCACTTCGGGGCGGATGAAGCTCATGTCCAATCTCCAAGGGCTTGTTGCCAGACGGTCAGCGCCGCCACGGCGGCGGTATCGGCGCGCAGGACGCGGGGGCCGAGGCTGACCGAATGGGCAAAGGGCAGGGCATGAAGCCGCGCGCGTTCAGCATCCGAAAACCCGCCTTCGGGCCCTATCAGGATGGCCCATTCGCCATCACCTGCTTGCCCCAGCGTTTCGCCCGCCCCGGCCAGTGCCTCGTCGCAGAACATCAGTTGCCGGTCCCCGGGCCAGTTGGCCAATATTCGGTCCAGTTTTTGCAAATCGGTGACCTCTGGCACAAATGTTCCGCCGCATTGCTCGGCGGCCTCGACGGCATGGGCCTGCAACCGATCCTGCCGGATGCGTTCGGAGTTGGTGAATTCGGTTTGCACCGGCACGATCCGCGCCGCGCCCATTTCGGCGGCTTTCTCGACAATGAAATCGGTGCGCGCCTTCTTGATCGGCGCGAAAAGCAGCCACAGATCGGGCGGGTCGCGCTGTGGCGCGGTCTTTTCCAGTGCCTCCAACGTGCCGCCGCGCTTGCCCGCCTCGCGCGCTACGGCGCGCCATTCACCGTCGCGCCCATTGAACAGCGAAAGCGTATCGCCCACACCGCGCCGCATCACCCCGAAAAGGTAATGCGCCTGTTCGCGGCTCAGAGGAATGGTTTGCCCTTCCCCCAAGGGCTGCTCTACATAAAGCCTGATCTTCGTATCTGCCATGGGGGCACCATATGACCGGCACAAACGAGACGCCAGAGGACAAGGGCCAAGTCGCCGATGCCTATCGCGGTAACTGGGTGGACAGGCTGGCCCCTGCCGCCACGCGCCCCTATCTACGGCTGTCGCGGGCGGATCGGCCTATTGGCACTTGGCTTCTTCTGCTGCCCTGTTGGTGGGGGCTGTTGCTGGCCATGCTGCACGATGGCCGGGCCACATGGCACGATCTTTGGATTTTCGCCGGGTGCGGACTCGGCGCTTTCCTGATGCGCGGTGCAGGGTGTACGTGGAACGACATCACCGACCGGCATATCGACGGCAGCGTGGCGCGCACCGCCTCACGGCCTATCCCGTCGGGGCAAGTGACGGTCAAGGGCGCATTGGCATGGTTGGTGGCGCAGGCGCTGGTGGCCTTTTGTATCCTGCTGACGTTCAATATCGCGGCCATTGCCCTTGGGGTGCTGTCATTGCTGCCGGTGGCGATCTACCCCTTCGCCAAGCGCTTTACTTGGTGGCCGCAGATTTTCCTTGGGCTGGCCTTCAACTGGGGCGCGCTGCTGGCGTGGACGGCGCATACCGGGCGGTTGGAGTGGCCCGCCGTGGTGCTCTACATGGCGGGTATGGCTTGGACATTGTTTTACGACACGATCTATGCCCATCAGGACAAGGAAGACGACGCATTGATTGGGGTGAAATCCACGGCGCGCCTGTTTGGTGATGCAACGCCCAAATGGCTTTCGTGGTTCTTGGTGATCACGGTGTCTCTTATGGCCATGGCGGTGATTCTCGCGGCCATCGAGGGAAGCATTCCCGCCCTTCTTGTGGCGCTTCTGGGGCCTTGGGCGATGGGCTGGCATATGTTCTGGCAGATGCGCAAGCTGGACCTTGGTGACCATGATCGCCTGTTGCACCTTTTCAGGTCGAACCGGGATGCCGGGCTGTTGCCCTTGCCGTTTTTCGCCGTCGCGCTTTTGCTGTGATTGCACTTGCCCCCAGCAGGGCATAGATACGTGCCGATCACTTACCAAATGGCCTTCTGTTCATGCGCCTGTCTTCACTCTTTTCCATTGTCGCCGTTTTTTTCGTCGCTGGAGTCGTTTGCTTGTTGGCGGCGCGCTTTGCCGTCACGGCCATTGAGGACGGCTCGCGCACCGCGGTGCTTGAGCAGTTGGATAGCGAAAATCTGACCTGGACCGAGGTGGATGCCAACGGGTTGCAGGTATTTCTTGCCGGAACCGCGCCCAGTGAAGCCTTGCGTTTCAAGGCCTTGACCGTGGCCGGCAAGGTCGTGGATGCGGCGCGGGTGATCGACCAGATGCTCGTCGAAGATAGCAGTAAGATCGCGCCGCCGCGGTTTTCTGTCGAAATCTTGCGCAACGGCAGTGGCGTTTCCCTGATCGGTCTTGTTCCGGCCACCACCGACCGGGATGAACTCGTTGCCGGGATTGCCGAGAAGGCCGACGAAGGCGAGGTGATCGACCTGCTGGAATCCGCTGATTACCCGCAGCCCGAAACATGGCAAGCGGCTTTGGATTATGCGGTGCGGTCTTTGGCGCAGTTGCAACGCGCGAAAATTTCCGTCGATGCCGAGCGGGTGATGATCACCGCCATGGCCGATACTGAAAAAGACAAGCGGCGGATAGAAACCGAACTGGCGCGCCGGGTGCCGGATGGCGTGCGGCTTGGCCTTGAAATTTCGTCACCGCGCCCGGTGATCGCACCCTTTACCCTGCGTTTCCTGATCGAAGGCGGCACCCCACGGTTCGATGCCTGCTCGGCCGATACCGAAGAGGCGCGAGATCGTATTCTGCGCGCGGCGAGCGAGGTGGGCCTCACAGACAAGACAGCCTGCACCATTGGCCTTGGCGTGCCTTCGCCCAAATGGGCCCGCGCGGTGGAGCAATCCATTTCGGCGCTGAGCACTCTGGGCGGTGGGAGCGTGACCTTCTCGGATGCCGATATCTCTCTCGTGGCGGCAAAAGGGACGCCGCAGGCCGCTTTTGACGATGTCGTGGGGCAGCTTGAAACCTCTTTGCCCGAGGTCTTTGCCCTGCACGCCGTATTGCCCAAACCCGAGGATACATCGCAGGTCACACCGGAATTCGTGGCGACGCTTTCGCCCGAAGGTCTGGTGCAGATCCGTGGCCGTGTGGATAGCGAAGTCACCCGTGAAACCGTCAACAGCTTTGCCAAGGCGCGGTTCACCTCGGACGCGGTACACAGCACGGCGCGCGTGGCCGAGGGTCTTCCCGACAACTGGTCTCTCCGGGTACTGACCGGGCTTGAGACCTTGTCCTACCTGTCGAACGGCGCGGTCATCGTCCGGCCCGAGGAGCTTTCGGTGTCGGGCAACACCGGCGAGTTGAACGCCAAGGCAAAGATCTCCGGGTTCCTGTCGGACAAGCTGGGCGAACGCAACCAGTTTTCGATCGACGTGACTTACAAGGAAGAACTCGATCCGGTGGCCAGCATTCCGACGCCCGAGGAATGCGAGGCGCGCATTGCCGAAGTGCAGGCAGACGACAAGATCAATTTCGAGCCGGGCTCGGCCAATATAGATGCCAATGGCGCGGCCATCATGGACCGTATCGCCGAAATTCTGAAAGAGTGTGGCGAGATACGGGTGGAAATCCAAGGTCACACCGATAGCCAAGGCCGCGAAGTCATGAATGAGCGATTGAGCCAAGCGCGGGCGCGCGCGGTTCTCAATGAATTGCGGTTGCGGCGTGTGCTGACCTCATCCTTTACCGCCAAGGGCTATGGCGAAAGTGAACCGATTGCCGACAACGGCACCGAGGAGGGCCGCGAGGCCAACCGCCGGATCGAATTCAAACTGATCCGCCCCGAGCCGATCAAGCCACAGGAAACAACCCTTGAAAGCCTTGAGAAACCTATCGAAAATATAGACGAGGCAGGCGAAACCGGGGATCAGGAAGGCACCGAAGATGAACAGAACTGAATTTATTATTGCCACGGCTATCGTTCTGTTCGTGGCCTTCTGCATGGGCTGGTTTGCGAACTGGTTGGTGCATCGCTTCATCCGTGTCTCGGGGTCCGACGTGGAAGAGCTTGAGAAAATGGCACAAGAGTTGCACGAGGCCGAGGAAACCCGCGATCAGGCGATTACCTATCTGCAACAGCGCGAGGCGGAACTGACCAACCAGATTTCGCAGACCGAGGCCGAGCTTTCGGCGACCATGGAAGGCCTGCGCGAAGCGCGCCACGAGGCCGAGTTGCTGCGCGGTGAGTTGGAGCGCAACCGCGCGGGCTAAACCGCGCGTGGCCTGAAACCCACGGTTTGGCCGCCCCTCCATATTACATGGTGACGAAACGGCAAGTTTTTGCCAGTATGCCCTCAAACAACAAAACGGGTCACTGAACCCGACAGGCGAAACGTGGGCAGGCATCTATGAGATATTTTGGTCCGGGGGATTTTGTCCTTTGCACCACTTGCGTGCCGTCGTTTGTCGGCGCAGGTGGCAAGCATTGAGGATCGAGTATGGCGCGTGAGCGTGAGGTAGGCACCCTTTGGATCGGCGGGCCGCTAAGCTGGCTGGAACAGCTTTGCCTTAAATCCTTTGTCGACAAGGGCCAGAAGATCACCCTTTTCAGTTACGAGGACATCCCCAATGTCCCCGAAGGCGTGATCCGCCGCGACGGGCGCGAGATCATAGATACCGATGATTTCATCAAGTACGAGCAGAAGAACAGTTTCGCGCTGTTTGCCGATTGGTTCCGCTTGCACATGATCCACCAATGCCCCGGCATGATCTGGATTGATACCGATGTGTATTGTCACCGGCCCATGGACTACGACAGCGACTATGTCATGGGCTATGAGCTGCCGGGTGAGCACCGGGTCAACAACGCTGTTCTGGGCTTGCCGCACGACAGCGAGATGCTCTCGCAAATGCTGGATTTCACCTCGGATCGCTATTCCATCGCGCCCTTTCTGCCGAAATCGAAGCAAAAGGAATTCGAGAAAAAGGCCAAGGCTGGCAAGCCCGTGCATATCACCGGGCAGCCTTGGGGCGTCTGGGGGCCGATGATGGTGACCCATTACGTCCATGCCTTGGGGCTAGAGGATAAGGTGCAACCGCTTGATGCCTTCTATCCGATCACCTTCCGGGACCGGACCAAATTCCTGCGCAAGTCGTCCATTGCCGAGGGGCTGATTACGGATGAAACCACCGCGCTGCACCTTTGGGCGTCGAACAAGAAACAACTGGGAAAGTTGCACCACGGGTTGGCACCGCAAGGCTCCTACCTTGAAAAGCTGGTCAAGGAGCACGGGATCGAACCCGCGCTTGCGCCGATCAAGGGGCGGGGCGATGCGACCTTCGATGGTGCGCTTGTCGATCACCTTGATCTGGATGAAGTGACCACAGTCGCCGACCTGACCGGCGCGGCGCGTAGTTTTGTCCTGTCGCTGCACCATCAGCACGATTGCGACATTCAACTGATCGACGTGGACAGTTCCGGCCAATTCGGCAACGACCCACAGCCTTGGATCGCCGATTACTGCGCTTTCTTGCAAAGCAACGGGGTCGAATCCGACCGCATCCGCGTGATCCGCAGCGAAAAAGACCTGCGCCCGGTGGATGTGCTGTGCAATCTTGATGGGTTCGGCAGTGCCTACCGTATCCGCCGGTTGAACAAGATTTATGACCGCTGCCTGCATTCCGACAGCCGGGTGTTCATGGACATCAAGAAAGGCTCGGGCGCCTTTCCCTTCCTCAAGGATTACGGCACAAACGAAAAGCTTTCGACACGCGAAGAAGACGGCAAGCCCGTCACTCGTGTTGTCGTCACGCCGAAGCCCCCCGAAGGTGGCGACGACGCCGCATGGGATGAGATCGCCCAGCGGCTTGCAGGCGACGATGGTTTCTATCGCCCCGGCCCCGAAGGCCATTCCTTCCTCTTCATGCCGCGTAGCGAGGATACGCTGGTGGTGACGTTCGACAACCTCGACATCACCATGAACAAACGCGATGACCGGCGGCCTTGGGGGTATTCTTTTATCAAGGAACAAGGGTGGTCGATGCTGGGCGTGCTGGCGGGTGGCTGGACATGGTATCGCGACCCTTGGGTGTCCGAGCAATTCGATGAGTTGCGCGACAGCGGGTTTTTCGACCGCTTCAAACGGGTGGTGTTTTACGGCGCGTCCATGGGCGGATACGCGGCTTGCGCCTTTTCCGCCGCCGCGCCGGGGGCGGATGTGGTGGCCATCAGCCCGCAAACCACGCTGGATAAATCCATCGTGCCTTGGGAAACGCGTTACAAGGTAGCATGGGACCGGGACTTTACGGGCCCTTACGGCGACGCGGCGCAGGTGTCGGGCGCGGCCAACAAGGTTTATATCCTTTATGACCCTTACGAGCCGCTGGATTCCGGCCATGTCGCGCGGTTCGAGAATGACAATGTCGAACGCCTGCGCGCGCCACTTTTGGGGCATCGGCTTGGATCATCGCTTAATCAGATGGGAATCCTGTCGCCGATCATCCTTGGGGCGCTGTCGGGCACACTCACCACGCAGGACTATTACCAGATGCTGCGCACCCGTAAGACCTTTCCGCGGTACCAACGCGAGCTTTTCTCGCGTGCTATCGACAAAGGCCACACACAACTGGCCAGGTCCTTGGGCGAATACATCCTTGCCCGAAACGATAACCGAAAGGTCCGTCTGGGGCTGCAAGGCCTCTGACCAATCACAAGAACAGGACAATTGACGTGTACGATCGGATCATCCTTCATCTCGGCACACCGAAAACAGGCACCACCGGGCTTCAGCAATACCTCAGCCAAAACAGCGAGGATTTGGCCAGCAAGGGCGCACACTATCTTAAGAGTTTCCGCCGCGGACCCTCGCACAACTACCTGATGCGGCTTCTGCGCAAGGGTGGCAAAAAGCTCTTTATTCGCAATAAACTCAATGCCGAGATCATGGCCGGTGAGGGCGGTGCCGCCATCCTGTCCACTGAAACCGCCTATGGTGTTTTCGGCACGACCCATGTTCTCAAATCCCTTGAACCCGAGGTGCGCAAGCGGGTGGAAATCCTGTGTTATGCCCGCCGCCAAGACCTGTTTCTTGAGGCGATGGCCAAGCAAAAGGCCAAAAACGCCCTCTTTCGGGGCGAACTTTCCTCCTATTGCTTCGATGAAAAACAGAGGCGTAAGGCGTCGTACCTCAGCTTCGCCGACAAGATCGGCAACCGGTTCCCCGAGGTATCTATTCAGTTCCGCGCCTTCGACCGCACCCAATTGAAGGATGGCGACGTGGTACAGGATTTCTGTGCCTTTGCCGGGCTGGCGCCAGAGGACCGGCCCGAAAACCCCTTCAGCGGCTCGAACCGCACCCCGTCGCTTCAGGTGGTCGAGGCGCTGCGCGACCATGATTTCCAAGGCAACGTGCATCGCCGCAACACCCTCCGCGAGATCATGAAACAGGACAACAAGGATTTTTTCCGCTCGCGTGACGTGCTGCCGCCCGAGGCCCGCGAAAGGATTATCGCCCTCTACGCTGGTGAAAACGACGAGTTGTTCGAACGCTACGGCGACAAGGGCCGCGCGCGCTTTAGCGCTTTCGACGCCAGCCGTGATGACAACTATATCGGTGATGAAGCCGACCGTACGGCCTCCCGAACCTTGGCGCGCGAGATGGTCGAAACCGTCGCTGAGGGCTGTGGTTGAGAGGGGCGCTGATAACCCTTTGATTGCATTTAGAACTCCCATCAGGGGGCGCTCTTGTGGGTCCTTGCAAGATTTCATTCTGGAATTCGTCGCGCGCCGAGGTCTTCCCCGAGGATGACAGCCTTTTTGACATGACTCCGCCCAAGCCCGACCCCCGGCTGGCGCTAAGTTTCACCCAAGAACAGCTTGGGTTGTTGCAGACCTTGATCAAAGCGATGCCCAAAGGCTGAGCGTGCTTACATCACTTCGGGCCCGCGTTTGAGCAATTTCTTGAAATTGCGCCGCGTCTCGCGCAGGTCGTTGTCCTGATACCGGGTATAAGGCACGTCCAACAGTTCCGGCGCGCATTGCTCAAGCAGCATGTCGTTGACGTGATACGCGGACCGCAGATGCGGCGGGATACTGGTCAGCAACCGGATAATCTTGCGATCACACCCGGGCGCCATGTAAAAATTATGCGTGAAGGCGTAAAATTGCGCGCCCAACCCATGACATCGGAACTGCTCCAGCGCCATGAAATCCACCGCCCGACGGCGGGCATTCTCGGGCAGGGTGTCCATCCACGCGTTGTACTGCTCGTGATACCATGGGCATGCAGACGCATCGTCGCCGGTTTTCAACAGCCGCAGGCCCACGTCCGGATCGTGGTGCATACCATTTTGTCGCTCGAATTCGCGCACGCCGATCTTCTGCCAGAGGACCGCCTTCGAGATATCCGTCACATGCCCGCGCAGCAAAATCCCGCCCGGCGGCAAAACCATTCGCTCGGAAATCTTCTTACGGTCCGGGCTGGGGCCTTCATCCCAAAGCCCCTCGGCCAGTTTTTCATGCCGGTACGTTCGGTTGCACATCCGTTTGGGGCGCACCAGGTCGGAGTTTTCCACCAGATCGAATTTGGTCAGTTCTACCCCGACGGCCTTTGCCAGTTCCTCGGCCAGGTCCATGTCGCGCCCGGTGTTGAAATTGGTCTTGTGGGTAAAGAACAAGTCCACATCCTCCAACGCGTCCTTTGCAAACGCCAACAACAGACGCGAATCCGCGCCGCCGGTGATCGGCAGGATCGCGGGCGTGTTGGATTTGATAAGCGCATTCATGATCACCTTGTGGCGCGCGATCACTTCGGAAAGCCGGGCGCGGATCACATCCTCGTTCATGTGGCAGGTGAATTCATCCTCCGCCGTGGGCCAATGCCGTGTCAGGCTGTAATCATTGAGATCGAGATAATGGTTGGCCAGCACCCGCTTCACATCGCGATCCGGGGTATAGCCAAAGGCCCAACGCCCGCCCGATCCGTCCGAGGCGATCTGTGCCGCCGGGTATTCCGTTGTCGGCTCAAGCGGGCGATCAATGGCCAGATGAACCGTGGCCGCGACAATGCCAGACTCTTGGTTATAAACCGCCCCCATGATCCCCGATGGATCAATATAAAGCCGTTCGAAACAGGGGCCTGTGATGATGAACACAAACCGCCCGCCGCATTCGTTCAGATCATCGGCAAGGGCCTGCGGATCGCGCAATCGCTCAAGCTTGGATTGCAGGACTTGCTCATCGACAAGCGCGCCCTCGGCGTCCACCCCCATGCCCAGAAAGGCAACATGCAAACCCGCATCCTCAAGATGCGCCTGCGCCACGGGCATGCGGCTGCCGGTCAGGAGGGTCCAATCTCCCAAGCGTGCCCGCCGAAAATTGGTCAGTGTGAAATCAGGGTCGCGACGCATCACGAATTGCTGGGAAAAGGCCTTGGAGAAATTAAGCTCCAGTTCCTCGGCTCGCTCAAAGGCATAGATCCCCGCTGAGTTCGCGACAGCCTCGTCCGAACCTGGGGCGGATGTGGTGACCACATCCTTGGCCGCCGTCATCTCGGCGGCTGATTTTGTCGCCTTGGACTTTGTCGCCTTGGCTTTTGTGCTACTGCTTTTGCGGGCTTTGCTGGTCGACGTGCGTTTAGTCGTCGTCGATTTGGATTTACTTGTACTGCCCTTAGACTTTGTCGTTGTTTTGGATGGCATTGAACACGTCGCCCCCGATGTTGCCGCCTGTAACCACACTAACTGTTGTACCGAACTGATCGCCCTCCGCCAAGGCCGCCGCAACCGTGGCACAGGCCCCAAGCTCGGCCTTGATGCCCATCTGCTGCCAAATCAGGCGGCAGGCCTCGGACATGGCCTCGGCGCTGACCTTCGTCAGTCTGAGGTTCTCGGCTTCACGGATGATCCGGGCGGTGTATTGGCCCAAGGACCGGATCGCGATGCCCTCAACCGATGACGGTGCCGGGCGGGCAGGGGCCGCGATTTCGCGCAACTGGCCGTCCAAAATCGCCTTGGTGCGGGCGAACTCGTCAAATTCAACGCCGATGATCTGTGTGTCGGTTCCGGCCATGGCAAGCGCGGCCCCCGAGATCACGCCGCCACCCCCGATGGGCACGTAGACACGCGCGGGACATGCGCCAAGTCCGGCACGAATTTCGTCAAATATCCCACGGTTCCCCGCCACGATATCGGGGTGGTCATAGCTGGGCACCAAGGTGGCCGCGCCCGAGGCTGCCAGATCACTGGCTTTGGCCAGCGCCAATTCGTAATCGCCGTCGACAAGGGTGATGTTGCCGCCCGCCTTGCGGATGCGCGATTGCTTGGCCTTGGGCGTACTGCTTGGCACGAAAATCCGCGCTTCATAGCCAAACTCGTACGCTGCAAGCGACAGGCCGGTGGCATGGTTCCCGGTCGAGGCCGTGGTGACAACACCGGTGGGTACGAAATGCCTTGCCAGAAAGGCCATCGAGCCACGGAACTTGAACGCGCCGCTTACCTGTTGGGTCTCATCCTTGATCCAAAGACTGCCGGTTGCGCCTTCATGCAGCCTGCGCAGTGGCGTTTCGACGACTTGGGTCCCTGTCATCGGCACGCACCTTGCCTGTGTCGCGGCATTCATGGGCCTGCTCCTCGTTAAAACCTGCTCTTGTATTTTGTTTTTTCTCAGTAAACCTTACGAATGGCAAAACTTTGACCAGTTCTTGCGTGATTATGGTCAGATCACGAAAGTCGTGATAATTCGGGCACACATAATAATGGCGGTATCGGGCAGGGTATGACGGTTCTGGGTGTCACATGTTTACGCGATGACGGCCCCTATGTGGTGGAGTGGGTGGCGCATCATCTGGCGGCGGGGACGGATCATATCCTCGTGCTCAGCCACGATTGCACCGATGGCAGCGATGCGCTTTTGGATGCCTTGCAGGCCTCGGGGCGGGTGACGCATTTGCCTTTTGCGCCGAAGGGCGGCAAATCCGTGCAATGGCAGGCGCTCAGGCTGGCGGGCGATCATCCGCTTGTGGCCGGGGCCGATTGGGTTATGGTATTCGATTGCGATGAGTTTCTGTCGCTTGATCCGGCTTGTCCCGATATTCCCGCGCTTCTGGAGCAGCTTCAGGCGAAGGGTGGACAGGCCGATGCCATTGCCCTGACGTGGCGCTTGTTCGGATCTGATGGGCAACTGGGGTATGGGCCAGCGCCAACGCCCGAGCGGTTTCGCCGCGCCGCCCCCCGCGATCTGCCATTTCCCATGGCGCATCTTTTCAAATCTTTGGTGCGCCCCAAGGCCTTTCAAAAACTCGGGGTCCACCGTCCCCGCCGCAAACCGCGCCGCGATGCGATTTGGCTGAATGCGTGGGGCGAGCGCCTGCCCGACAGCTTCGTTCAGAACGACGAAATGATCACGCTATACAGCCATGCGAAGGATCACGCCCCATTGGCCGAGTTGAACCACTATTCCCTGCGCTCGCGCGATGAATTCATGGTCAAGCGCCACCGCGGCCTGCCCAACCATATGAAAAAACCCATCGACGTGGGCTACTGGGTGGAAAGGAACTGGAACACGGTTGAGGAAGGGCGCGTCGACGCCATGCTTCCCGCCACCCGTGAGATGGTCGCCAAGCTAATGGCCCTGCCCGAGGTCCGCGCTCGCCACGACGCCAGTGTCGCGGCGCATCATCGCCGCCTCGCCGCGATCTTCGAGGACGTCGATGAAGTGCGCTTTCACTGGCAATTGGGCCTGACCACCGATAGCACCCCACCAAGCCCCGACGCCCTTCGTGCCTACGTAAAGGCGATGGCGGCGGCACGCGGCAAAAAAGGTTGATCGGGCAGATGGCAGGACAGGTCGAATACCGCGACATGGCCGGGGTCACCGCCAACGGGATCACCCTGCTTGAGGCCGTCGCGCATGATACCGGCGACGGCGTAGAGACGACGCTTTATTTCCAGACGAACACCGACCCGAAAACCATCGGCCTTCCCAAGGGGGCCGAGGTTCTGTCGATCTTCACCATTGGCGGCGCGCCGGTCATCCGGCTTGCCTTGCCACGCCCGGGGCCGTTCACCCTGTCGTTTGGCGGCGCCAAGGTTGAAATCGCGCCTTCAACGGCTGAATTGCGCAGCTTCGAAGGCCGTGATGCGGCCGCCGCCCTGACCAACGGCGAGGATGCCGCGACCATCCTGCAATGGCTGGCCTTCAATGCCGAACACCAAGGCATGAACGCTGCCGTGATTCTCGACCGCGCCCGCCCCGGCGAGCGGCCCGAGTTCGACGCGGCGCTTGAAACCGGGCTGGGTGCCATGGAATTTCCCATGCGCGTCACCATCCTGCGCTCGCGCCATCCCTTGGGCAAACTCGACCTGCCCGCCGAGGAGCACCCCTTCTGCGCCCCCGCCGCCCCGGGCAAGGACCGGATGGAGATTCCACCGCCAGCGCCATGGTCTTCGCCCATCGACGCGTTGCATTGTTACGAAATCCTGCGTGATCGTTTCCTGGGCGAGGCCCGGGCGGTGGCCAATATCGAAGTCAACGACCTGATTGTTGATGACGGTGAGGAAAGTGTTTTCGACCGCGCGGTCGCCGCGCGTGGCGGGCTGATCCAGCTTCTGGGCAAAACCTGCTATCCTTGGCGCGTGCGCAACAATGATCCGATTACCTTCGCCGATCATATCTGCGTGCAATTCGATGCCGGAAAGCCCAAGCAACGCTGGTGTATCGCCCCGGCCAAAGCCCCGGAAAAAGCCATCTGGCGGCTGACCCGTGTCGGGAATGCCGATCCCGACCTGACCTGCCCGGGCCGTTATTATCGCTTCATGAACCTGCGCCATCCGGCGGATGCGGTTTCGCTCATCGTGCCGAAAACCGCGCTGATCGAAGACGACCGCCTGCTCGAACTGTCGAAAAAGACCTTCGGCCACAAACCCGTGCGCGTGCCAGATGTGGAACGCAGACACGTGCAAAAGGGCCGCGGCCGCCGCGCTATCGTCACCACCATGAAGAACGAAGGTCCCTTCATTCTAGAATGGCTGGCCTATCACCGCGCCATCGGCTTTGACGATTTCCTGATCTACACCAACGATTGCACCGATGGCACCGACGATATGTTCGATCTCTTGCAGGCCAAAGGGCATATCCAACATCGCGACAATCCCTTCCGCGAGATGAACCTCAAACCCCAGCACGCGGCCCTTGCGGCGGCGGGGGAGGAGCCGATCATCACCGATGCAAAATGGGCGGTTTGCATCGACGTGGATGAATTCATCAACATCAAGGTGGGCGAGGGTACCCTCGATGACCTGTTCAAGGCGGTGCCCGACGCCAACATGATCGCCATGACATGGCGGCTTTTCGGCAATGCGGATATCGCTGATTTTCACGATGATCTGATCATTCGGCAATTCACCCGCTGTGCGCCCGAATATGCCCGCAAGCCGCATCAGGCATGGGGATTCAAGACACTGTTCCAGAACGCGGGCATCTTCAAGAAACTGGGCGTTCACCGGCCCAAGGGCCTCAACCCGCAATTGGTGAATGAGATCTGTTGGGTGAACGGCTCTGGCGTGCCGCTGCCGGAAGCGATGTATCGCAACGGCTGGCGCTCGACCGTCACGACTTATGGGTATGATCTTGTGCAGTTGAACCATTACGCCGTGCGCTCCGCCGAGAGTTTCCTTGTGAAGCGCGACCGGGGCCGGGTGAACCATGTCGACCGTGATCAGGGCCTTGCCTACTGGTTCCGCATGAACAACAACGCCGAGGAAGACACCTCGATCCAGCGGATGATCCCGAAGGTCGAAGAGGAACTTGCCAAACTCATGGACGACCCCGAGATTGCCGCGATGCACGCGCATTGCGTCAAGATGCACCGTGGCAAGATTGACGAGTTGCGCGCGACCGAGAACTATTCGAACTTCTTTGCCGAGCTGAACGGTGAGCGGATGCGAAAACTGGCCCATATGCATGCGCACTTCGGCTCCAACGTCTTTTTGTCGGGGCCGGAATGTGTGCCCGACGACGTGTTGGCCCGCGACCCCGAAGAGGATTTCT
>Ga0102934_1001250_pt1 | contig 17704 bp, 18 predicted proteins | sample SalPonR2_A_D1_MG_FD_78175 | JGI IMG/M metagenome (GOLD analysis project Ga0102934, IMG submission 78175) | Salt pond soil microbial communities from South San Francisco under conditions of wetland restoration - Salt Pond MetaG R2_A_D1_MG | ecosystem: Environmental > Aquatic > Marine > Intertidal... | reverse complement strand
GCCGAGTCCCTGCGCCTCGGCGGGGGTCCGATGCCCGAGCGTCTGGGTCAGATCTTTCAGCGCCTGCAGGCGATCATCGCCGAGTTTTCGCCCACCGAAGCCGCCATCGAGACCGTGTTCATGAACAAGAACCCGCAGTCGGCCATCAAGCTCGGTCAGGCCCGGGGTGCGGCCATCTGCGCCCTGGTCGGGGGCGGTCTTGCGGTGCACGAGTACGCGCCGCGTGAGATCAAGCAGGCCCTGGTCGGGCGCGGCGGCGCGGCCAAGGAACAGGTTCAGCACATGACCCGCATGCTTCTGAGGACGCAGGCAGACTACGGCGAAGACGCCTTCGACGCTCTGGCCATCGCGCTGTGCCATCACCACACGCGCCAGACCAATGCCCGCCTGCCTGCCGGCGTGGTGCTGCGATGATCGTTCAGCTCAGCGGCAGGGTCCTGGAGCGACAGCCGCCGCAGGTGGTGGTCGAGGTCGCAGGCGTCGGCTACGAGGTCGAGTGTCCGCTCAGCGCGTTCGACCAGCTTCCGGCCGTCGGTGAGTCGGTGACCCTGCTGACCCAGCTGATCGTGCGCGAGGACGCTCACACACTTTATGGCTTCATGCGCCGATCCGATCGGGCGCTTTTCCGTGAGCTGCTCAAGGTCTCCGGCGTCGGACCGCGCCTGGCCCTGGCCATCCTGTCGGGGGTCAGCAGCGATGATTTCTCGATCATGGTCGAGGCGGGTGATTCACAGGCGCTGACCCGACTGCCCGGGATCGGCAAGAAGACCGCCGAGCGACTGATCCTCGAGATGCGCGGTCGCCTGCCCGAGCAGGAGCGTGTCGCTGGCGAGAGCCCATCGTCGGATGCAGGGGCTGAAGCACGTGCCGCTCTGACGGCGCTCGGCTATTCGCCTGCCGAGGCGCTGAAGATGGTGCGCCAGGTAGCCGAACCCGATCAGACCGCCGAGCAGCTCATTCGCGCGGCCCTCAAGCAGAAGATGAGCGGGTGATGCCAGATGGATGAATCCCGACTGATCAGCGCCGAAGACCAGCCCGATGAGGTCCGCATCGACGCCAGCCTGCGCCCGGCGCGCATGGCTGAATACATCGGCCAGCCGAAGATGAAAGAGCGTCTTTCGATCTACCTGGAATCAGCGTGCAAGCGCCATGAAGCGCTGGACCATGTGCTGATCTTCGGCCCGCCGGGACTGGGCAAGACCACGCTGGCCCACGTGATCGCGGCCGAAATGGGCACCCAGCTTCGCCAGACCTCCGGCCCGGTCCTCGAGCGCGCCGGCGATCTGGCCGCGATGCTGACCAACCTCGAGCCGGGCGACGTCCTGTTCGTCGACGAGATCCATCGCCTGAGTCCGGTGGTCGAGGAAGTGCTCTATCCGGCGATGGAGGACTACCGCATCGACATCATCATCGGCGAGGGCCCTGCGGCCCGCTCGATTCAGCTCGATCTGCCCCGATTCACGCTGGTTGGCGCCACCACCCGCGCAGGCTTGCTGACTTCCCCACTGCGCGATCGCTTCGGCATCGTCGAGCGCCTGGAGTTCTATGACAGCAAGGACCTGGCCCGCATCATCGAGCGCTCGGCGGGCATTCTCGACATCGAGACCGACTCCGAGGGGGCGGCCGAAATTGCCCGCCGCGCCCGCGGCACGCCCCGGATTGCCAATCGCCTGCTGCGCCGGGTGCGCGATTTTGCCCAGGTCCGCTCCGACGGTCGGATTTCTGCAGCCACCGCGGCCGATGCGCTGGAGATGATGCAGGTCGACCGACGCGGTTTCGATACCATGGACCGGCGTCTGCTCAGCGTACTGATCGAGCACTTCAACGGCGGACCTGTCGGTGTCGAGAGCCTGGCCGCATCGCTGTCGGAGGAGCGCGGCACGATCGAGGATGTGATCGAGCCGTTCCTGATCCAGGAGGGTTATCTCGTGCGCACGGCACGCGGAAGGATGGCGACGTCGAGGGCCTGGCAGCACTTCGGTCTGAGCCCGCCGGCGGGTTCGGCCACCGAGGACTTGTTCAGCTCGGCGTCAAGGTCGACCCGTGACCCGGACTGACGCCGTGGCGAGCCTGCGTTATCGAGTCTACTGGGAGGACACGGATGCCGGCGGCGTGGTCTATCACGCGCGCTATCTGCACTTTTTCGAGCGCGCCCGCTCCGACTGGCTGCGCGGGCTCGGCTTCCCTCAGCAGACCCTGAAGACGCAGGCCCGGCGGGTCTTCGCCGTGACCCGCATGGACACCCGATTTCTGGCGCCCGCCCGGCTGGAAGATGAACTTGCGGTCTCGGTTCACGTCGAAAGACTTCGAGCAGTCTCCGTGATGTTCCGCCAGACCGCCCATCGTGTCGCAGACGGCGAGCTTCTGGCCACCGCCGAGGTACATGCGGCCTGCCTGAATTCGGATACGTTCAAGCCGGCTCGACCGCCGGACGACATGATGGCCGCCATCGAACGTTATCAGCAGCAACAGGCCATCTGAAATCAGCCCATGCAACAGGACTCTTGAAGAATGAATTCGAACGAGCTGGAAATCTGGCACTTGATCATGGAGGCCAGCCTGCTGGTACAGGCCGTGATGGCCGTGCTGGTGCTGGCCTCGCTGGCCTCCTGGATGGTCATTTTCCGCAAACGCCAGATGTATTCCAGGGCCGAGAAGCGCGCGCGCGAGTTCGAGGAAAAGTTCTGGTCCGGGGCCGATCTGAACAAGCTCTATGACTCGGTTGCTTCCAATCGGGCCGGTCGCGAGGGCGCCGAGGCCCTTTTCGAGGCCGGCTTTCGGGAGTTCTCCCGACTGCGCGACGAACGGCACCTGAATCCGGACACGCTGGTCAACGGGGCGCAGCGGGCCATGCGCGTGGCGCTGAATCGCGAGGTCGACCGGCTCGAGCATCATCTCGGATTTCTCGCCACGGTCGGTTCGGTCAGCCCCTACATCGGTCTGTTCGGTACGGTCTGGGGCATCATGAATTCCTTTCGTGGTCTGGCCGGTGCACAGTCGGCCACCATCGCGATGGTGGCACCGGGCATCTCCGAGGCGCTGATCGCCACCGCGATCGGCCTGTTCGCTGCAATCCCGGCGGTCATTGCCTTCAACAAGTTTTCCGGACAGCTCGAACGCCTCGAGTCGCGCTACGACAATTTCAAGGAAGAATTCGCCGCCATTCTCCATCGCCAGGCGCGTCGTCTCCAGGCCGAAGGCTAGGAGACGATCGCATGAGTGAGCAATACATTCGACGCCGGCGCAGACGCATGTCGGAAATCAACGTCGTGCCCTACATCGACGTGATGCTGGTGCTCCTGGTGATCTTCATGATTACCGCTCCGCTGATGAATCTGGGCGTGGAGATCGAGCTGCCCACCGGCAATGCCGAGCCGATGGAGGACCAGGGCGATCCGCTGATGGTCACGGTCACGGCCAGCGGTGATTTCTATCTCGATACCGGAGATCAGCCGCAGTTGATCGACGGCGAGACGCTGGTGGCCACAGTCTCGGCGATTGCAGCGCGCAACCCGGATCTGCAGGTGCTGGTCGGCGGTGATCGTCAGACCAGCTATCAGTACATCTACCAGGCAATGGTCTATCTGCAGCAGGCTGGCGTGGCTTCGGTCGGGCTGGTCGGTGATGCGGAAGAGGAATGATGCCGAAATCCGGCCCGGCGTCGATGACGGTCTCCCTCACCGAAGGCTGGCGGCCACTGCCGGCACGGTGGCGCTGAATGTCGCAGCGCAGTCAAGCCTTCAAGGACAGCCTGACGGCTTTTGCGCTGGCCCTGGCCGTCCACGCTCTGGTCGGCCTCTTTCTGTTGGTCGGCACCTGGGACTGGGAGCCGTTCCAGGCCCAGCAGGTGCCGGTTCGAGTGACTCTGGTGGATCAGGCCCCGGGCGCTCGCGCCGAGGCCGAGCGGCAGGCGCAGGCCGAGGAGGAGGCGCAACGTCTGGCCGTGCAGCGTGAGGAACAGGCGCAACGTCAGCGTGAAGCCGACGCCCGCGCCGAGCGTGAGCGTGAGGAGCAGGAGCGTGAGGCGCAGGAACGCCGGGAGGCCGAACGTGAACGCCGGTCCCGCGAGCTCGAGCAGCAGCGGGCGGCGCAGGCCGAGCGCGAGCGGATCGCCGAACTGCAGCGACAGCGTGAGCTCGAGCGTCAGCGCCTCGAAGATGAGCGACGCCGCGAGGAAGAGGAGCGGCTGCGCGAGCTGGCCGAGCTGCGCCAGCAGCGCGAGCAGGCCGAGCTTGATCGCCAGGAACAGGAGCGTCGGCTGCAGGAATTGGCCGAGCGGCGTGCCGCCGAAGAGGCCGAGCGCGAGGCCGCCGAACAGGCTGAGCGTCTGAGGCTGGCCAACGAGCAGGCCGCCGCCGATGCGCGGCGGGCCACGCTGAGCGAAGAGTATGTCGCGACCATCCGTGAGCTGGTTCGTCGCAACTGGAACCGACCGCCCACCACCCGGCCGGGGGTGGTCTGTCGAATTCGCGTGGTCCAGATCCCCGGCGGGGAAATAATCGGTGCAGAAATTGTCTCACCCTGCAACGCCGACGCCGCCACTCGCCGCTCGATTACCGCCGCCGTGCTGCGGGTGGCCTTTTTGCCCTACCAGGGCTATGAACCTGTCTTCGCAAGGGAGATCGATTTTGACTTTATCTACGATGGCTGAGCGCTCTATCCGCAAAGTGTTTCTCTCGCTGCTGTTCCTGGGCCTGCTGGTTCCCGGGCTGGCGCTGGCCCAGCTTCGCATCGAGATCGTCGACGGCATCGAAGGCGCCATGCCGATCGCGATCGCGCCCTTTGCCTGGCGTTCGAGTGAGTCCGAGCCGGCAACCACGGTCTCGAACATCATCAGCGCGAATCTGGCGCGCTCCGGCCTGTTCGAGCCGATGGCCGAGGCCGGAATGATCGATCGTCCCGTCCAGCCGGCCGAGGTTCAGTTCGGTACCTGGCGCCTGCTCAAGGTCGATCACCTGGTGATCGGGCAGGTGCGCGATGCCGCCGACGGCTTCGGCTACGAGATCGAGTACCACCTGCTCGACGTGCTGACCGGGCGAATCCTGCTGTCGCAGGCGATGGGCGTGGGCCCTGGTGACCTGCGCTTCGGTGCGCACCGGGTGTCGGATGCGATCTACCAGGCCCTGCTCGGCGTGCCGGGGGCGTTCGCGACGCGGATTGCCTACGTGGTCGCCAGCGGCGAGGACAGTGGTGACCCGCTCTACGAGCTGGTCGTCGCCGATGCCGATGGTTTCAACGAGCAGGCCGTCGTGCGCAACGCCCAACCCATCCTGTCACCGACCTGGTCGCCGGATGCGCGCAGGCTGGCCTATGTGTCGTTTGCGACGGGGCGTTCGAACATCATCATCCAGGACCTCTACACCGGCCAGAACGAGGTGGTCAGTTCCGAGCCCGGAATCAATGGTGCGCCGGCCTTTTCTCCCGATGGACGCTATCTGGCGGCCAGCCTGTCCCGCAGCGGCAGCCCGAACATCTGGCTGCTCGATCTGGAGGGTCAGCAGCGTCCGCGCCAGTTGACCCGCCACTGGTCGATCAATACCGAACCGGTGTTCTCTGCCGACGGACGGGACGTGCTGTTCACGTCAGACCGGGCCGGTCGACCTCAGATCTATCGCATCGGGATCGACGGTGGCGAGGCCGAGCGTCTGACCTTCGAAGGACGCTACAACGCGCATGCCTCGCTGGGACCGGACGACCGCATGATGGCGGTGATTTACAGCGAGGGCGATGAGGACTACAGGATTGCCGTGCATGATCGCGAAACCGGCCGATTAAGTGTATTATCTGACGGTCGGCTGGATGAGTCGCCAAGTTTCGCCCCCAATGGCAGCATGGTTCTGTATGCCGCCCGACAAGGGGGGCGCGGTGTGCTTGCCGCAGCGTCTGCTGATGGACGGGTTCGCCAGCGCCTGGTGACAGGCGCGGGAGATGTCCGCGAACCGGCCTGGTCGCCGATTGTGACCACCGGCGTTTCGAGAAGCGCCCCGACCGGCGACAGATGACATTCATCGGACACGATTTAAACGATACTGATCAATAAAGTCTTGCCCCAACCATTGTTTCCAACCAGCTCAATCGACACCTGAAAGAAATCGGGAGGTTTCATGAACACTGCACTGCGTTTGATTGCCATCGTGATGCTGGCGGCCCTGCTGTCTGCTTGCGCCCGGCAAACCACCCCGGAGCCCGAGCCGCCGGTCGCCGAACCGCCGACCGAACAGCCGGAGCCGCCTGTCACCGACCGTCTGGATCCGCGTGACTTTACCGACGTTCGCAATCTGGATAATCCGGACAGTCTGCTGAGCCAGAGAGTGGTCTATTTCGAATTCGATCGCTCCAATATTCGCGCTCAGTTCCGTCCGATCATCGAAGCCCATGCGGCCTATGTCCGAGCCAATCCATCGGCCCGCGTGATCCTCGAAGGTCATGCTGACGAGCGCGGCTCGCGTGAGTACAACCTGGCGCTGGGCGAGCGCCGCGGCAACGCCGTGGAAGAAGCCATGGAAGCCGGCCGGGTCGACTCCAGCCAGCTCGAAGTGGTCAGCTATGGCGAAGAGCGCCCGGTGTGCCGCAACAGCGATGACGATTGCTGGCAGCGAAACCGCCGCGTGGAGATCGTCTACACCGCGCGCTGATGATGAAGACGCAGGGAGTGATTCAAGTAGTGATAGCGGCCGCACTTGCGGCCGCTATTGTCTCGCCTGCCCGAGGGCAGGACACGAGCCAGCTCGTCTATCAGGTTCAGGATCTGCTCGAAGAGGTGCGCGAGCTACGGGGGCTGGTCGAGGCCCAGGAGCGGGAGATCGAGAATCTCCAGCGCCGCCAGCGCGATCAGTATCTTGATCTCGATCAGCGCCTCCAGACGTTGTCTTCCCAGCCGATCGACGGGCGAGAAGCGATGAGCCGTCCAGCCGTTCCGGATCAGGGCAGCGAATCACCTATGGTGGCTCAGGGAGTCCCGCCCAGTGCCGATGTGCCGGAAGTGCGTTCCCCGATCGATGCCCGGGCCGAGGTGACCCCGCTTGCATCACCTGCCGTGCGCGATGCACGTGACCTCGAAACACCGGGTGAGGCCGAACAGCAGGCCTATGATGAGGCCTTTGCTGCCCTGCGAGCGACGCGCTATGCCGATGCCGCCGAGGGCTTTGCCGCCTTCCTCGAGCGCTGGCCCGACTCGGCCTATGCGCCCAACGCGCAGTACTGGATGGCCGAAACCTATTACGTGACGCGCGATTTTCGAACAGCCCTCGACCTCTTCGATGAGCTGCTCGCACGCTACCCGGGTAGCAGCAAGGAGGGTGATGCCCTGCTCAAGATCGGATTCAGCCACTTTGAGCTGCAGCAGTGGAACGAAGCACGCGCCGCGCTGGAGCAGGTGCGCAGCGAATTCCCGAATACCACGCTGTCCAGACTGGCTGAGGGCCGACTGCGCGACATGCGACTGGCCGGCCACTTCTGACAGCAGACGGGTCGGGCCCGATTGCCGTGACGATTGTTGCGGCAAGCGTCGGAACCCTAGCGGGCCGCCCCACCGCCTTCCTCACGATTTCGACCTGACGAGCTCATCCACGATTCCATGGCCACGCCCCTATCCTCCATGCAGTCGCCGGAAAGCCCGCATGCCCGGGGCTTGAAGATCACCGAAATCTTCACCTCGATTCAGGGGGAATCGGACCTCGTCGGCTGGCCGACGGTCTTTGTCCGCCTGACCGGCTGTCCGCTGCGCTGTCGCTGGTGCGACACACCGTATTCCTTTCAGGGGGGCGAATGGATGGAAATCAGCGCCATCGTCGACAGGGTCTGCGAGGTCGGCGTCGGTCATGTCTGCGTCACGGGCGGTGAGCCGCTGTCGCAGAAGCGTTGCCTCGATCTTCTGAGTGCCCTGTGTGAAGCCGGGCTGACAGTATCGCTGGAAACCAGCGGCGCTCTGTCGGTCGCCGATGTCGATCCGCGGGTCATCAAGGTCATGGATCTCAAGGCGCCCGGATCCGAAGAGACCGAGCGCAATGACTGGGACAATCTCGAGTTCCTCCAGCCCCACGATCAGATCAAGATCGTGATCGCCGATCGGGATGATTTTGATTGGGCCCTGGCCCGCGTTCGCGAGCACGGTCTGGATCGCTGGCAGATCCTGTTCTCGCCGGTGTGGGGGGAGTTGCACCCCAGGACGCTGGCCGAGTGGATCCTGGCTGAACGAGCACCGGTCCGCCTGCAGCTTCAGACGCATAAGTATCTGTGGGGCGAGGCGCCGGGCCATTAGCGCAAGCCGAACCCTCGACACCTTGCGCTGAAGGCGCGAGGTCCGAATTTCTCTTGACAGTAGGGGTAGTAAGAAGCATGGCGCTGAACACCGTTGTCTTTCCCGTTGCGGGTCTCGGAACCCGTTTTCTTCCGGCCACCAAGACTGTGCCCAAGGAAATGCTGCCGGTGGTCGATCGGCCCCTGATTCAGTATGCGGTTGAAGAGGCGCTGGCGGCCGGCGCACGTCGCCTGGTCTTCGTCACCGGACGCACCAAGGGTGCGATCGCAGACTACTTCGACAAGGCCTATGAGCTGGAAACCGAGCTCGAACGGCGCGGCAAGCAGGAGACACTCGATATGCTGGGAGATCTGATGCCCTCCGATGCCGAGTGTCTGTATATCCGCCAGCCCGAAGCCCTGGGACTGGGGCATGCGATTCTGTGCGCCCGTTCCCTGGTGCCGGATGAGGAGTTCGGAATCATTCTTCCCGATGATCTGATCCATCATCCCGACGATCCGGTGATGGCGCAGCTCGCCCGCCATCAGCGAGCAACCGGCGCATCGGTGATCAGTGTCGAGGCGGTGCCGCGCGAACGAACCCGCGCCTATGGAGTGGTGGATGTAGCCGAAATGGCCGGTCGGGCCGGCCGCCTGCGCGGGATCGTCGAAAAGCCCGAGCCCGATCAGGCGCCCTCGAATCTGGCCGTTGTCGGCCGCTACGTGCTGAGTTCGAAAATCTTCGAGCTGCTCGCCCACACCCGGCCTGATCACCGGGGCGAGATCCAGTTGACCGACGCGATCGCCGAGTTGCTCAAGCGCGAAGCCGTGGATGCCTATCAGTTCGAGGGTCGTCACTTCGACTGCGGCAACAAGCTCGGCTTCCTGCAGGCCACGGTGCACTTCGGCCGTCGCCACCCGGAGATCGGAACGGCCTTTTCGGACTGGCTGGAATCGGCTCAGGACTGAGCGTTCAGCGCCTTTTTTCTGCTCTGAAAACCGGTTAGACTGGCCGGCTGTTCAATCAATCGAAAAGCAAAAAGATGAGCATGAATGAGATGCTGGCGCAGGTGCGCCAGGCCGTCGCCGAGGCTGGATCGGCAATCCTCGAGATCTATGCCGACCCGGCACGCTTCGAGACCGAATTGAAGAACGACGACAGTCCGCTGACCGCAGCCGACAAGGCCGCCAACGAGATCCTGGTCAGGGCGCTTGAGTCACTGACACCCGACATTCCCGTGCTGTCCGAGGAAAGCGCGCAGGCCCCCTGGGCGACCCGCAGGCATTGGGATCGTTGCTGGGTGGTGGATCCGCTCGACGGCACCAAGGAGTTTCTCAAGCGCAATGACGAGTTCACCGTCAACGTCGCGCTGGTCGAGCAGCACCGCCCGGTGCTCGGCGTGGTCTATGCACCGGCGCTGGACCGCTGGTTCTTCGCTGCCCGTGGCCAGGGTGCCTGGCGCCAGGACGGCGGGCGCGACCCGGTCGCCATCCACGTCGGCGAGAAGATTGCTGATCGGCCCTGGCAGGTCGTGGGTTCGCGCTCGCACAACACGCCTGCGGTCGATGCATTCGTCGAGCGCCTGGGTGATGCCGAGATGGTCGCCATGGGCAGTTCACTGAAGCTGTGTCTGGTGGCCGATGGGTCTGCCGATGTCTATCCGCGCCTGGGCCCGACCAGCGAATGGGATACCTGTGCGGCTCAGGCGGTGGTCGAGGAAGCCGGTGGCCAGGTGCTTGATGCCGAGTCTGGCCAGCCCCTGACCTACAATGCGCGCGAGTCCCTGCTCAATCCGCATTTCATTGTCTGCGCGAGGCCCGATCCGGGCTGGTTCCGCAAAGCAGCCTGATGGCATCGTCCGTCCGGTAGAATACGCCCGCTGCCACTTCCCTTTGGATCTCCGATGACCGTTGTTCAGAACGCTGACGGTGGCTCGCGCCTGAGCCACCTGGAAATGCTCGAGGCCGAAGCCATCCACATCATTCGTGAAGTGGCGGCCACGGCCGAGAATCCCGTCATGCTCTATTCGGTCGGCAAGGACTCCGGCGTCATGCTGCATCTGGCGCGCAAGGCCTTCTATCCGAGTCCGCCGCCGTTCCCGCTCCTGCATGTCGATACCACCTGGAAATTCCGGGCGATGTACGAATTTCGTGACTGGATTGCGAAGGACATGGGCATGGAGCTGATCGTGCACATCAATCAGGAGGGGGTGGCTCAGGAGGTCGGTCCGTTCTCGCACGGCTCGAAGGTCCACATCGACATCATGAAGACCCAGGCCCTGAAGCAGGCCCTTAGCCACTACGGTTTCGATGCGGCCTTCGGCGGTGCTCGCCGGGACGAGGAGCGATCGCGTGCCAAGGAGCGGGTCTTTTCCTTCCGCGATCGCAATCATGGCTGGGACCCGAAGAACCAGCGCCCGGAGCTGTGGAACCTGTACAACGGTCGGGTTCACAAGGGCGAATCGATCCGGGTCTTCCCGCTGTCGAACTGGACCGAGCTCGATATCTGGCAGTACATCCATGCCGAGGACATCCCGATGGTCCCGCTGTACTTCGCCGCCGAACGGCCGGTGATCGAGCGTGACGGCATCCTGATGGTCGTCGATGATGCCTCCCGTCTGCCGGACGATCTCGACCAGGAACCGAGCATGCGGACCGTCCGGTTCCGTACCCTGGGCTGCTGGCCGCTGACCGGCGCCGTCGAATCCAGCGCGACCAGCCTGCTCGATGTGATTGAAGAGACGTTGAAGGTCAAGAACTCCGAGCGACAGGGACGCTCGATCGATCGAGACCCCGGTGCCTCGATGGAAGAAAAGAAACGCCAGGGGTATTTCTGACAATGGATATCGAAACCCTGCTCAAGCAGCATGCTGACAAGGATCTGCACAGATTCATTACCTGCGGTTCGGTCGATGACGGAAAATCGACCCTGATCGGGCGCCTGCTGATGGAGTCCAAGCAGGTCTATGAGGACCAGCTCTCGGCGGTCAGACGCGATTCGAAAAAGTGGGGCACCCAGGGCGAGGAGGCTGATCTGGCTCTGCTCGTCGATGGCCTGCAGTCCGAGCGCGAACAGGGCATCACGATCGATGTGGCCTATCGCTATTTCTCCACCCCGAAACGCAAGTTCATCATTGCCGATACGCCCGGACACGAGCAGTACACGCGAAATATGGCGACCGGTGCTTCCACGGCGGACGCTGCCGTCATCCTCGTCGATGCGCGCGCCGGCCTGCAGACCCAGACGCGCCGCCACTCCTTCATTGTGTCTCTGCTCGGCATCGAGCAGGTCATTGTTGCCGTCAACAAGATGGACCTGGTCGACCATAGCCAGGAGCGATTCGAATCGATCGTGGCCGACTACCGGGCCTTCGCCAATAAGCTGGGCCTCAGCCACATCCACTGTCTGCCGGTCGTGGCGCTCGACGGCGACAACGTTCTCGAGCGCTCGTCGCGCCTGGGCTGGTTCGATGGCCCGACCCTGATCGAGTTGCTCGAAACGATTCCGGTCCATGACGAGTCGGCCAGCCGGGACTTTCGTTTTCCGGTTCAGTACGTCAACCGTCAGAGTGCGAATTTCCGCGGGTTTTCGGGCACGGTGTCCAGTGGACAGATTGCCGTCGGCGATACGATCATGGTGATGCCGTCGGGACGCCAGAGCCGGATCGAGCGGATCGTCTGTTTCGATGGCGACCGTGACCGTACACACGCCGGCCAGGCCGTGACGTTTACTCTCGAAGACGAGATCGACATCAGCCGCGGTGACATGCTGGTTCGGCCGGAGGCCAAGCCGCGTATTGCAGAAGGTCTGGACGCTCGAATGGTCTGGATGAACGACGCGTCCCTGAATCCCGGTCGTCAGTATGATCTTCGCTTTGCTACGTCCACCCTCTCGGCGACGCCGGAAAGCATCCATCATCAGATCGACGTCAACACCCTTGAGCACCACCACGTCGATCAGCTGGGGCTGAACGATATCGGACTGGTCCGCTGGCGACTGAGCAAGCCCTGTGCCTTCGACGCTTACAGCGAACACCGCCAGACCGGGTCCTTTGCCGTGATTGATCGGATCAGCAACCTGACCATGGGCGCGGGCATGATCGTGCGCCCGGTCACCGACACCCTGAGCGACAAATCATCGAATGTTGTCTGGCATGAACACCGGATTGCCAAGACCCAGCGAGCCGGGCAGAAGTCCCAGCGACCGGCGGTGCTCTGGTTCACCGGTTTGTCCGGGGCGGGCAAGTCCTCGGTCGCCAATGCCCTCGAGATGGCGCTGTTCCAGCGCGGACATCATTCCTATCTGCTCGATGGCGACAACGTCCGCCATGGGCTCAACCGCGATCTGGGCTTCACCGATGAAGACCGGGTCGAGAACATTCGCCGGATCGGCGAGGTGGCCCGACTGATGTCTGACGCCGGCCTGGTGGTTCTGAGCGCCTTCATCTCGCCTTTCCGTGCCGACCGGGACATGGTCCGCGAGCTGATGGAGCCGGGCGAGTTCATCGAAATCTACGTCCATGCCAGCCTCGAGACCTGCGAGGGCCGCGATCCCAAGGGGCTCTATGCTCGCGCTCGAGCCGGGGCGATCAAGCACTTCACCGGTATCGATTCACCGTATGAAGCCCCGGAACATCCAGAGCTGATTCTGGATACCGAAAGATTCTCGATCGAGGAGAGCGTGGATGAGTTGATCGACTATCTGCGCCAGCGCCAGATTCTCGTCTGAGACCTGATCAGTCTGATTCCGGGTCGTCGGATCGGGTCTCCGATGCCCGGGCGCGGCGCCGACATTCCTGCGCGCTGATCTCGGGGCGCCCACCGCTGGAGCTGATGCAGGAGCACTGTCCCGTGTCCACCGATTCGGCGCAGAAAATGCGATTCGGCGGGTCACGCTGAAAGACCCGTGGAAGTTCGACCTGGGGTCGATCCGAGGCATCCAGCCAGCTCTCAGGAAGCGGTCGATCCAGGGCCAGCCAGGCGCCCAGCCCCCCAGCCACCAGCACCATCAGGGTGATGGCCAGGGGTCTTTTCCACAAGGGGCGGTTATCGATCATACCCGGCAGTATAGCCAATCGTTCATCGCGACCACCATTCTGCCGTGACCGGCCTTCGGAGCCAGGGCGTGGTCCTCAGTCGTCGAGCGTGAAGTCCCCGGCAATCACCGTACTCAAGCCGGCCGGATCGAGGTGCCGGCGGACGGCGGCGTTGATCTCCTCGCGGCTTACCGCCTCGATGGCCTGTTCGAACTCTGTCTGGTAATGAATGCTGCGTCCCAGATAAAGCCCGTTCGAGAGCAGGGTCACCAGGCCGGCATCGCTGGCACGGCGCAGTTCGAGCTGGCGTAGAAATCCGGTTCGGCCTGCCTCGACCTCTTCAGGCGTGAATCCTTCATCAACAAGCTTGCGCATTTCTTCATCGAAGACTGCGAGCAGGCGCTCCCGGTTTTCCGGCGCGAAGGCAGCAAAAGCGAAGAAGCTGGCGTCGGTATCGATCGGTCCGATGCCGAATCCACCCGAAACGCTGTAGCTCAGACCTTCCTGGTCGCGGATGCGCCGGGACAGGCGTGAGTTCAGAAAGCCCCCGCCGATCAGATGGCTGGCCAGGGTCAGGGCCGGTGCATCGGGATGCTCGTCGTTCATTTCGAACGGGAAGCGGGCCAGCATGACGGCATTGGCCTTGTCGTCGAGCTGCTGTTCGAGCAGCACGGGGTCCGGCGCCGGGGGGACGCTGTCGATGCGCTCGAAAGCGACCGGTGATTCCCAGTCGCCGAAACGGGACTCGAGCACCTCGCGCAGCGCCTGCGGGTCGAAATCACCGACGAATGTCAGGGTGGCCTGCGAACCCAGGCCGTAGTGGCCGGCGTGGTAGGTGGCCAGATCGCTGGCTGTGATGGCCTCCAGGCGCGCGCGTGCCTGGCCGAAATCGGTGATGTAGGCGGGATGTTCGACCGGGACTTCCTGCAGATGACGGCTCAGAGAACGACTGGCGACCGCACCTGGATCGTCGCTGGCCTGATCGATCGAGGCCAGGGACTGGCGAATCAGCTCATCGAGCTCGGATGGGTCGAAGCGAGGTTGCTTGAGGAGTGATTCGAGCAGGGCCAGCAGCTCGTCGAGCTGGTTGCGCCGGCTCGAGATGGCGGCGGCCACCAGTCCGTCGTTCCGACCGCTGATCGACAGCGAGGACTGCAAGTCATTGATCCGGTCTTCGATGGCCTGGCGATCGAGCGACTCGGTGCCGCGCATCAACATCGATGCGCTCAGCGATGGAATCGGCGCTTTGCCGCTCAGGGTCTCGAGGGAACCCATCCGCAGGACCAGGCTGCCCTCGACCCGCTCACCCCGTGTGCGCTTGGGCAGCAGGGCGACCTTCGCGCCGTTGCCAAGCTGGAACTCGATCAGTCGCCCGGCGATGTTGTCCGGCGTTGGGTCGAAGGCCTCGCCCGTTGCTCGATCATCCCGGCCGGCGTAGCCGGACAGCAGGGTCCCTGGGTCCGGCGCGGTCGGGATCTCGGCGCGCTGTGGCTGGTCATCGGGGATGAATCGCCCGAGCGTGCGGTTGTCGCGGGTCAGGTAGGTCCTGGCCACACGCAACACATCAGCCACATCAACCGACTCGATCCGGTCCCGATGCAGGAACATCAGGCGCCAGTCGCCGGCCGCCGCCCATTCCGAGAGCTGTATGCCGACGCGATTCGAGTCGTTCAGGGTCTGCTCGATGCCGTTGCTCAGCGCGCTGATCGCGCGTTGAACGGCCGCCTCGTCGGGTGGGTTGTCGATCAGATCATCGATCGTGGCGAGCGTTGCCTGCTCGACGTCGCTCAGGTCGACATCGAGCGGCGACTGGCTGTAGGTCAGCAACAGGGACGGTTCGCCGAGCGCTGGACTGAAACTCGCCACCCGGGTAGCCAGCTCGGCCTCGACCAGGGCCTTGTGCAGGCGTCCAGAGGGCATGTCCCCGAGAATATGGCTGAGGACCGAGATGGCGGCATAGTCCTCATGCAGCGCCGAAGGCACGTGCCAGGCCAGCATCAGAAGCTGATTCTCGCCGCTGCGACGAACGGTGACTTCTCTTTCTCCATCCTGCACCGGCTCCCGGGTGTAGCTCGGCCAGAGCTGCTGGTCGCCGTCGCGCGAGGGCCGGTCGATCACGCCAAAATACTGTTCGATCAGGGCCAGCGCCGAATCGACGTCGAATCCGCCGGACAGGATGAGGATCGCGTTGTCCGGCTGGTAATAGCGACGGTAAAAGGCCTGCAGGCGTTCGATCGGCACGTTCTCGACATCGGAACGCGCGCCGATGGTGGAGCGGCCGTAGCCGTGCCAGAGATAGGCTGTGGCCATCACGCGCTGCATCAGGACGCGGAAGGGACTGTTTTCACCGATTTCGAACTCATTGCGAACGACCGTCATCTCGGAGTCCAGGTCGGTCTCGGCAATGATCGAGTTGACCATCCGATCGGCCTCCATCCGAAGGGCCCACTCGAGATTCTCTTCACCGGCCGGCAGGGTCTGGAAATAGTTGGTCCGGTCGTACCAGGTCGTGCCATTGGCAAAACCGCCGCGCTCGGAAATCTCGGCCTTGATGTCCTGATGATTCTCGGTGCCATAGAACAGCATGTGCTCGAGCAGATGCGCCATGCCGGTTTCACCGACGCCCTCGTGCCTGGAGCCGACCAGATAGGTCACGTTGATCGTCGTGGTCGGGCGGCTGGCATCGGGCATCAGGAGGACCGTCAGGCCATTGTCGAGCCGATACTCGGAAATGCCCTCGACGGTGGTGATCAGGCGGGGTGCTGCACTCAGCGACGTGATCATCAACGAAGCGATCAGGACGGCGGCGGCAAGGGTCAGGCGCACGCCCCGCTCGATCGTGGGCAATCTGGACGACATGGCGTCAACTCCTTGCAATCTGTATCGGGGATGGATTCGGAACGGGAGAAGGCGCCGATCGGTGGCCAGCTCCGCTTACCAATGATCCGGTGGTGTCAGCTCATCAGACGCCAATCCGGTTGATTGGTTTCCCTCAGTCTCAGCCGCCGGCCGCATCACCCCAGAGTGCTTCGAGTCGATCATCCCGGCCGCAGCGCCAGCGATAGTAGTTGTAGCGCACGGGATTCTTCTCGTAGTAGTCCTGGTGATAGTCCTCGGCCGGGTAGAAGGCTTCGAAGTCGATGATGCGGGTATCGATCGGGCGGTCCTCGATACCCATCGCCATCACCGCCTGGCGCGATTGTCGAGCAGCCGCGGCCTGGGCTGCGTCGTGGGCAAAGATGGCGGTTCGATAGGCCTCGCCGATGTCGCAGAACTGGCCATCGGCCTGGAAGGGATCGACGTTACGCCAGTAGATCTCCAGCAGCCGCTCGTAGCTGACGACGGCCGGATCGTAGACCACTTGAACCACTTCGATATGACCGGTACCGCCAGCGACGACCTGACGGTAGCTCGGGTTCTCTACGTGTCCGCCACTGAAGCCCGAAATCGTATCGACGACCCCGTCGATCTTGTCATAGGGCGGCTCCATGCACCAGAAACACCCGCCGGCAAAGGTTGCCCGCGCCAGATTCTCTTCCTGCGCCAAAGCGGCCGCCGACAGGGCCAGCGCCAGGATCAGAGCGGTGATGGAACCACCAAGTAGACGAAATAATGCGAATTCATCCGTCGAGTGGATCACCGTAGCCTTGCCAGCGTCAGCAGTCAGAAGTTTGTGGTTCATCAATCTATTCCTTGGTCCTTGTGTCCTTCGCGCCTTCATGGTTTTCAAACGATTCCGCATGAATCGCATCCGATCCGATCAACCATCAGCAGAAGTCCGCAGGGCGGGTAGGGGTTCGCCATCGGGGATGAATTGCAGCGCTACGCCGTTGTTGCACCAGCGCTGGCCGGTGGGCGGCGGACCGTCGTCGAAGACATGGCCCTGATGTCCGCCGCAGCGCGCGCAATGATATTCGGTGCGCGGCCAGATCAGCTTGAAATCTCGCTTGGTCCCGATGTGGGATTCGTGGATCGGCTGCCAGAAGCTGGGCCAGCCGGTGCCGGAATCGTATTTGTGCTCGCTGGAGAACAGCGCCAGATTGCAGCCGGCGCAGACATAGGTGCCGGGGTCGTAGATCGAGTCCAGCGGGCTGCTGCCGGCCCGTTCCGTGCCCTCATCGCGCAGCACCCGATAGGCTGCCGGCGACAGGATCTCGCGCCACTGCGCATCGGACAGGACCAGCGGTTCGAAATCGACCGCCTCACCCAGCGCGTCCGACATTGCAACCGCCCGCTGGTTACGGCCCCCCAGCCACAGCATCGGAAGCGCCAGCCCGGCACCGAGGAGAAGTTGACGACGATTCATTGCTTTTGCAGGCATTCTCTTATCTCATTCTCTTTCCAACCTTGTACCAAAGAGACCGGCATGGGGGTGTAAAGCTTTCGGGAGAAGGGCGAAAGGCGAAAGGCGAAAGGCGAAAGGCGAAAGG
>Ga0102934_1001248_pt1 | contig 17720 bp, 17 predicted proteins | sample SalPonR2_A_D1_MG_FD_78175 | JGI IMG/M metagenome (GOLD analysis project Ga0102934, IMG submission 78175) | Salt pond soil microbial communities from South San Francisco under conditions of wetland restoration - Salt Pond MetaG R2_A_D1_MG | ecosystem: Environmental > Aquatic > Marine > Intertidal... | reverse complement strand
CTCGCTCTTGGGGCCTTAGAAAGACTTTTTTTAAGGATGTTACCGGCTTAAATTCGGAGAACACTTCCAGTGCCTGGGAAATAGCCAAATTGACCCAAAAAGCTTTTGCCCGGGAAAGGATCAAGAAAGCTCTTTCCCTGCCAAAGTATGAATTTGAGACCAAAGGGGGCAGAACAAAAGAGGTTGAAACCACGGATGAATTACTGAAAAATTTTTCCTTAAAAGAGATTGAGTTCAAAGGAGGGAAGACGGGGTATAACGAAGAGGCGGGCTATTGTTTGGTCAGCGGTTTTAAATATAAAGATAATTTTTTGATCTCCGTGATCTTGGGCGCGGAAAACAAGAAGGATCGTTTTTCTCTGACCCGGGATTTGATCAAATGGACCGCCGGGGCTTATAAGTGGTAGTTTGGATATTAAATAAAAAGGTGTTATAATATATCAATATGAGCAACATTTCCTCCAAACAAAAGATTATTATTGCTAACTGGAAAATGAAACTCGGCTTCCGGGAGAGTTTGAGTCTGGCCCGTAAGATCCGGCAAAGATTTAAAAATTTTTCCGGGAATGTGGTTATTTGCCCGGATTTTGTTTCTCTTTATTCTTGCGGACAGGAGATAAAAAAAAGCAATTTAAAATTGGGGGCTCAAGACGCTTTTTGGCAAGATAGCGGGGCTTATACCGGAGAAATTTCCCCTCAAACCTTAAAAACGGCGGGATGTAGGTATGTTATTTTAGGGCATTCGGAAAGAAGAAAATACCTAAAAGAGGATTATAATTTGATCAATCTTAAGCTTAAGAAAGTTTTGGCCGTTTCGGCTTTGACCCCTGTGATTTGCATAGGAGAGAACCAAAAAGAGCGTTCCCAAGGCCTGGTTAAAAGCGTCTTAACCCGTCAACTCCAAGAGGGATTAAAAGGAGTTGCCTTGAAAGCAGATCAAAAAGTGATCATTGCTTATGAGCCGCTTTGGGCCATCGGTTCGGGCAAGGTTATAAAGAACAAGGACCTGGAAGAGATCAGCGGAATTATAAAACAATTTTTAAAAAAAAGCCGAAGCGGCCGAGGACGGGATAAATTCTCCATAATTTACGGAGGGAGCGTGGACAGTAAAAATATAAAAGGTATTTCTCAAATAGAGGGAATAGACGGATGTTTGGTGGGAGGAGCCAGTTTGAAGCCGGCCGAATTTTATAAAATTTGCCGGGGTATGTTAACTTAATTTTTGAGCTATGTATAACATAATTCCTTTACTTTTAATTTTGGTTTGTTTGTTGGTTATTATTATAGTAATAGCTCGGAAATTTTCTCTTTTGTCCAATTTGGATATAGATAATATTCCTCAAGAAAAAGAAGGAAGGTTTAAAGAGAAAATAGCGGGAAACAGAATAAAAAAGGGAATTTTTTCCCAAACCGGAAAAATTGGAAATAAAACCGGCGTTATTTTTAAGAAAATTTCCCACTGGGGGCGGAATTGTTATAACAGATTAAGCAGTTTAAAAAAAAGTTATGAACAAGAGCTTAGCTCTCGGGAAGAAAAAAAAGACAACAGACTGGAAATTTTGTGGGAAGAGGTGGAAAATTTAAATTCCAAGGAAAATTTTGAGGAAATGGAAAATAAATTAATTGAAATTATCGGTTTGGACAGCAAAAATTCTTTTGCTTTTGAGAAATTGGGCAACCTTTATTTTGAAAACAAAAGATATGACGAGGCCAAGGAAACTTATGAGTATCTTTTAAATTTATTGGGGGAAGGGGAAGAAGATAGACAGGCCAAGGTATATTTTTATTTGGCCTGGACCGACACAGAAAGAGAAAAATATGTCGAGGCCTTTTCCAATATTAAAAAAGCTCTAAGTATCTCTCCTCATAATCCCCGTTATCTTGACATCATGGTTGAGATAGCTATAATGTTGAAAGACAAAAAAGGGGCCCGGGAGTATTTGGAGACCCTGAAAGAAGTTAACCCTGAAAACCAGAAGATCGGCAAATTTGAAAAACAGATTGAAGAATTGTAGATTTTTGATTTTAAATTTCTCTAAACAAGTTAGGGAAATTTTTGTTTAAAAGAGCCGACGTAGCTCAGTTGGTAGAGCGCATCCATGGTAAGGATGAGGTCAGCGGTTCAAGCCCGCTCGTCGGCTCATTGGAGAAATAAGTGAAATAAGTATAAAAGGTGAAATAAGTGAAATAAGTATAAAAGGTAAAATAAGTGAAATAAGTAAAAAGTAAAATAAGTATAAAAGGTGAAATAGGTGTAAAAGTAAAATAGGTAAAATAAGTGAAATAAGTATCCTTCAGTAAATTCAGGATAATCGCGAGGGGGTTGAAAAATCAGTAAAATATACCTAAAATGCCAAAGGAAGATTCACTTATTTTACTTAGTTTAATTATTTTGTTTATTTTTTAATTGGGTCGGTAGCAAAGTGGTCAACTGCAGGTGACTGTAAATCACCCGCCCTTGCGGCTTCGTAGGTTCGAATCCTACCCGGCCCACAGCAGGAAAGCAACAACGTAAGTTGTTTCTTTTTTGGTGTGGGCCGGGTGTTGAGAGAACCTATTTTGATAACTGTTTTTAGAGGTAAAAATTTAATTATTGATAAAAGTTCACTAAAAGTAATAAATTAAGTAGTTATGATGCGGAGACGCGCGATAGCCCTTCAAATCCTACCCGGCCCACTTTTATTAAATAAAAAGGTTTTTATAAACGGTTATCCGCCGTTTTTTGTTTTTTGTAATCAAGAAATTGCCTTAAAAGTAAGATTAGTTTAAAATATGATCATTGACCCCGACAGATTGGAAAAGACTTTTTTAAAGATTTTTTTGCTTGAATTTTTGGCCTTGGGAGGAATATTTTTTTTATTAACCACTATTAAAGTTTAATTTTTATGCCGGAACTCCCCGAAGTGGAGACAATTAGGCGGGATTTGGATAAGTTGATTTCGGGCCTTGAAATAGCCAAAGCGGAAATACGAGATAAAAAGGTTTTTAGGGGAGATAAGGAAAAACTAAAAGGAGTCTCTATCTCTTGTGTGGACAGGGCGGGAAAATTACTTATTTTTGAAATGGAAAACAGTTGTTTTCTTTTGATCCATTTGAAAATGACCGGACAGCTGATTTTTTCTTCCCCGAATACTTTGATTGGCGGTGGCCATTCTTTTAAAAAAGAAGGCGATTTTCAGGATAAAATAGGCGGGGATTTGCCCAATAAATATACCCGTTTTATTTTTTATTTTCAAAACGGCGGTAAATTGTTTTTTAATGACATCAGGAGGTTTGGTTATGTGAAGTTAGCGGGAGCAAAACAAAAAGAGGAAGCGGTTTCCCGGCTCGGACCCGAACCCTTAAAAGAAAAAATTAAGCCCGAGGAGCTGGAAAAAGTTTTAAAGAACAGAAAAATTAGCTTAAAATCGGCCCTGTTAAACCAAAAGATAATTTCCGGCATAGGGAATATTTATGCGGACGAAATTTTATTCGAGGCCGGATTAGATCCTTGTCGTTCTGTCGCGGGTTTGACTTCGGAAGAGATCGGAAGATTGGCGGTTTCGGCCCGAAATATCATTAAAAAGGCCGTTAAATTCAGAGGAACAACTTTCAGTAATTATCGGGACGGCAAAGGAAAAAGAGGGAATTTCGAGACTTTTTTGAAAGTTTACGGCCAAGAAGGAGAAAAATGCCCCGAATGTTCGGGCAGAATAAAAAAGGTTGTTTTAGTAAACCGAGGGACTCATTATTGCCCCAAATGCCAAAAGTAAGCAAAAAGCAAAGTGGATTTTTTGTTTTTTGCGCACTTATTTCAATTATTTTACCTATTTTACCTATTTTATTTTTTCTTCCTGTCCACCAAACCCCCTCTTGATCTCCCCCTTAAAAAGGGGGAGAAAGAAACCGGTATTCTTGAAAAGGAGGGAGAAAGACCGGAAGTTCCTCCCCTTTCCAAGGGGAGGTTAGGTGGGGTTTGCTTTCACTTATTTTACCTTTGTTGACTTTTTAGTTTGATTAAATTATTATAAAAATAGATAAAAAATAAGATTTTTCAGCGACAAATTTTCCGAACAGGAGCGGATTTTCGGAAAGCTTGGCTGTAATATGAGTTTATGTCTCAAGACAATTTAATAAAATTGGAATGCACAGAGTGTAAAAAAATAAATTATCATTCCCGGAAAAACAAAAGAAACATCAGAGACAGGTTAGAATTGAAAAAATTTTGTCCCGCCTGCGGAAAACACACCATTCACAAAGAAACCAAATAATTTTTATTAATAATTAATTTAGTCCGTGCCCAAATTATCAAAAAACAAATTCGGATTTCTTCCCCTCTTTTTTTTGATAACCTCTCTTTTTTTGTTAAGCGGTTGCAGCCCCCAAGAAGCCGGGGGAGCTATCAAGGATAAGCTCCGGGACTTAAATCGGGGCTTGGGAGAGGAGTTTAATAATTTTAATAAAGAAGAAAAAGATTCGGTTATGGATTTTTTTCAAAAAAAGAAAAAAGAAGGCGGGGAGAGCGATCGGGCGGAAGAGTCAAGCCCTAAAGAGAAGGCAAAAGAGTTAAGTCCCGAGGAGAAGGAAAAAATAGATGCTTGGCTGGAGGAAAAAGGATTGAACAAATACGGAGATTCCCAGGGGGTTTATTATCCCCATGGCACCCCTTTGGTGGATCCGGAAACCGGGGAGAAGATAGGGCGTTATGAGTATATTTTGCAAAGATACCCTAATATATTAAATAAATAATTTTATGAAGAAAGATATTATCAGTAAGACCTTTTTATTGTTTTTATTAATAGCGGTAATAGGGGGTTGTTATGTGGTTTTTAAGCCCTTTTTGGTGGAATTTTTGGTGGCGGCTATTCTTACTTCCATTTTTTATCGACCTTATAAATGGCTCAGGGATAAAGTGGGCAAAAGATTCGCTTCTTTGGTCATGTGCCTTTTGATCGTTTTAATAGTTATTATTCCCATCATTAATTTGCTTATTTTTTCCGCCCAAAAGTCAATTTCCGCTTATCAGAGCGTGGCCGAGTTTGTTGATAACAACGGCTTGAAAGAAGTGGTGGGGAACAATTATTTGGAAAGAGCGGAGAATTTTCTGGGGATAAGCGGAGATAATATCAAATCTTTTGTGGTTGATCTGGCTAAAAGGGTAAGCAATGTTTTAATGTCCGCGGCCACCACATTTATTACGGGAACTACCAATTTTATAATTTCTTTGATAGCGATTGTTTTTATAATGTTTTTTTTCTTTCTGGACGGAGAGAGGATGGCCAGTCGGATCATGGATTGGTTTCCTTTGCCCAGACAACATAATCAGGAAATATTTAAAAAATTCAGGGAAGTTAGCTACTCCACAGTAGTGGCCACTTTTGTAACTGCTATAGCCCAGGGAGTGATAGCCGGCTTAGGGTTTTTTATCGTGGGTATCCCCGCCTTTTTATTATCCATTTTAGTGGCTTTCTTTTCTTTAATTCCTTATATCGGTTCCGGAATAGTGTGGTTTCCGGTGGGGGTTTATTTGCTTTTAGTCGGGGATGTTTGGCAGGGAATTTTTATAATTTTATGGGGAGCCATTTTGGTTAGTTTTATCGACAACATAATCAGAGCTTATCTGATCAGGGGTAAATCCGGAGCCCACCCGCTTTTTATAATTTTTTCCATTTTGGGAGGAATCGCTTTATTCGGTTTCTGGGGAGTTATAATCGGGCCTTTAATCATTTCCTTGGCTATAACCATACTTCATATTTATGAATTTGAGTATCGAGATGTTTTGGAAGGGGAAAAACAGTCCGAATAAACCCCTTAGACTTGTCAAAAAAATTAGAAATATTATAATATTTTAAAGGCGCAATTTCTGCGTCTTTAAAATTAAATGTGAGATTTGCGGGTGTCGGTTAATGGTAAACCACGGGTCTCCAACCCCGCCCTTCGCGAAGGGCGGGGCGATTCCCTCCCTTGTATTCGAACATGTATTATGTTTATTTATTAAAAAGTAGTAAGGACAAAGGTTTTTATATTGGAAGCACCTCTTATATAGCACTGCTAAAGAGATTAAGTTTAAAATAAATTGCGGGTGTCGGTTAATGGTAAACCACGGGTCTCCAAAACCCGAACTGGGGGTTCGATTCCCTCCACCCGTGCTAATTAAAAATACCAGGCATCTGAGCGACGCTGAATGCAACTTACCCAAAAGCACCCTTTCATTTTTTTAAAAAATAATGATATAATGTAAAAAATAGATATTTAAATCTATATTTTATGTCTTGTGAATATTTTAAGGTTTGTCCTTTGCGAAGGTTGGAAAGAGAGGGCAAAATTAGCTTAAAATGGTCGGGGGAATTTTGCCAAACTCAAAATAGTTGGAAAAAATGCGCCCGTTATCAAGATGAAAAGAAAGGAGTTCCCCATTCGGACAATAAAATGCCGGATGGAACTATTAAAAAATTTTCCTAATTTTTTATGAAAATTACTATTATTTATGACAACACCGCTTTTAAGGACGGTTTAGAGGCGGATCACGGCTTTTCCGCCTTGATTGAATCTGAAAATAACCCCAATATTTTATTCGATACCGGCCGCGGGGGTATGATTTTGCTTAATAATATGGAAGAGCTGGGGATTGATCCCAAGTCTGTTGATGAGATTTTTATTTCTCACGCCCACACAGACCACACCGGGGGTCTGGACGAGCTTTTGAGAATTAATAGTAAAATTAAAGTTTTTATACCCCCATCTTTTCAAGAGTTGGAAAATAGGGCCACGGTTGTTACCGGACCCACGAAAATACATAAAAATATGTTCTCTACCGGAGAATTGGATGGTATAGAGCAAGTTTTGGGTCTTATAACCGTCCGGGGAGTGGTTCTGGTAACCGGTTGCGCCCATCCACATATGGATATTATCTTAAACGCGGCTCGTAAATTCGGGAATATTTACGGAATTGTCGGCGGGCTACATGACTTTTCCAATTTTGAATTGTTCCAGGATTTAGCTTTTGTCTGCCCCACTCATTGTACTCAGAAAAAAGAAGAATTGAAAAAAACTTATCCGCAAAAGTATGTGGAAGGGGGAGCGGGCAGAATAATCAATTTATAAAACTTAAAAAGAAAAAATAAAAATCCGCCACCGGCTTTTAGCTTGGTGGCGGATATTTTTTTATAACAAATGTTTTTTTTGATACTCTCTCAGGTGGAAACCGGTTAAGAGCTCAAAGATTTTCAGAGATTTTTCCGCCCTGAGATTGATGTCTCCGGGCGGGAGTTTGAGGCCGTGCACCCAGTTTAGATGTTCCTTATTTCGGGGATCCAGATTGTGGAGACCCGCCAGGTTTTCATCTTTTTCTCCCGGAAAGGGTGTGGCTATTTTTTCGGCCCAGTCTTTGAGCTTATCATCATCTGGAATATCTTTCCCTTCTTTCATAATTCTACACCAGCGGGAGAAAGTGCAGAAACAAGAGCTTTCCGGAGTCAGAAATTCGCCCGTCCAAGAAGATAGGTCTCCTTTAAGTTCGGTTTTAAGGATCAGGAGACCCGATCTCTCCGCTTGTTTGTAGGCAAGTTGATAAGCGCCTCGGCACATCTCCAGCCAATTCTCTCCTTTCCAGCCGTATTTGTCTTTAAACTCTGAGGCGGTGATTTCTTTACCTGTTTCGTTTTTGAGATAAATTTTGGCCACCGGTTTGCCCAGTTTGCTCCATTTGGGAAAATCGGGCGGAAAGTTCTGGTCTCCGGCCCAGCCGGTTCGGATATATTCCTCATAGATTTCTTCCCCCAGGTGATGATAAAAAATGAATTTGTAAGGAAGAAAATTTATTTTTTTAACCACCAGGGATTTGTTTAGGGGAATTTTCGGTAATTCTTTTTTTAGATCCCGGGCCGCGTTTTTGCCGGGGCTGTCTTGTGACCAAAGCAGGGGATGAGGAAAAGTTTTAAGAACATAGGCACACCAAAAATGCGTCAGCGCGGTCATAATCTCCCCTTTATGGGGGATCGTATCATTTAGTACAAATCCGGAGAAATTGATCCGATCCGAGGCAATTAACAATATCCTGTCGCCCAGATCATAGGCATCCCAGTTTCCTCCCTGCTTTATCCTTTTAATCCCTTTTTTTTCCAAGTCTTGTTTTATTTCATTTTCTTGAACACCTTTGGGAATTAACATTGTTCCTCCTTATTTTTTAAATTTTAAAGAACGAAAAATATTCTTTTTTCCTTATCATGTTTTTTTAAAAAAATCAAGGATTAAATTCAAGGGGTGGGCTGTAAAACCATCTATTTGTCCAAGTCTTTTTTAAATTTTTATATATTTTTTTAAATTTATTTTTATAGCCCGTTATTATTGTGTTTTTTTAAAAAAGGGTGTATAATATTAATACAGGGATTAAAAAGTTTCTTAGTTCGCGAAATTTATGCGATTTATGCGGACTACTTGAAAACTATTTATAATTATTAATAATTATTAAAAAAATTCTTGTTTTGAAAAAAACAAGCAAGGATTTTTAAAAAAGCTATGGCAAAAATGACCAAAGCTCAAATGATCAATGCTTTGGCCGAGAAAACCGGCCTAAGCAAAAAAGATGTGGGCAATCTTTTTGACGAGTTAACTGAAATGGCCTACAAAGAAGTAAAAGAAAACGGTGAATTCGCTTTACCGGGATTTGGCAAAATGGTAAAAGCTCATCGTAAAGCTCGCAAAGGAAGAAATCCGGCCACCGGAGAAGAGATTGATATTCCCGCCAAAACCGTGGTTAAATTCAAACTTTCCAAGTCTGCCAAGGATGCGGTTTCATAAAAGTGAGAGTTTTTATTTTTTCATCAGAGGTTAGCCAATGCCCCGCCTTAAAAGCGGGGCATTGATTTTAGCATAAAAAAGCGGACACAAAGCGGATATTTTTTTAAGAGTACGAATTTTAATATTTATTTAAACCAATTTTTAAAGCTTTTTATGTATTGCCCGATCCCTTCCTGGTAAAGTTTATTTTCCAGACGGCGATTACAATGGGCGAATTTTATCAAAGATTCAAATTCAATCAAGTATTTTCTCCCTTCAATTTTATACTTTACCAAATTTGATTTAATGGCTCTTTTTATGGTCTTTTTTTTCACTCCCAACAAGACAGCTCCGTGCGAAGCGGAAAGCCACAAAGGATTTTTAACCCTGAACTCCGATTTTTTATCTTGAGAAGAGGCGGATTTCGGGCTTTCTTTTTTTGTGGTTGATTTTTTAGCCATTTTTTTATTTTTCAGTCCACGATTTTGTGGACTGAAATTATAAAATTATAATTTTCGGTCCACGATTTTGTGGACTGAAATTTTATTCAAAACCATTTTTCGGTCCACGATTTTGTGGACTGAAATTTTATATTAAAAAATTTTTTAAAGTTTTTTTGTCCACGATTTTGTGGACTGAAAATTTTTTATGTCCACTTTATTGTAGACTAACAAAGATTTCAGCTTTTCTTTCTACTACCCCATATTCTCATAAAATTTTTAAAAACGCAAGAGGATTTAAGTTTGAATTATGAATAATGAATAATAAAGCATGTGTTATCTGTTTCATGTTATATGCCTTGCGCTTTGTTGCTTGCTTTGCCTTTTTTGTTTAACAATCCCTTCTTCGCAATTCGCTATTCATTATTCACTTTTTATAATTCATGCTTCCATGCTTCATAATTCATAATTCATGATTCACAATTCACTCTTCATATCATGGCGCCCCCTTGCTTTCTTTGTTTAATATGCTAATATTTTTCTATTAACAGGGGGAAACCCTGATTTTTTGAGTTACTTGATTTTTTAAAGCAAAAAGATTTGTTTACTGTAATGATTGGCTTCTTTTTGCGTATAATTAAATAGATAATTTAAAATGAACAAAAAGAATTCTAATAAAGCATTAGATAATATAGTCAGAAAAGGAAAGGATAAAAAGGATTTTTATAAGATCAAGAAGCAAAACGAAGAGACTTTTCTGGAGGTGTATGATCGTTATATCGATGACATTTACAGGTTTATATATTTTAAAGTAAGTAAGCCGGAGGAAGCTCAAGATATAACCTCGGTTGTTTTTTTAAAGGCCTGGAATTCCTTGCGAGAGGAGGAATCAATAGAAGATAAATTTTTAGTGGCTTATCTTTACAAAATTGCCCGTAACTGCGTTATAGACCACTATCGCCGATCTCGCAATAATTTGAGCTTGGAAGGAGATAAAGAAGAGGAAGGGAGAGGTGCTTTAACCGACTTCAAAGATGAGGGCCAGAATTTGGCCCGAGAGACAGAGATTGATTCCGAAATGGAGAATGTTTACCGTAAACTGGAAGAGTTAAAAGAAGAATACAAGGAAATAATTGTTTTAAAATATGTTAACGAACTTACTTTGTCAGAGATCGCTTCTATTACCGGCAGGACTCGCAACAATGTGCGAGTAAAACTTCATCGGGCTTTGAAAGCTTTGCGCGCCTTGATGGAGGAAGAGAATAAATAAATATTATTATGAAAGATTTGACTAAACAATTGGATCGCCTAAAAGAAATACGCCCCGAACCTTCTTGGAAAGAGAATGAGCGAGCGGTTTTAGAAAGCCGGATCCGTTCTTCTCGCATAAGCCAAGAAGCCGATTTGAAAGAGAGATTATTCAGTAAATTCATTTATGTTGTCAGGGGCTTGAAGAGTCGTTTGGTTCGCCCTGCGTGGGCCGGGATCGCGGTTTTGCTTTTGGTTCTTTTGGGAGGAGGGGCCATAGTTCAGGCCTCGGAGGACGCCAAGCCCGGCAGTTTGCTTTATTACGCCCGGCTGGCCAAAGAAAAAACCCAGATTGCCACCACTTTTGATGAAAGAGAAAAAAACAAACTGAGCTTGAAATTCGCCGGAGAGCATGCCAAGGACATAACCGAAGTTTTGGACGAGGACGGATCTCAAAATCAAGAAACCAGGGAAGAATTGACCCGCAATTTTAAAAATAATTTGGAATCTGTTAAAATGAGTTTAAAAGAAATGAATACAGAGGAGGAAGAGAATAATTCCGATCAGAAAAAAGATGAAGAAAAAAACGGAAAAGAGGAAAATTCTGGAGATAAAAAAGAGGAAAAACCGGCAACGGAAAAAGAAAATGCGAGACCGGAAGGAGCCGAAAATTCGGAGGAGTCGGCGGTTGACGCTGATTCCCGGGCCGAAGAATCTGTGGAGTCGGCGGAAGAAGAGGGGAGTGAAGAAAGTTCCTCGGAAGAATTTTTTACTGTTGACTCCGGAAGACAGGAAAAAGGTATGGAGGTTTATAATCCCGACCGGAAAGACGGGGAAGATTTGAAAGGATCGGACTCTCCGGAAAAATCCACTTCTTCTCAGGTTTCGGAAAAAATAAAAACCGCTGAGAATTTAATGGAAGAAGAAAAATATAATAGTGAAAAATTAAATAGTTTAGTAGAAGAAGCCGAGAATTTGTTCCGGGAAGGAGAGTATGTGGGAGCCAAAGAAAAGATCGAGGAGTTAATGTCGGCGGTGGCAAGCGGAAATTTACAGGAAGAGGCAGATACAGAAGTCGGGGATACGGCCACTTCCGCTCCAGCTGAAACCGAAACCTCCAGTAGTACTGAAGAGGAAAATGAAGAAACGGAAAAATAAGCAACCGAAGTCGGGATATTTTGGTTGTTTTTAGCACCTTTTATTAAATAAAAAGTAAAATAGGTATAAAAAGTGAAATAAGTGTAAAGATGAAATAGGTATAAAAAGTGAAATAAGTGTAAAAGGTAAAACAAGTAAAATCAAACCCCACCTAACCTCCCCTTGGAAAGGGGAGGAACCTCCGGCCTTTTCCCTTTAAGGAATTATGGTTTCTTTCTCCCCCCTTTTCAAGGAATTATGGTTTCTTTCTCCCCCTTTTCAAGGAATTATGGTTTCTTTCTTTCCCTTTTCAAGGAATTATGGTTTCTTTCTCCCCCTTTTCAAGGGGGAGATCAAGAGGGGGTTTAATAAATGAAATAAGTAAAATAGGCATAAAAAGTGAAATAAGTGTAAAGATGAAATAAGTATAAAATGTAAAATAAATGAAATAAGTAAAAATAAAAGCACCTTACAATAAAATCAATATAGTGCTGATACCTCAGCTAACATCAACAACTTATTTTTTAAAAAGACTCCTGCCCGCTGACAGACGCGAAAAACTTTTTTTAAAAAGTTTTTAAAGTTGAGGTATCCGCATTATTGGCGGATAAAACCTTGCTTTAAAGCAAGGGTGAGCTTACCCCTCAAAGGTCGAATCCCGGATTTGACGGGATGGGTAAGACACGAAGCTTAAAAATATGTTTTTATTCTAAATGTTTTTAGAGTAAACCAGCAAAATTTTACCCCGCCCCTATTGCGCGGAAAATTGCGATAGCGGGGCGGGAGTAGATTTTCCCATGCAAATTTACTTTCCACGAGCCCCCTTGCTGCTTTTGCGTGTAGTAGGGGCGGGGGATGGGATTCCAGCTGATTTGCTCCCTTCTTGGAATAAAAACAAAAACTAAATGTTTATTAGCCGCTTTAAGCTTTTTATAGGCTTAGACTCCTAATAAATTAATTCAATCCCGATTAAATTTAGACGCATAAATTTAAGAGGGATTATTCACTAACTTATGAAAGGATTAAAAAGAGCTTTTTCCATCAGTTTAATGGTGGTAACCGTTCTATCCATGAGTTTGATCACCGCTCCGGCAAAAGCGGCCGATTCGGCCGAATCCGGCGATCTGATCAAGATAGAAGGTTATTCACCCGTTTATTATTTAGGCGCTGATGGACAAAGATATGTGTTTCCCGACGAGGCAACATATTTCTCTTGGTACAAGGATTTTTCCAGCGTAGTAACCCTGCCTCAAGAAGAGGTGGAGAGCTATGATCTGGCATCCAATGTTACCATGAGACCGGGAACCAATCTGGTTAAGCGTCCGGTGCCGACCGATCCCAATGTGTATGCGGTCACACCCAACGCTGAATTGGTTTTGATTCCCGATGAAGAAACCGCCGAGACCCTTTACGGAGAAAATTGGACTGACAGAGTTGTAGATGTCCCCGATTCTTTCTTCGTAGATTATGAAAAGACCGGAACCGAAGCCGGCATCGATTCTTATCCCGCCGGTACCTTGGTTCAACCCTACGGCGCCAGCGATGTTTACTACATCAATGAGGAAGGCAAAGCCCAATTGATCGACGATGAGGCCGATTTTGAGGCCAATCGTTTCCAATGGGATTATATAACCGAAGCCGCGGAAGGTTATGAATTGCCCGAAGAGGGCGAGACCATTACCGGAGCCGTAAGCGACATCATTGACACCTCCCAAGGAGGAGGATCCGGAGACACTTCCCAGGAAGGCGTGGGATCCGGCTTGACAGTCGCTTTATCCAGTAATACTCCGGCCAGCGACACTATTCCTCAAGGAGCTTCCGGAGTGGAATTCGCCACTTATAATCTGACCGCTTCCAATGACGGTGATGTAACCCTTGATCATCTTACCCTGACCCGAAAAGGAGTGGGAAGCGCCGGTGATTTTGATAAAGTTTACCTTTATCAAGACGGAACCAGATTAACTACCGGCAGAACCGTTAACTCCAGTGACAACACGGTTATGTTTACCAGTGTCGGCTTGGAGGTTTCAGCCGGCCAGACTGAGACTTTAACCGTAGTGGCCGACATCGATTCCGGAGGAAACGGCAACAACGCTTTTGCCATTCAAGAAGCCGGAGATATCGAACTTTCCGGAGAGACCAGCGTAAGCGGATCTTTCCCTGTAACCGGTAATACTATGAGTATTTCCACCGGAGGAACCGCCGCCAACCTGACCGTTGAGTCCCTCAACGACACCACCGAGGTTAACAAAAAGATCGGTCAGGATGACCAAGAGATCGCCCATATTGATTTGACAAATGACAACGAAGAAGATGTGGAATTGCAATCTCTTACCTTAACCAACGGAGGCAATGCCACCGCTGATAACTTGGGTAATTTGGCCCTTTATCATCTCGGCTCCAAGGTGGCCGAAGGAACTTTATCCAACAATCAGCTTAGCTTTGACTTGGATGAAGGCCTGACCATTGAAAAAGGAGACAATATTGAGTTGAAAGCGAAAGCCGATATTGAAAGCGGTGTAAATAACACTGTTAAACTTTATTTGGGTTATGCCGCGGATATAGTGGCCGTGGGCCAAAGTTACGGTTATAACGCCAGTATCAGTTTTGACAGCTTTAATTCTTCCTCCGACTCTTATCCCATTATCATCCAAGGATCGGAGATCAATGTTAACTACGCCACTAACAACAACGAAACCGTTTCCAAGGATCAAAACAATTTCGTGTTTGAAACCTTGGAGGTTACCACTAAGGAAGAGGTAACCGTTAGCGAGATGCAACTTACTGTAGCGGAAGGACAAGGCACCGGTACCGGAACCAAGGACATTGATAATCTGGAGATCAGGAATCCGGCCACCGGAGAAATTATCAGCGGTTCTTTGGCTGGCGGAGAAGGAGACAATAACACCGCCGATGTAGATTGGAAGTTTGAGAGCTTTACCTGGGACGGCAGTTCTGAATGGGAGATCAGAGGTGATATCCCTTCCAATGCCGACCACGGTGACACTTATCAGGTAAATTTGGACTTGAGTAGCAATTTTGTTGCTCGCTACACCGCTTCCAATAACGAAGTTGATAGCGCCAGCGATCTAAGCGAAACCGAATTCAACGGTAGCACCTATACCATTGGTGACTCCACCTTGACCGTAACCGCAGCTTCCTTTAATAACGGTGAAGCCGTGGCCAACACCGATGATGTGGTGATCGCCGGAGGACTGTTGGACGCCAACTCCGTATCCGCTATTAATGTTAAATCCATGGAGTTTGAAGGCGCTTCTTCCGGTCTTGAGAACGGTGATGCTACCGATGCTAAGTATCTTGCTTCCAACAATGTCAGTTCACTTAAATTAATGATTGACAACGAGGTGGTGGACACTGTCAGCTCCGGAAGTATGACCGACGGCGAAGTTGTTTTTGAGGACTTTGATGCGGAAGTTCCCGCTGACGGCAGCGCGGAATTCCAGGTCCTTCTTAATGTATCCGGAACCCTGGATGCCTCCACTACCGTAAGGGTTCAGCTAAGAAGCGTGACCGCCAAAGATGCCAACAATGACGACGCCACTATAGTGGAGAACGGAGAATCAAGCTCTATTTCCGATACTGCCACTGTTGACTTCGCCAGAGTGGTTGAGCTATACGAAAGCGGAGCCTTGAATCTGACCATGGACAACACTGTTGATCCTGTGGACAACACCCAATACATTTTGGGAGGAACCCAAGGAAACAAGGTAGCCAGATTCAAGCTGAAAGCCGATTACGAGGATATGAAGATTACCAAATTGGTAGCTTATACTCCCAGCGGTATCCCGGCTCGCTCCGTGTCCGGAGCTAACATTACTGATGAAAGCGGTAATGTTTTGGCCAGCGATGTAATGATCTCCACCGGAGCTACCACTTCGGCCACTTCCAGTGTTACCTTTAATAGTGACGCCGGTTTGTTTGATGTAGCCGAGGGCACCCATTATTATTATCTAACCTTGGATCTTAAGAATTTGGGTGACGGAGCTACCGAGACCGCCGCGTCCGGTGATGCCTTCACTATGAGGATCATGGATTTGGAAGCTCAGGGCGACTCCGGTAATGATATTACTTACACCGGCAGTGCCGACGACGTTACTTACGGTTCGGGTTCAGACAGAAGTGCTGTTGCCAACGAGGCCAAAGTGGTCGGTGTTCAGATTACTTCCGTAACCGACCAGACCAGCTCTGACTTTTCCCAAGGAGAGGCCACCGTATTCAAGTTTGATGTTACCACCGCCAGCGGTGATAACGCTTCTTCTTCCGGAGATTTGTTGAAAGCTGCCCTGGAGGGCTTGAAGGTTAAATTTAGCTATTCTTCCGGCACCGCTACCGGCAGTGCTGTTAAGTTATACAGACAAGGCAAGACCGGTTACGCCACCACTTCCTTGCCCGCCTCCGGTGATGAAGCTAACTTTAATTTGGTAACCGCGGCAACAAACGGAACCGGCTGGGCCGCCAGCAATTATGAAATTGCTCAAGGCGACACCGCCACTTTCTATGTAAAGGCCAACTTGACCGATGCCACCTCCAATGATGATTATGTTCAATGTTCAATCTCTGACCTAAATTCGGATGACTTTGTTTGGAGCGATGGAGTTATTTCGCGTAATGACTTAAGATTGAACTATAGCGAGGTAATCGGAGCTTCCGTATCTCAATAAGTTAAACTACTCTTTAGTTATTTAACTTAGAGATACTTGCCAAAATCCCGCCCCCCTAAGGGGGGCGGGATTTTCTTTGCTTTAAAATAAGCGAAATATGTATAAAAAGTAAAATAAATGTTTATTATTGACGTCTTTTGGCTTATTTTACTTAATTTACTTATTTTATTTTTGTTTATCCAAGGGGAGGAAAATAAATTTTTCCCCCTCTCCGAGGGGGAGATTAAGAGGGGGTGTTGTTTTGACCAAGCAACAGCCTCCAGACAGGCGGCTGACGCTTTTTTGTTATTGCAAAGCAAAACCGTTGCGGCCCCTTCCGGGAGACCGCAACGCGACTAACACAATGAAACAATTTAGCAATGGAGCAATGCCCGCCGTTCGCGAACGGCGGGGTTTTGACACAAACTTTTTATTTGCTATACTTTAATCATGCCTAAAGAAAAATTAAATAAACAAATTTTAAACGCAAAACTTAGTAATTTATTGACTTATATTAAGGAAATAAATCCTTTGTTAAAAAAAGATACAAGGGAGCTTTTAAGGCAAAAGAATTATACCGATTTGCGAGCCCTGGAAAGAGAGTTTCAGTTAATTGTAGATACTATAATTCAGATAAATTCCCACATTATCAGTAAAATGGAATTAGAGCCCCCGGAGGATTATACCAATACTTTTATTACTTTGGGAAGAAATGATATTTTGCCCATGGATTTTGCCACGAAATTGGCCGGGTCGGTAGGGCTAAGAAATAAGGTGGTCCATAAATATGAAGTTATAGATTTAAAAAAATTTATAGATGATCTAAAAGAGAATAGTAAACAGTTCAAGGATTACGTTGATTATATAGAGAAATTATTAAAATAAATATGTTTAGAGATTTTGACAAAAAAGAAGTCACTAAGATAGCTGAAAAATTTAATTTGAATTTTTTGGTTCTTTTTGGTTCCCGGGCTACCGGAGCAGCCAGAAAGAACAGTGATTTTGATATTGCTTATAGTAAAAAAGGCGAAATGTCTTACAGTGATGAGGTTTTTTTACAAGAAGAACTGGCCAGGTTGTTAAAGGTTGAAGCGAAAAATATAGATTTAGTCAATGTAGCTAATGCGGGACCGCTTTTAATGAGGCAGATAGCCGTCGAGGGCAAAGTCCTTGTAGAATCAAAGAAAAATAGCTATGATTATTTTGTGATGTATGCTTGTTCCCGTTATTTGGATGCAAAATTTTTGCTGAATTTGCAAAAAGAGAGAACTGAAAAAGCTTAAAATTATATAATTAATTTGGCTAAGCATCAATCTCCCGACGGGGGAGACTGATGCTTTTTTTGTTAAGCAAAACCGTTGCGGTTCCTTTATTAACCCCCTCTTAATCTCCCCCTTGAAAAGGGGGAGAAAGAAATCGGTATCCTTGAAAAGGGGGAGAAAGAAATCGGTATTCTTGAAAAGGGGAGAGACATAAT
>Ga0102934_1001247_pt1 | contig 17720 bp, 12 predicted proteins | sample SalPonR2_A_D1_MG_FD_78175 | JGI IMG/M metagenome (GOLD analysis project Ga0102934, IMG submission 78175) | Salt pond soil microbial communities from South San Francisco under conditions of wetland restoration - Salt Pond MetaG R2_A_D1_MG | ecosystem: Environmental > Aquatic > Marine > Intertidal... | reverse complement strand
GATGGCGCCGGTATCCGTGACCTGCTTGAGGCCGCGCTCCTCGACGATCTTTTCAGGACTGCCGCCTTCCGCCCAGACGATCTCGAAGACGTCCTTGGCGATCTTGCCGGAGATCACCCCCTCGCCGATCAGATCGACGATGCCGCCGAGCTGGTCGGCGGAGACGGGTGAATCCTCGATCCCCAGCCCTTCCTTGTTGAGGCGCCCGAACAGCTCGTTGATCACCCAGTTCGCTGCCGCCTTGCCGTCGCGCCCGTTGGCGATGCGCTCGAAGAAATCAGCCGATTCGCGCTCGGCGATGAGCACGCCCGCATCATAGATCGACAGACCGTACGCGGCGATGAAGCGCTCCTTCTTCTCGTCGGGCAGCTCCGGCAGATGGGTCGCGAGCTCGTCGACGAAATCCTGCGTGAATTCCAGCGGCAGCAGGTCAGGATCGGGGAAGTAGCGGTAATCATGCGCCTCTTCCTTTGAGCGCATCGAGCGCGTCTCGCCCTTGCCAGGGTCGAACAGCCGCGTCTCCTGGTCGATGGTGCCGCCATCCTCGATGATGCCGATCTGCCGGCGCGCCTCGTGCTCGATGGCCTGGCCGATGAAGCGGATGGAATTGACGTTCTTGATCTCGCAGCGCGTGCCGAGCGGATCCCCGGGGCGACGCACGGAGACGTTCACGTCGGCGCGCAGATTGCCCTTCTCCATATCGCCGTCGCAGGTGCCGAGATAGCGCAGGATCGTCCGCAGCTTGGTGACATAGGCCCTGGCCTCCTCCGAGGAGCGCAGATCGGGTTTGGAGACAATCTCCATCAGCGCGACGCCGGAGCGGTTGAGGTCGACGAAGCTCTGGGAGGGGTGGAGATCGTGGATCGACTTGCCCGCATCCTGCTCCAGATGCAGGCGCTCGATCCCGACATGGATCTGCGTGCCGTCGGCCATATCGACCACGACTTCGCCCTCACCGACGATGGGGTACTTGTACTGGCTGATCTGATAGCCCTGCGGCAGATCCGGGTAGAAATAGTTCTTGCGGTCGAAGACGGAGCGAAGATTGATCTGGGCCTTGAGGCCGAGCCCCGTGCGCACCGCCTGGCGCACGCATTCCCGGTTGATCACCGGCAACATGCCCGGCATCGCCGCATCGACCAGCGAGACATGCGCATTCGGCTCCGCACCAAACGCGGTGGCGGCGCCGGAGAACAGTTTGGCCTTGCTCGTCACCTGGGCATGGATCTCCATGCCGATGACGACTTCCCAATCACCCGTGGCGCCCTTGATGAGCTTCTTGTGATCGACCGGCGCGTTCATGAGACATCCATCCTTCGAAACAACCTGCTTCCGGTTAGCCTCCCGCGCCGCCTACTGCAAGACTCGACATGCATTCGCCCTGCGGAAATCCGATGCAACTTCACGCGCACCGGCGCGTTACCTGTCCAGAATACCGAACTGACAGAGCCTGAGGAGGCCCGTCATGACGCAGCGCGATCCCGGGCAGCCGCCCATGGAGCATGATCCGAACGCCCCCCATCGCAACCCGAACCTGATGCAGCCGGGTCATGATCCCGATCAGATCGACCAGCGCCCGAAACCCACGCGCCGCACATCCTCACTCTGGATCTGGGTGCTGATCGGCGCGGTTGTTCTGATCGCCCTGATCAGCCTGCTGACATTCGGCACCACGGAAGTCGGCCAGGCGCCGACAGCAACGCTACCGCAGGGCGAGTCGGCAAGTGACGCCCAGTAGGAAGATGCGGGTCGACCGGCCCCACGAGTCGGCATTTTCAAGGGACGCAAACTGACAACTGCGGAAACGCGCGCTCGCACAATCCCGATCCCTGGCGCAAGGCTGTGCGACCAAAGAAGGTGTCGCTGGCGCATTGGGGCAGGTGCGTGGTATCCTATTTTTTACCAGCGGACGGGCGTGATCAGCGAGCCTATTCCCCATGTTCGGCTCGGCAATCCACCATTCCATCCCCCAAGGCGCGTTAATTCGGCGAATTCCGGAGCCCTGTTCGAATGACGACCGTAATGGTGCTGGCAGGGCTCGTATTGCTCTTCGTCGGCGGTGAACTTCTGGTGCGCGGTGCGGTCCGCCTGGCGGCGGGTCTGGGAATATCGTCGCTGGTAATCGGATTGACCGTCGTCGGATTCGGGACCTCGACGCCCGAGATGGTCACATCCGTTCAGGCGACGCTCGCCGGCACGCCCGGCATTGCCATCGGCAACATTGTCGGTTCGAACATCGCGAATATCCTGCTGATCCTGGGGGTCTCAGCGCTGATCTTTCCGATTGTCGTGAATTCCACCGCGTTGAAGCGCGACGGCGCAACCCTGCTTGCAGTCGCGCTGGTCTTTTCGGCAGCGTCTGCCAGCATGACGCTCGGTCGCGGCGTGGGTATCGTCTTCGTGCTAACCCTCGTGATTTATATTGCGATGGTCATCCGCCAGGAACGGCGGGCTTTCGTGACCGATCATGGTGCCGTGTATGACAAGGCAAAAGCGCTCGAGGGGGCCGACCCGACGCTCGTGCAGGCAGCTCCCGAGGAAACCTCCGCATTCAGGTCGATCCTGTTCTGCGTCTTCGGGCTTGCACTTCTTATATTCGGAGGAACGCTACTGGTTAACGGCGCTGTCGCGCTTGCCCAGCAATTCGGCATCTCCGACACGATCATCGGATTGACCATCGTTGCCGTCGGCACCTCATTGCCGGAACTGATCACCTCGGTTATCGCGGCTCTCCGCAAACAGGCCGATGTCGCATTCGGGAATATCGTCGGGTCGAACATCTACAACATTCTTGCCATTGGCGGAGTCACTGCGCTGATCTCACCATTGGATGTTCCGGAGCAGATCCTCGATTTCGACATTTACGCCATGATTCTGGCCAGTCTCGTCATGGTTGCATTTGCCTGGACCAGTCTGAGGATCGGGCGCAGGGAGGGTGCGCTTTTACTGGCCGGCTATGGCGCCTACATCTTCTTCCTGTTGCCGTGAGAGTTTCCGGGCGAGACCTGATCGCGGCCACCTGTCAGCGACGGAACGCGTGAAACGGAAAAACCGCATGAAATGTCCGATAGATGGCGCCGAACTGGCGATGAGCGAACGGCAGGGAATCGAGATCGGTTATTGCCCAACCTGCAGGGGTGTATGGCTCGACCGCGGCGAACTAGACAAGATCACTGAGCGATCCGTTGCCGCAGAGCCCCCCCGCAGCGCGGGGAGCGCGCGCTCCCTATCCACCAGAAGCACGCGACGATCGGCAAACGCAATATCGCGGCCAGCGGAGCCACCAGAAGCCGCACAGGAAGAAGTCTTTCCTCGGCGAGCTCTTCGACTTCTGACCAAGGCCCTGAAGAGCCATCGGTGCCGGGCGCCATTGCCGTCCGGCTCACAATCGTCGTGACCGGATAGCAAACGAAAAGCCCATGGCGGAGCAATGCTGGACCCGGGAAAACCCGGGTCGCTGAGACCTAATCTCCGGCGCGCTCGCGAAGCCGGTGCGCAAAATAGGCGAGGCTCGCCCAAAGGATGGCGCCGCCGGTGCGAACCTGCAGCAGCATCGGCTGCTCGCCGCCCACCGGCGCAATCCAGGGCAGGCCGAGTGCGTTGATGCCCCAGGAGACGGGCACCGAGATCAGCAGGGCGGCGATCGCCGCGATGAAGACCTTGGCGAACTGGTCCGCCTTCCAGCCGAGAAACGCGGCAATGGCGATCAGCACCGGATCGAAGGCGCCAAGCACCCAGACATGCAGGGCAACCGTGGGCGTCTCCATGGCGTCACTCCGATACGGGGCAAGAGCGAAGGCATCCGGGCGACGCGGCGTCACCCGGAAAGCACAATGAAATCAGCCGACGATTTCCATGCCGGAGAAGAACTGCGCGATCTCGATAGCGGCATTCTCGGCGGAATCGGAGCCATGCACGGAATTCTCGCCCACGGAGAGCGCGAACTTCTTGCGGATCGTGCCCTCGGCGGCTTCAGCCGGATTGGTGGCACCCATGACTTCGCGATGTTTGGCGACGGCGTTCTCGCCTTCCAGCACCTGCACCACGACTGGCGCCGAGGTCATGAATTCGACCAGTTCGCCATAGAACGGGCGTTCCTTGTGCACGGCGTAGAATTCCTGCGCCTGAGCGGTGGTCATGAAGATACGCTTCTGCGCGACGATGCGCAGGCCCGCTTCCTCGAAGACAGCGTTGATGGCGCCGGTCAGGTTGCGCTTGGTCGCGTCGGGCTTGATGATCGAGAAGGTGCGCTCGATGGCCATGAGAGATCCGTTCTTTTTGGAATGGTGTAGATGGTGCGGCGCTTATAGCCGGGCAAGCCCCGGCTCTCAAGCATCTTCGGCGATCTTCATGCGCTTTCGCGCGACCTCAGCCAGGCCGCGATCCCCTCCCCCGCCGCAATGCCGGTGGCGAAGCAGGCCTGGAGCAGATACCCGCCTGTCGGCGCTTCCCAGTCCAGCATCTCGCCGGCGATGAAGGTTCCCGGACGCGCCTTCAGCATGAACGCATCATCAATCGCCGAAAATGCCACCCCACCGGCCGAGGAAATCGCCCGATCGATCGGGCGCAAACCCGTCACGGTGAGTGGCACAGCCTTGATCGCCGCAGCGAGCGCTTCCGGCGCGCGCGGCAGATCGACGCCATGCGCCTCACGCAAAAGGCCGATCGCGGCGGGATCAAGGGCGAGCGCCTTGCGCAGACGGTTGGTGAGCGTATCGCTGCGCTTCGATGCTTCGGCGCGGGCGAGCTTAGCCGCGATCTCGTCCACGCTCAGATCGGGCCGCAGATCGGCGACGAGTTGCGCAGCGCCCGCCCCGACCAGTTGCTCGCGCAAGGGCTGCGACAGCGCATAGACGGCGCCACCTTCGAGCCCGGTTTCGGTGACCACCGCCTCGCCGCGCTGGATCATGTCGCCGCAAGCCAGCGCGATGCGCTTGAGGGGCGCGCCGGCGAAGCGTGCGCGGAAGGTCTCGCTCCAGCTGATCTCACAGCCGACATTCGACGGTGCGAGCGGGGTGATCGCGACACCGGTCTCGCCCAGGGGCACGGTCCAGGCGCCATCGGAGCCAAGACGCGCCCAGGAGGCACCGCCCAGCGCCAGCAAGGTCGCAGCAGGACGCAGGTATATCACGCCATCGGGCGTTTCGAAGACGAGCCCGTCGGGCCCGTCGAAGCCGGTGAAGCGGTGGCGTGTCTTCAGGGTGACTCCCATCCCCGCCAGCCGCGCGAGCCATGCGCGCGCCAGCGGCGAGGCCTTGAAGCTCTTGGGGAAAACCCGCCCGCTCGACCCAACGAAGGTCGGCTCACCGAGCGCAGTGCTCCAGTCGCGCAGGTGTTGCGGCGTGAAGGTTGCGATCGCCTGCGTGAGTTGCGGCTGCGGCGCGCCATAGCGCTTGAGAAACACGTCCTGCGCTTCGCTATGCGTCAGATTGAGCCCGCCGCGCCCGGCCAGCAGGAATTTGCGCGCGGGCGAGGGCATGCGCTCAAAGATCACCACCGCATGGCCACGCTCGGCGAGAACCTGCGCTGCCATCAACCCGGCCGGGCCGGCGCCAATGATGGCCACGACCCCGCCGTCAGCCGCTTCCGTTGCGGCGCTCATGCGTCGCGCTCGTAAACCAGATTGAGCCGCGTGCGGGCGATCTCGCGGTAACCCGTTTCCTCGAGCAGACGCGGCAAATCGGTCTGCCAGCGCTCGGTTCCGTCCTCGATAATGATCAAACGCGGGTGCAACGTCCGTGGAGCATTACGCAAAAAAGGCTCGAGGATGATGTCTTCGGCGCCCTCGACATCCAGCTTGAGCGCATCAATATGCTTATAACCTTCAGCTCCGACGAGGTCCTGCAAGGTCGTGGCGGTAACCTTGATGGCGCTGGCCTGGCCGGATCCGACGACCTTCACCGACGATTCCCCGCTGTTGCGCGGATCGATGAACAGGGTCACCTCACCCGGCTTGTCGGCGACGGCGCAATCGACAGCCTTGATCGTGGCGCCGGAATTCTGGCGGATATTGAAGACGAGGCGGTCGAAGATATCAGGCTGCGGCTCGATGGCCAGAATGCGCGCCCCCGCGCCGGCATGCATGGCCACGAACAGCGAATAGGCGCCGATATTGGCACCGATATCCACGAAGACGAAACCGTCGCGAATGCGCGATTCGAGGATCTCCCGCTCCAGCGGATCGAAGAATTGCGGCGTGAAGAGGACCCGTTTCTCGCTGACATTGTTGTAGGGAAACAACCGCATCTTCGCGCCGAACGTCTCGATGTCGACTGGCGCACCGGCAAGTCTCTTCAAGGCAATCCGGCGCAACAGGAAGGTCATGCGCTTCGACAGCCAGGTATCAGACGCAGCACGCGTCCATCTGATGATGCGCGCCACGGACCCGGAAGGTGAAAATGCGCCGAAGGGTTTGGTCTCAGACATGGATGGGATGACTCGCTCTGGCCGGGCTACATCGGCAACCTCGACAAAGGCTACACCATTTGCATTCTCAGCCGGCATTCGCAAGCGTGCGGGAACCGATGACGCACACCCGGGCATATCCGGATATCGACGCACATGGCCTTACGTCGCATGATTGGCGAAAGTCGCGTTTTCGGCCATGGTGCGGTTCGCGCAAAATGGCAAGGTTGACAAGATGAGTGGCGCGCAGACGCATCACGCTGGTGACGACCCCCCGCTGCAATTCCGGCAACATCCGCTGCGCGGTCGTTTGCTGGCGGAAATGCATGCGCGCCCATTCGCGCCGCTCGCAGCGCCGCATCGCGTCATTCATCTTGCCTTCATGACTGACGAGGAAGCGGCTAGCCGGGCGCGGGCACGGCTTGCGCAATGGTGCGACGCGCGCGGTCTTCCTTTGCCTGCGGAGAGCGCACGTCATCATCGCGCGCAATGCTCCGGCGTCGCCCTGCGCTTCGAAAGTCACGGCGAGTTCACCACCTATACCTGGGAATTTCCGGGCAATGGCGGCGGGGGCAGCGGACCTGATGCCCATGAACCCGCCCCGGATCGTCTTGCGCGCGTCATGGACGGATTGCAGGATCTGCAAGACGATGACAACGGCTCCGGCCTCCTTATGGTCGCCGTGGACCTCAGCCTGCATGGCGGGTCGGCGGATCTGAAGAGTGTTTTCGGTGATGCCAATCTTGCCATCGCCGATGTGGAAGGCGGTGCGGGCCGGGTCGTCACGGATTTCCGGGCGGACGCGCATGGCTTCGTGCGGATCCTCGTCGAGGATCGCGGGCTCAGCCCCGCCCAGGGCGGCGCATTGGTGCAGCGGCTTCTGGAAATCGAGACCTATCGCACGATGGCGCTGCTCGGCCTGCCCGAAGCGCAGGCGCTTGCGCCGACGATCCGGCGGATCGAGACGACCCTGCCCGGTCTTCTCGAAGAGATGCGCCACAGCAACGGTTTTACCGATAATCGCCGGCTGCTGGACACCCTGACCGGGCTCGCCGCTGAACTGGAGAGTGACGCGGCCGCGTCACTGTATCGCTTCGGCGCCACGCGCGCCTATGGCGATCTCGTGCGCCTGCGGCTGGAGGCGATCGCTGAAAAATCCGTCACGGGTTATGATTCGTGGTCATCCTTCCTCGACAGGCGCCTTCAGCCGGCAATACGCACCTGCCTGTCGACCGAGGAGCGCCAGGCCAACCTCTCCCGCAAGCTCTCCCGCGCCGCGCAGCTTTTGCGCGCGCGTGTCGATGTTGAGCTGGAGAGCCAGAACAGCAATCTGCTCCAGACCATGAATGCCCGAGCGCGCACGCAATTGCGGCTTCAGCAGACGGTGGAAGGCCTTTCCGTCGCGGCGATCACCTATTACATCAGCGGCCTTCTGCATCGCGGCCTCACGGGTGCGCGAGAGGCCGGCTTTGCCGTCGATCCCACCATCGTCACGGCGGCGGCGATTCCGGTCATCCTGATCGCCCTCGCGCTGCTGGTACGCCGGATCCGACGCGCGCATGATGACGGCTCGGGCTGAGATGATCCGCGTCAGACGTTGATCGGGCCGCTATGCTGATGGAAACCCTTCAGATCGCGGAAGACCGGGGTGTCGTAATTTACCGGAACCGGGTCCTCGCCGGTGAGCCAGCGGAACAGATCACGATCCGGCACCTCGATCAGCGCTTCGTAGATGTCGAGCTCGGCATCGGTCATCTCACCGATGCGCGCATCCGCGAACTGGCCCATAAGCAGATCCATCTCGCGGATACCACGATGCCAGGAGCGGAACAGCACCCGACGGCGGCGGACGTCGAGATCGGCGCTGGAGCGGGTGGTGCCGGTCATGGGGCAGTCTCCTTGGATCGCGCGGTTGGCGCCACGCATGCGTTTGGACGGGAAAACCTGCGCGCGTCTTTTCGGCGAAATCGCGCGAAGGGCTCGCCGGGTTCAGTCTGACGGGGTATATAGCTTGCCTGCGTGCGAAAACCAGCCATTCCGAGCAAGCGCCGATCCACAGATGTCCCTGCGCCCCGCCATACTCGATCCCTATTTCGCCCCGGCGACGAGCGTCCCGGGCGTCGGGCCAAAGATCGCGCCGCTGATCGACCGGCTCGTCGGGGCCCAGGGCCAGCCGGCGCGCATCGTCGATCTGCTTTTTCACATTCCCACCGGCGGGATCGACCGGCGGCTGCGCGGCTCGATCGCCGAGGCACCGGTTGGCGAGCAGTTGACGCTCGCCGTCACGGTGGTCGATCACCAGCCGGGCCCGCTCAACCGCTCGAAAGCCCCGTATCGCGTCGTCGTCGAGGATGCGACCGGCGATATTGCGCTGATCTTCTTCAACCTGCCCCGCCAGCGCATCCAGGGCCTGTTGCCGGTGGGCGCACAAAAGATCATCTCGGGCAAGATCGAATTATGGGACGGGCGGCGCCAGATGGTGCATCCCGATCGCATCCTCGATGCCCGTGAGGCCGACAAGCTGCCCACCGTCGAACCCGTCTACGGCCAGACCGAGGGGCTCACCTCGCGGCTGATCGCGCGCTTTACCAATGCCGCGCTGGAGCGCGTTCCCGAGCTCCCCGAATGGCAGGATCCGGCCTGGATGCAGCGCAACGGCTTCCCCGCCTTTCGCGATGCGCTCGCAACGCTCCACCGCCCGCCCGATGCGGATGCGGCGAAGGCCGAGGCGCTGGAGCGCAATCCCGCCCGGCGGCGGCTTGCCTATGACGAGCTCCTCGCCTCCCAGCTCACCCTCGCCATCGTGCGCTCGCGCATGCGCCGCAAGCCGGGCCGCGCCAATGCCGGGGACGGGCGCCTCGTCGAGGCCTTCACCAAGGCCCTGCCCTTCCCGCTGACGGGTGCGCAGGCTCGCGCCGTTACCGAAATCCGCGGGGACATGGTCTCGGACAAGCGCATGCTGCGGCTGCTCCAGGGTGATGTCGGGGCGGGCAAGACCGTGGTCGGCCTGCTCGCCATGGCAAGCGCCGTGGAGGCCGGACGGCAGGCGGCGATGATGGCGCCGACGGAGATCCTCGCGCGCCAGCATTTCGAGCGCCTCAAACCCATGGTGGAAGCGCAGGGCCTGCGCATCGCGCTCACCACCGGGCGCGACAAGGCGAGCGCACGCCGCGCCGTGCTCGAAGCGCTCGCCGCAGGCAGCATCGACATCGTCATCGGCACGCATGCGCTGTTTCAGGAGAACGTCATCTTCAAGGATCTCGGCCTCGCCGTGGTCGATGAGCAGCATCGTTTCGGCGTGCATCAGCGCCTGGCGCTCGGCGCCAAGGGCGAGGCGGTGGACGTCCTCGTCATGACCGCGACGCCGATCCCGCGCACGCTGGCGCTGGCCCATTTCGGCGATATGGACATCTCCGTCCTCGACGAGAAACCCGCGGGGCGCAAACCGATCGCCACCAAGCTGATCTCGCTCGAACGCCTGAGCGAAGTCGTCGGCAGTATCGGGCGGGCGCTTGATGGCGGCGCGCGGGTCTACTGGGTCTGCCCGCTGGTCGGCGAATCCGAGGCGCTCGACCTCGCAGCTGCCGAGGAGCGCGCGGAGGATCTGCGGCGCATCTACGGCGATGCGGTCGGCCTTGTGCACGGCAAGCTGCCGGGCCCCGAGAAAGACGCGGCGATGGAGCGTTTCATCGCCGGCGAGACGAAAATCCTCGTCTCGACCACGGTGATCGAGGTCGGTGTCGATGTGCCGCAAGCAACGATCATGGTGATCGAGCATGCCGAGCGCTTCGGCCTCGCCCAGTTGCACCAGCTGCGCGGGCGCATCGGGCGCGGTGCCGACGCTTCCACCTGCCTCCTGCTCTACAAGGGCCCGCTCGGCGAGACAGCCAAGGCGCGGCTCGAGATCATGCGCGAAACGGAAGACGGCTTCCGCATCGCCGAGGAGGATCTGCGCCTGCGCGGCGAGGGCGAGATGCTGGGATCGCGCCAGTCCGGCCTGCCCGGCTTCAGGCTCGCACGGCTCGAGACCGACGGCGATCTGCTCGCCGTCGCCCGCGACGAGGCCCGCCTGATCATGGAGCGCGACCGCGAGCTTGAAGGCACGCGCAGCGACGCCCTGCGCGCCCTGCTCTACCTCTTCGAACGCGATGCCGGCGTGCGACTTCTTCGGGCAGGTTGAGCGCCTGGCCCTCCGCGATGCGCCGCGTTACCGCCCCTCGCTCTGGCGCCAGCCGACGACCGCCTCGGGACGCGCGTCGATGCTGGCAAAATACGGCTTGATATCGACGAGCGGCGTGCCGTTGAGGCAATCAAGGCCGCGCACGCGCAAGGTGTCGCCCTCGACGGCTTCGAGCCGCGCCACCGATAGCGCGATCGGATTGGGCCGCGCCGGGCTGCGCAGCGCGAAGACACCGCGGCCAGTGCTGTAATGGCGCGGACGCTGGAGGACGATGTCGCGGCGCGCCTCGTTCATGAAATAGAGCACGATCACATGCGAGCAGGTCTCCAGATCCTTCAGCCCCGCCGCGTAACGCGAATCAAGCCGGATCGTGCAGATCGCATCCGATTCCGCCGGGTTCTTGGGGCAGTCGGCGCGGGTTTTCCACGGCGTGCCGATCTCCCCAATGAAATAGATCCCGGCATCGAATGCCTCGGGCAGATCGACTGCCACCTCGCCCTCGCGCAGGCCGTAATCCTCAGCACTCACATCCCACCTCATCGCCCTGACCACACATCGTGAAGATAGAACCGCGCGCAGCATTTGACGAGAGTCGGCCCAGGTTGCCACATGCGCGCGTTGACAATCCCGGGCGCTGCTTCACTCTGCGCTGAATGATAGAGCGGGGCGGATCATGATTGCAGACGGATCGTCACAAACACGCAACCGCGCGCGTATCCTGCAAGGTGCCGGTACGGAACCCGCCAACGCCGTGATTCGCAATGTACGCCTGTTCGATCTCGTCACCGGCGATCTGACCGAGACCGATATCGCCATCTGCGGCGATACCATCGTCGCGACCTATGGCCGCTTCGAGGGCGAGACGCTGTTCGATGCGCAAGGGCTGATCGCCGTGCCTGGTTTCATCGATACGCATCTGCATGTCGAATCCTCGCTGGTGACGCCGCTCGAATTCGACCGCTGCGTGCTCCCGCACGGGGTCACGACCGCGATCTGCGATCCGCACGAGATGGCCAATGTGATTGGCACCGACGCGTTTGACTATTTCCTCGCCTGCGCCGATCGCACCATCATGGATCTGCGCGTGCAGCTCTCGAGCTGCGTGCCCGCCACCGATCTCGAGACAGCCGGTGCGGCGATCGACGCCGCAGCGCTCGCGCGCTATCGCGATGCGCCCAAGGTGATCGGGCTCGCCGAATTCATGAATTTTCCCGGTATCATCAATGCCGATCCCGCCTGCCTCGACAAGCTTGCGGTTTTCGACGGGCGCCATGTCGACGGGCACGCGCCGCTCCTGCGGGGAGAGGGGCTTAACGCCTATATTGCCGCCGGCATCCGCACCGAGCATGAAGCGACCACCGCCGAGGAGGCTTTGGAGAAGATTCGCAAGGGCATGACCGTGCTGATCCGCGAGGGCTCGGTCTCCAAGGACCTGCACGCGCTCGCCCCGCTGCTCGACGTGGCGACCAGCCCGTTTCTGGCCTTCTGCACCGATGACCGCAACCCGCTGGACATTGCCGAGGAGGGCCATCTCGACCATCTGATCCGCACCGCGATCACGCTGGGCTGCCCGCCGCTCGCGGTCTACCGCGCCGCCTCGCTTACCGCTGCGCGTGCCTTCGGGCTCGATGACCGCGGCATGATCGCGCCGGGGCGGCGCGCCGATATCGTGCTGATCGGCGATCTCACGCAATGCGATGTGCGGGAAGTCTTCAGCGCCGGGCGGCGTGTCGATGACGCGCTTTTCGCCACCCGCGAAGCGGTCGCGCCGATCGGGCTGTCGAGCATGAAGGCGCGGCCGGTCAGCGCAGACGATTTCATCGCGCGGGCGCAATCCGCAGTGCAGCCGGTGATCGGCGTGATCCCGGGCCAGATCATCACGCAGCATCTCGAGGCCACGCTGCCCTTCACTGACGGCATTCTCGACATCGACACGGATCAGGACATCGTGCGTGTCTGCGTGGTCGAGCGGCATGGGCGCAACGGCAATATCGGGCGCGGTTTCGTCAAGGGTTTCGGCATGAAGCGCGGCGCCATCGCTTCCTCCGTCGGCCATGACAGCCATAATATTACGGTGGTGGGCGCCGATACGCGCGATATGGCGCTCGCGGTCAATCGCCTGGGCGAGATCGGCGGCGGTTTCGTCGTGGCCTGTGACGGAGCGGTGCGCGCCGAACTCGCGCTACCGGTGGCCGGGCTGATGAGCGATTTGCCCTTCGAGCAGGTCCGCGACGCGCTGATCCCGCTGCGCGAGGAGGCGCGCGCCCTCGGCGTGACCCTGGCCGAGCCCTTCCTGCAGGTCGCCTTCCTGCCGCTGCCGGTGATCCCGCATCTCAAGATCTCTGATCGCGGCCTCGTCGATGTCGACCGCTTCGCGCTGATCTGATCCGGCGCTCAACCCGCGAGCGTCAGATCGGCCAGGCGGGCGCGGTTGATCCCGTCGACATCATCGGAATCCGAGGCGATGGCGAGGCCGACGAGGATGCCGGGCGGCTGCCCGAAGGCGCGGGCGAAATCGCCTGCGAGATCGACATTCTCGTTCTGCCATTGTCCGGTCGGCGTGTTCGCCGGGCGCTGGATCAGGTAGACGCCGCGCCCGCGTGTATAGGGGTTGGGCACGATTGTGCCGCGTGGCTCGCCCCCGCCCCAGACATAGACGAGAATCTGGCCGCTTCCGGAAAGCAGCAGCCGGCGCAGGCTGGTGCGCCCGGCGGCGGCGGAGGCGCGCGCGCTTTCCGGGGCAAAGGCGAAATAGAGCGCGATCGCCCGGTCATCACCGCCGCGCCGCGACAGATCGGTGGCCGGCACGCCCTCATCCACCCGCCAGCGCCATGAGGCGCCCCGCGCATCGAAAGCTGGCTCGGGCAGCGTGCGATGGATCAGCGACGAGCTCGCCCGCGCCTCGATGGCGAGTTCACGCTCCCCCGCGCCCACGTAACCGGTCGTGGGGATGCGCCGGAAGGTCATATGCTCCCAGCCCATCCGCGCCAGATCGGGCCCGAAGGGAATCGCGAGCGCCGCGCCCTGAGCATGAGCGAAGCCCGGAATGCCAGCGGAGGCGCAAAATACGCCGGTCGCCGCGATGAATCCGCGACGCGTGGGTAACGACAGGCTCATGCGCCCTCCCATTCATGCAATCGCACGCAGACTAACCCAACCACCAGCAGATGCAGCTCACGATTACGCTAGCCCCGCAAGGGCAGAACGGCCCCTGAAGCGCGCGCCCGAACTTCCCTCTCGGCGGTCTGTACATCCGCGAGGAAGAGAGGAGATTGCGCTGCATGGCTGGCTCGATATTGCCGGATACCGTTCCGGGCAGGGAAGGTACCTCCTTCATGCAGCGCACCGGCCTTCCTTCTTCCGGTTTCCCGATATCGTCACCTTGATCGGGCGGCGGGCGAATGTCTGGGCGAATCTTCCGGCGAATCTCTCGACCGCACGGGAGCCCCTGCACGGCCTGCCGGATGCCCTCGCCGACCCCTGCGCATCCACATCTATTGCGCCTGCGCAGCATGGTGAAGGAAGTGTTATCCCACCCTGTCGAATGCGATTCATGTCGGGATTCAAAGGGGTTACGCCAGGGTTTTCGGCTTATCCACAATCCCGGCGATCTCCACAAGATATAGCGTCGGCAAAAGAACCGAGCACTAGTTCTTGACGTGTGGGGCGGGTCGGGCATAGCTTCCGGACATGCCGTACGGGATGCGGCGGCGGGGCCTCGGGGCCTGGTCGGAGTGGTTTTTCGGAAGGGTTTTCGAGGGCTTGTCGGTCGTGCATCACCAGTGGTGTGTGCATAAGTGACTGCGCGCTCGTGAGACCATTTTCGGGACCGGCATCGCAGGGCATTCGGGGCAGAACAAGGGTGGCGCCAAAGCCGCCCATCAGCGTCAAGACAGAGTAAATTGCGACAAGAGCCGCAACATGCGGCCGGCGAAGCTTTCCCTGATCCGAGGCCGATCAGGGTGTTACGCCAGACAAAGGGACTACACAGATGCGGATCGAGCGGCGCTACACCACCACCGGGCAATCGCCTTATACAGACATTGCCTTCCGGCTCTCCACCAGCGAGATCCGCAACCCGGACGGCTCGACCGTCTTCAAGCTCGAGAATTTCGAGGTCCCCAAGAGCTGGAGCCAGGTCGCCTCGGACGTGCTCGCGCAGAAGTATTTCCGCAAGGCGGGGGTGCCGGCGGCGCTGAAGAAGGTCGAGGAGAACGACGTTCCTTCCTTCCTGTGGCGCTCGGTGCCGGACGAGACGGCGCTCGCCAAACTGCCGGAGGAGGAGCGCTACGGCCCGGAGACCTCTGCAAAGCAGGTCTTCGACCGGTTGGCGGGCTGCTGGACCTACTGGGGCTGGAAGGGCGGCTACTTCTCCAGCGAAGACGACGCCCAGGCCTTCTTCGACGAGCTGCGCTTCATGCTGGCCTCGCAGATGGTCGCGCCGAATTCGCCGCAATGGTTCAATACCGGCCTGCACTGGGCCTATGGCATTGACGGGCCGAGCCAAGGCCATTTCTACGTGGATTTCAAGACGGGTGAGTTGACGCGTTCCACCTCGTCCTATGAGCATCCCCAGCCGCATGCCTGCTTCATCCAGGGCGTGCAGGACGACCTCGTCAACGAGGGCGGGATCATGGATCTGTGGGTGCGCGAGGCGCGCCTGTTCAAATACGGCTCCGGCACCGGCTCGAACTTCTCGATGCTGCGCGGCGAGGGCGAGAAGCTTGCCGGCGGCGGCAAGTCCTCGGGGCTGATGTCCTTCCTCAAGATCGGCGACCGGGCAGCCGGGGCGATCAAGTCGGGCGGTACCACGCGGCGCGCGGCCAAGATGGTCGTGGTTGATGTCGATCACCCGGATATCGAGACCTATATCGACTGGAAGGTGCGCGAGGAGCAAAAGGTCGCCGCCCTCGTCACCGGCTCCAAGCTGTGCAACCGCCATCTCAAGGCGGTGATGAAGGCCTGCGTGAATTGCGAGGCGGCGGGTGATGCCTGCTACGATCCCGAGCGCAACCCGGCCCTCAAGCGCGAGATCAAGCGCGCCCGCAAGGCGCTCGTGCCCGACAACTACATCAAGCGCGTGATCCAGTTCGCCAGGCAGGGCTACAAGGATATCGCATTCGACATCTACGACACGGATTGGGATTCGGAGGCGTATCTCACGGTTTCGGGCCAGAATTCGAACAATTCCGTCTCGCTGAAGGACGATTTCCTGCGCGCCGTCGAGGCGGATGGCGAGTGGAACCTGATCCGCCGAACCGACGGCAAGACAGCGCGTACCCTGAAGGCGCGCGACCTTTGGGAGAAGATCGGCCACGCCGCCTGGGCTTCGGCGGATCCCGGCCTGCATTTCAACACGACGATGAACGACTGGCATACCTGCCCGGAATCGGGCCCGATCCGGGGCTCGAATCCGTGCTCGGAATACATGTTCCTCGACGACACGGCCTGCAATCTCGCCTCGGCAAACCTGCTGCAATTCTATGATCGCGAGACGAAGCAGTTCGATTTCGGCGGCTACGAGCATCTCTGCCGGCTCTGGACCGTGGTGCTCGAAGTCTCCGTCACCATGGCGCAGTTCCCCTCCAAGGAGATTGCGCAGCTCTCCTATGAGTACCGCACGCTGGGTCTGGGATACGCCAATATCGGCGGTCTTTTGATGACGATGGGCCTGTCCTACGATTCGGATGAGGGCCGCGCGCTCGGCGGCGCGCTCACCGCGATCATGACGGGCGTGGCCTATGCCACTTCCGCCGAGATGGCGCGCGAGCTCGGACCGTTCCCTGGCTACGAGGCGAATGCGCAGCACATGCTGCGGGTGATGCGCAACCATCGCCGCGCCGCCCATGGCGAGGCGGACGGCTATGAGGCGCTCAACGTCAACCCCGTCGCCCTCGATCACGCCTCCTGCCCGGAGCCGATCCTGGTCGAGCGCGCCAAGCGCGCCTGGGACGAGGCGCTCGCGCTTGGTGAGAAGCACGGCTATCGCAATGCGCAGGCGACGGTGATCGCGCCCACCGGTACGATCGGCCTGGTGATGGATTGCGATACCACGGGCATTGAGCCGGACTTCGCGCTGGTGAAGTTCAAGAAGCTCGCCGGCGGCGGCTATTTCAAGATCATCAACCGCGCCGTGCCGGACGCCCTGCGGACGCTGGGCTATCGCGAGCACGAGATCGCCGAGATCGAGGTCTATGCGCTCGGCCATGGTTCGATGGCGCAGGCGCCAGGCATCAACCCACAGACCCTGAAGGCCAAGGGCTTCACCGACGAGATCATCGCCACCCTCGAGGGCGGGATGAAGGCGGCCTTCGACATCAAGTTCGTGTTCAACAAATGGTCGATCGGTGAGGATTTCCTCGTCAACACGCTGAAGGTCCCGGCGGAGAAGCTCAGCGATCCCTCATTCGACCTGCTCGCGCATCTGGGCTTCACGAAGGACGAAATCGACGCGGCCAATATCCATATCTGCGGGGCGATGACGCTGGAAGGTGCGCCGCACCTGAAAGAGGAGCATTACCCGGTCTTCGACTGCGCCAATCCCTGCGGGCGCGTCGGCAAGCGCTATCTCTCGGTGGAGAGCCATATCCGCATGATGGCGGCGGCGCAGCCCTTCATCTCGGGGGCGATCTCCAAGACCATCAACATGCCCAACGATGCCACGGTCGAGGATTGCAAGAGCGCCTACATGCTCTCCTGGCGACTCGCGCTCAAGGCGAACGCGCTCTATCGCGACGGCTCAAAGCTCTCGCAGCCGCTCAATGCGGCGCTGATCGAGGATGACGCGGATGAGGACGAGGATGCGGCGGATACCGTCGATCGTCTGCTCGAATCCGCAGCTCCCGCGCGCGCCGCGCAGGTGGCGGAGAAGATCGTCGAGCGTGTGGTGGAGCGTGTCGAGCGCATCCGCGAACGCGAAAAGATGCCCGATCGTCGCAAGGGCTACACGCAGAAGGCCGTGGTCGGCGGTCACAAGGTCTATCTGCGCACCGGCGAGTACCAGGACGGGCGCATCGGCGAGATCTTCATCGACATGCACAAGGAGGGCGCGGCCTTCCGGGCGATGATGAACAACTTCGCCATCGCGATTTCGCTCGGCCTGCAATACGGCGTGCCGCTGGAGGAATATGTGGAG
>Ga0102934_1001245_pt1 | contig 17737 bp, 15 predicted proteins | sample SalPonR2_A_D1_MG_FD_78175 | JGI IMG/M metagenome (GOLD analysis project Ga0102934, IMG submission 78175) | Salt pond soil microbial communities from South San Francisco under conditions of wetland restoration - Salt Pond MetaG R2_A_D1_MG | ecosystem: Environmental > Aquatic > Marine > Intertidal... | reverse complement strand
AGGCGATGCTTCACTGCAAGAAATTGGCAAAAAGTATTTAAAGCAGAAGTATAACAAACCAGGGAATGTCTATCTGGCTTTAATGTCGCGAATTGACAGACCAGCTTCCGGTGTAATTGTCATGGCCCGCACTTCAAAAGCAGCCTCTCGACTTACTCAACAATTTAAACAATCGACCCCTCGAAAAATTTACAATGCTATCGTTGAAGGCAAAGTTCCTCGCAAAGGCAAACTGGATGATAAAATCTATCGACGGGGCGCCAGCAGTTATATATCTGAAACCCGGCAAAAAGGCAAAACAGCCCAACTTGATTTTCGTCGGCTGGAATTCGATGGAAAATATTCACTGGTCAGAATAAATCTGCATACTGGCCGCCATCATCAAATTCGAGTACAATTCGCTCATCGCGGTTTTTCAATTCTTGGTGATTTTCGCTATGGCAGCGATATAAAATTTCCTCATCGCACAATTGCTCTGCATGCTCGAGAATTAACCATTCTCCATCCCACTACAAAAGAGCCATTAAGATTCACCAAAGCTCCTCCTGAATACTGGCCTGAGAATTTTACCTATAAAAAATAAGATCACAATGCAAACCAATCTCATTCAAATAGCCGGAATCAAAGATTTAGACGAAGCCCGCAAATTAATTAAGCTGGGCGCTGATCAAATTGGTTTCCCTCTGCGTCTAACTCATAATGCTGAAGATCTTTCTGATCAGGAAGCCAGATCAATTATCAAAAAAATCAATAAACCCGATAAATTTCTGCTGATCACCTATCTTACCGAGCCTGGTGAAATCATAAAATTATGCAAATTCCTCAACATTCATAAAGTTCAGCTCCATAACCATATGCGCCCTCATAATTTAGCAAAACTGAAAAATCAGGCGCCGAACATCAAAATCATCAAAAGTCTAATCATTAAGGCCGGTAATTTACCTGATATCAAAAAATATATTAATAATAGCGCTCAATACATAGATTATTATATCACAGATACTTACGATCCCGATACTGGCGCTAGCGGAGCTACGGGCAAAACTCATGATTGGGAAATTAGCCGAAAAATCGTTGAACATTCTCCTAAGCCTGTAATTCTGGCTGGAGGCTTAACTCCTAAAAATGTGAGACAGGCTATTTTAGAAGTTCAACCGGCTGGGGTGGATGCCCATACCGGGCTTGAAGATTCACAGGGTCGCAAAGATTATGAATTAGTTGAAAATTTTATTAGAGAAGTCCGCCAGGCCTTTGCAAAATTAAGCCAAAAAGAGCACCAGATTGATATCAATGGCGTGCTGGATCTACACACTTTTCAGCCATCCGATGTAAAAGATCTGGTGCCGGAATATATAAATGAATGTATTCGAAAAAATATTAGCGATATTAGAATCATTCACGGTAAAGGGCGAGGCGTTCTAAAAAAGATCGTCTCTTCAATATTATCAAAACATCCCCGGGTTATAAGCTATAAAATCGCTCCGGAACGAGGTGGTAATTGGGGCGCAACAGTCGCAAAATTAAAGCTCAATAATAAAAAAGGGAGTACTGATGAGAAAAGCAATTAAACTGATTTTTATTGGCTTCATATTTTTAGCAGGCTGCTCACAAAAAGCGGAAAAGCAGGTTAAATTGTATCCCGAAATCAAACCTTATAAAACTGATTATCTTCAGGTTTCTGACCTGCACAAACTCTATTATGAATGCTGCGGAAATCCAGAAGGGAAACCGGTATTTGTGCTGCATGGTGGCCCGGGAAGTGGCAGTTCACCCTATATGCGCCGTTTTTTTGATCCTGAAAAATTTAACATAATTCTCCACGATCAAAGAGGAGCAAAGCGTTCCAGGCCTTACGCAGAAATAAAAAATAACACGACCTGGCATCTAGTCGAAGATATAGAAAAATTGCGAAAAAAGCTGGAAGTCGATGACCTTATCCTGTTTGGAGGCTCATGGGGAACAACTCTTGCTCTGGCTTATGCTGAAAAATATCCGGAGCATGTTGATGGAATTGTTTTACGAGGTGTATTTCTAGGTACTCAATCGGAGATTGATCATTTTTATCACGGTGGTGTCCGCAAACACTTTCCCAAGATCTATGATAATTTTGTTGACGCCTTACCCAAAGGAAACAACGGCCAAATTCCACAGCAATTATTTAACCTGATCAATGTTGAAGATAGTGTTCGACAGAAAAAATACGCTCGAATCTGGGCCAAATACGAATTACAAATCGCCGGTCTAAAGGTTGAAGAACGCACTGATCAGGAATGGGACCGAACTTTCAGCCATTTTGATCCGCTTTCTTTTTCACTTCTGGAAAATTATTATATGAGCAACAACTGTTTTCTAGAACCCGATCAACTTCTTAATAATGCCGATAAACTGGATTCCATTCGGGTCATTATTGTTAATGGTCGTTATGATGCTATCTGTCCGCCCATTACTGCTTATAAACTCCACCAAAAATTAAAAAATTCAAAGCTGGTAATTGCTGAAGAGAGCGGGCACTGGATGGGAGAGAAAAATATAGAAAAAGCCTTGCTAGAAGCCGTACAGGAATTTGAACAGAGCTTATAAAAACTTAAGGGAGGCAATTTCAGGCGAAATTGCCTCCCTCATGTTGGGGCACGTTACCAAATTTGGGGAAGATAAATGGAATGCTGGTAACAAAATAAGGGAAAGAAGAAATTGTCAAATAGGCGCTATAATATTTTACAATAACCGTACCAACATTCTAAATTATTGTTAACTAGGACTTTCTAGTTTTATGTAAATCGATAGTTGTGTTCCTAGGGACACATTTTTGTATCCCTAGCGACACATAAAAATTACTATCTACGTAAAGCAGCTTTGGTAAATTTGTAGTCTGGAATTTCTACCTCAAGATTTAAAGAATCAATCGTCATAATCGTACCCTCACCACGTGAAAGCATATCTTTAAATTTAATTTTTTTAGGATACCAGCGATCTTTGATCTGAAAGACATCCAAAATTTCCGTAGTTTTCAGCAGTTTTCCGCTCTTGGCATATCTTTCTTCCTTGAGCGGCAACCAGCGTTCCTTATCAACCCATATTTTTCTAGAGTGATAATTAACGTCTTCGGTTTGAGCTTCTAATCGAAGTACATAGCAATCGCTATTATTAATTTTATCACTACCAATTATTTCTGCTTTATATTTTTCATCCAGGATATCATTTTCCATAAAATCTTCGTATGAAAGGTCGGAGCCCATTACAGATTGACGGAGAAGATGGCCGGAAATTGAAATTATCCTCTCGTTAGGTTCCGGTGTATATATCCAGAGTTTATCACCAGTTTTGAGCATTTTTTTACCCTCTTCGCGAGGCGGTGAAAGATATTCTACATAGGCTTCCTCTTCTTCACCTATCCAGGATTTCGAAGTAATGTTACGAGTTCCCATTCTACTATGGATTGTCATAGTCGAGATACTTATAGCATTCTCAATAACCATATTGGAGTCAATCTTCTGCAAAATATCATCACCGGTTAGATCTTGTCCAAAAATTGTACCACTCAGTAAACTTAGTATTAGAATAAATTTTAAATATTTCATCTTTCCAGCTCCTTAAATAATTGTGCTGTTTCTCGATTAATAATTCCTATGCCCGAAATTGCATTCCCCAGAAAAGTTGCTAATAATCCCGGGATAAAGCCTATAAAATAGGCCGGAGTATTTATTCTAGCTCTTAAGACTGTTGACATCAGTGCTGAAGAATCTTGCATCATATCGGATACATCTAGTCCGACTTCCTGCAAATAATAGGAAAATCCAAGCCCAAAAATATTTCCTACAATCGTTCCAGCAATGCCAATTAGTAAACCTTCCCACAAAAGAGAAATATATACATCGGATTTTGATTCTCCAATGGCCAGACGGACACCAATCTCACCGTAGCGACGAATACCTGACATCAGTCCTGTATTCCAGAGCACAAGGGACATTACAAAAATGAAGATCCCAATTATTATAAAGGATTCGGCATTGATCAGTGCTAGCATTTGATCAAGTCCATTCTGTTCACGCAATGTAACCATATTTGGCGAAAATCTATCATCTGGTTTGCTGTACTTCTGGTTGAATTGAGCAGCCACTTGGTTGGCTTTTTCCTGATTGAAGTTCCCTGGAAAATAGCCTACTATTTCACCGCTACTCTTATACATATTCAACGCCGCTCGAATGTCTCTGATATCGACAAGAATTGTATTATTATCCAGAAAGCTAATACCAAACTCGATGATTCCGGAAATTGTAAAATTGTAAATTGCCATACTTCCATCAGCAGCTGTGCTAATCAAAGTAGCAGTATGGCCAGGTTTTACTTTTAGATTTTTGGCAAATTCACTGGTGATCAGTATTTCGCCCTTTTGATTCGGAAGCTGACCTTCTTTGAGAGCCTTTCTCAAATTGAACCGCTCAATATTCTGTTCGTTATTGAGGATCTCTAATCCAATTCCCTGAACCGCACCTTGCTCCTTAGTTTCACCATTCTCATCAGGAATATCCAGCAGTCCGCCAAATTTAATTCTTTGTGACCACTCCATATCAGGAAATTCTGTATTGAGTTCTTTTACCATTTTATCCGCATTAGCAATAGCCAGGTCATTAGGTATTTGATCAGCGATCTTTTTATAAGCCTGGGTCATTATTTTGACATGACCGGTATCATAAATTGCATTAGTCCGCACCAGATCACTTCCAAAGCCCTGAATATAGCAATATAGCAGAACACTGAGAGCCACACCTCCTGCAATAATGATCACCGGGAAAAGGCTGCGATGGCGATCTCTGAGGAGTCCTTTTAATAAAAATTTAATCATTGTGTCCTCCCTTGCAGCGCATCAGTAGGTTCCAGTTTAGCAATTCGTCTGGTCGGTAAAAAACTGACAATTGTAACACTGCCCAATACTAGAATGGTGGTCATGAGCAACAGTTTCAGGCCAAAAGAAGGATAAATTCTGGCTGATAGTGCAAATCCAAACTGATCCATCATATCCGGTAGTTTAAATCCTTTGTTAGCGATCCAGGCCAGGGCTGGAATTCCATAAATTGCACCGACCAAAAGACCGAGAAGTCCATGAAGAGCACCTTCCAGAGTGAAGAGTAAAATAGTCTTCCGTCTTGTCATACCCAGAGCTATCAAGGTTCCAATCTCCTTTTTCCTTCTGAAAATTGAAAGTACCTGAGTGTCGAATATTGCCAGCAATCCCATTGCTAACAAAACAATATACATAAAACTTGACGCAGAAGTCTTGGTCTCTAGCATTTTAATGACATCCTCCAGAAGATTGTCAGTAGGTTTAAATATCCAGCCGGAAGCAGCCGCCATTGGCGTTTCTATATCTCTTTTGAGAATGGTAAAAGTGGCGTGGTTGTTAACAGCCATCATTGATCTAAGTTGTTGTATGGGAATCCAGATTTGACCATTATCAACAATCTGGACAGACGTATGCATAATGTGGACGACCTCAATATCAGTAGCATCAAAAGTACCGTTTTTATCTCGCCATCGGATAGTAGCCAGGTCATTTTTTTTCAGATTAACTTTATCTGCCATGCGGCTACCAATTACAGCCGGAATATATTCAGATTGTGTTTCCAATTTTTCAGTCGGCAGCTTGACAACATCCTGTTGAGGCGGAATTCCTTTGATTTGAATTGTCTGGGAATTACCATTTACATATATTGATCCTGTGGTCAAAAGAACCGGAGTCATTTTATCTTCATCTATCATTTTTTGGAATTCAGCAGGCAGCTTAGAATGACTCTCTTTGATTGTAAGTGGATTTTGGGGGTCATAATCCTCCTGCCAATACTGACCTCCACCATAGACCATTTCCTTCATATCCTCGATCATTGCATTCCCCATACCTTCAATAAAGCCCTGAGTAAAAATTATAGCGACAAAAGCAATCGAAAGTATGATTACATTTAGCCAGGTTCTCAGCCCGGCTCCCAAAATATTTTTCAAAGCCAGTTTAAAAGTTAACATATTTACTCCTCTCTAACTGACTGAACTGGCTGAGGCTCTTTTTCGATATCCTCAGTGATCATTCCGTCAGTAAGAGTGATCTGCCTTCTCAAATAGCGCATCACTTTTTCATCATGAGTGGCAAATAGGAATGTAGTTCCCAGATTACGATTTAATTCCAGCATCATGTTTAAAATATTATGAGAATTTTCAACATCCAGATTAGCAGTCGGTTCATCAGCGAGTACCAGATCTGGTTCCTTTACCATTGCTCTGGCAACTGAGACCCTCTGCCGTTCACCACCTGATAATTGGGCTGGTTTAGAATTAATTTTATCAAGAATGCCGACCCGGTCTAGAGCAGTTTCAACCAGTTCCTGCCGCTTTTTCTTATCCATTTTTAGTAGTAAAAGTGGCAATTCCACATTTTCAAACACAGTATAAACAGGTAATAAATTATAGGTCTGAAAAATGAAGCCCAGACGTTCATTGCGCAATTCTGCAGCCTCTTTGTGGGATAATGTTTCAATTTTTTTGCCCAAAACAGTGGCCGAGCCCTCGGTGGGATGATCCAGCGCTCCGATAATATTTAGTAAAGTAGTCTTGCCTGAACCACTGGGTCCCACAATTCCAGTGAATTCTCCTTTTTCAACTTCCAGATTAATATCCCTAAGAGCTGTAAATTTGCGTTTGCCCATAGGATATCGTTTTACAATTCCTTCCGTATTGATTATCGCCATTTTTTCCTCCTTAAATTTGGAGTACATCAACCGTGTTGATGTATTTTTTTTCTATTTTCATTATGCATCGACACGGTCGATGCACTCCATAATACTCCATAGCCATTAAAAATCGTCATAAACTTTAACCTTATCACATGGATAGTTATCTACTATTTCATCAATTTCGCTCTTATCCTTTTTAAACCTAAAAGAATAACTACCGAATTTCCAATTTTTAGGGTCACGCACATAGCCATGTTTAACAGGATTATACCAGATATAATGCAATCTCGCAAAGTAGGAGCGTTCGTAGCTTATGCATGTGTCCCAGTAGTTGTGGAAAATCTTAGAATTTTTATAACTGTGGAGTGCACCAACCGTGTTGGTGCTTTTGTTTTTAGCTTTTTTAGAACAATTGGATTTTACATCTACACGGTCGATGTACTCCATATTATATCCGATATCTATATTTTTATTAATCCAAATAGCAGTGAATTTATGAATATCCTGGATTATTCTACTTAAGGTCTCTACATTTTCTGGGGCATTAACCATTAGGTGATAATGATTATCAAGTATTACCCAATCTTCTATAACCCAATCATAATCTGTAAAGCCTATGAAAATAGACTTTAATAAGCGCTCCTTCGCTTCCTCCGAAACTAAATACTTCACCTTCTTATAAGTTGATCCCGTGATAAAATATTTAGCATTACTACGGAATAGATGGGGTGGATTGTGTTTATATGTTTTGTAAATTTCAGGCATTGATTTTTGGACATACTCCATATTAAAAATTATAAATAACCATGGCCTGCGCCCCAAATCCGGACATTCTACTTTTCTTTCCAGTAAAAATATCATATCCAACATCAGGAAAATAGAACAAACTAATATTGGCAGAAATTCTGTCATAGGTCCTTTGATACTGTAAATAATGAAAAATTTTATCCATAGATTCAGAATAATAGGTCAGATACATGACTTGATCCATAATATTAATTGGATAAGACAAAGATAAGGCCAATAAATGTTCATCAGGTTTAGACATCAGAACACCATTGGACTGCTCAATTGGCATATACTCTCCGACTACATTTAATCCATTCCCAATACCAAAAGTATAATCACTACCAATAGTTACCATTTTTCTGTCAACTTGATCTTTATGCAAATTTATGGATGATTCGAACCAGAGTCCAATGCCCACATCATAATGACCATCCAGAGCAAATCTGTGTTCTTGTTTTCTTGATTCCAGCAATTCACGATTGTGAAAGCTGAAGCCAACTTCACCACCCATTAATGGTATTTGCACTCGCCCACCCCATTCCGGTCTATCTGGATTTGTTTGGCGAGCTTCCATACCTTTTAGTTCATCATTTTGGTACAGCCCCCATATCCAAAAATTTGTGTTATTCATTGTATAATAGCGAAACAAAGCCGCATTAACTCCTTTTGTAATTTGCATAGGGTCAGTAGGGTTGATACGATCAAACCACATTAAGGGCCGCAAGTATCTGGCCGGGCCAAAAGTTATTTTCTGTAAACCAACCTTGATTTCAGTCTGAAGGGTTTGGTAGCTGACTGTTGAGCGATAAAGTTCCAGCTCATTTTTCCATTTATTATTGTAGGAAGAAAATGCATCTACTGATAATTGTAGTTTCAAGTATGATCCATCACTATAATTTTTCTGCCCTTCAAAAAAAGGAATTATACGAGCTCCACCATAGAAATTTCTATCCTCAAATAATGAGTAACCGCCACCCTGCAAGGAAATTTCTCCTCTGTAATCATATTTATACTCTCCAGAAAAAAGATTCCCAAATAGCATCACAACTAATACTAGAGCAATTTTATTCTGCATTGCTATATTCCCTATTTTTTTCGGGCACAATCCCATAGAAAATGAATTCAAAAATATCCTCAATTAAATCGGAAATACTGGGATAAAGGCTGCGAATGTTTTCATCCTTGACAAGGTTGAAGATCATGTTGAAAACATAGACCAGGAATTCTGATTTAATCGATTTTCTAACTTTTCCTCTTTCTTTGCAGCTCTCAATCCAGTCAATAAAACTCTCCACCCCTCGCTGTCGATATCTTTCAAAAAAATCTTCCAATTCAGGTGAATCTTTCAAATACTCATCAATGAATTGAGGACTCATTCTTGAAGTATAGCTTTTTTTATACTCCAGTATTTTTTGAATTTCCTCTCGAAAACTGAGATTCTGCTTTTCAAGTTCTTCCAGCCAGGCATACCCCTCATCTAACCAACTATTAAAAATGTACTTGATAATGTCATTTTTATTATCAAAATGGTTATAGAAGGTCATTTTACTGACATCAGCTTTTTCACAGATTTCCTTTACTGTTACTCGCTTCATGCCAAATTTCATAAAGAGCTCTTCAGCGGCTTCAACCACTTGACTCTTTTTTGTATTTCTTCCCATTTATCTCTTCTTTCATAATTCATTTTCAATTAACAAATAAAATCTACCAATTTTTATTTTTACTTTCAACTCTTTTTTATACTTTTTTTGTATAATTTATACTTTTTAGTATAATTAACGAACAATTGTAAACTTTCTGCAGATATTACTTATGGTTTAAATTGCTTTTACAAGGCTAATGAATAAGATATTTCTTCAGACTAAAAATAATTTAAATAAGGCAACTGATTTTAATTGCCAAAAAATAAGTTAGCCGAATTTAAAAAAATATGGAACGCGAAAGAAAAATGTGTAGATCCCACAAGATATTTAAGAGAATGCAATGAAATCAGCCAGGATAACGAAAAGTTGCTCGATGAATTTGCTAAAACTTTGTGGCAAAAAAGCTTTTCACCAAAAGCCATAAAACAAGCACCGTAACAATATCGACTTTTATATTTTATATTAATGGCTATTTGCAAAAAGAAGAACTCTAAATACCTGAAGAAGGAGTTTCCGGTTTTTTAGTTGATAATTTTTGGGCCTACTATTTTATCATAATAGTTATTGCTATAATAAACCTTTCAAATCAAACAGCTGAAAGATTTGCCAATAATAAGTAGCAAATTAAAACACAATCTTCATAATTTTATCTTTTATAAAATTGTCAAATTGTTTTTAAAACCAAAGTATTCATTCGTTGAAATGGAAAAGGCCTACAGCCCACCAAACCAGCCAAAGAATCAAAAGATAGGCTAGAATCATTCCCAGAGTTATCCAGTAACCACTCAGAGTATTATCAAAAAGGGTCATAGGTAGATTTAACATAATCAGAAGTGGTAGTCCCATAAAAAGGGCTATTCCACCTCCATAAGCCAGGTCTTCAGCTGCAGGAGAATCAAAATTGGGATCTGTAACCCGGATCAAGACAAGACCAGAATTGATGGTCCCGGTCATTTCGCCAAAGATGCCGATAAATCGCTCAAAATTATACTTATTAAAAGAACGGTAGGCAGTAAATTTAATAATAAAATAGGTAGCAAAACCGGCTAATAAAGACATAATCAAAACTGGAACCAGATTGGTTTTGATCAATGTGAAATTTATAGCGGCAATGGAAGCAACAATCAAATAATCGACAGAAAGCCCCGACAAACGACTCATCAACCCTCGATCAATTAAATAGCTGCGATCCGTGACATCCATTATTTTACGAACTAAAACAGCTATTAATAATCCAAAAATAAAATGGAAAGACCAGATCGTATCAACAAAATCACTAAGTCCTGCCTTTGCCATTAATGAAGTGATTAAAAATAGCAATCCATAGGTCATGAAATAGACACTGCCGATCAATCCAGCCTGAAAGGCCAGAGGTTCTATAGCTTCCTGGGAAAGAGTCAAATATCCGGCAACTTGAGGTTTGCCATTTTTTATGACACCCATTCTGACATCTTCTGTAATATCCTCCGGACCATCGACAATTTCTGTTTTTCGCTGGGAAATGCCTCGATTTACGATAATTATCCCAACAAAATAAGCTATCAAAAAGCCAATCACTGAGAAAGTCAAGCCAACCATTCCACCGTTGGCAAATCCAAATTTTTCCCAGCTTTGTCCCATTGTGTAGGCAATGCCCGGGCCCATTCCAAATCCGAGGGGCAGAAGAAACCCCATCCCGGCAAACAAATCGGGTTTGGTAGTATAAATGAAGACAAATCCGATCAAAAGGCCAATTACAGCCTGAATTATATAGCAGGTCAACTCGATAAAACTTTTATTGATCGGGCCTTTGCCCCAGCGTCCTTTAGATTGGCGCAATCCAATTGTTATGAAGGTCAGGGCCAAAAGATGATAAACATATTTTCCCAGACGGTCACTGTTTAGATCGAATAGTCCCAGTAATTGGGCTCCCAAAATCAAACCAATAAATCCGGCAATTATGTTATTGGGGATGAGAAAACGCCGAAAAAAAGGTACGTATCGACGCAGGGCTGAACCAATGATCAAAAGTAGGCTCAAAATCGAAAAATCAAGGACTACATCTTTTAGGTTTACTGCTAAATGCCAGGCTTCCATAATTATCCAATTTATATAGATTTTTTAGCGTGTAAAAAGCCGATCAGACGCCAAGCTATGAGGAGAATTACCAGATAGGTTGCCAGAATTCCGAGAGTTATCCAATATCCAGTAATTGTATTATTGAAAAAATTCATGGGAGCAGTCAACATGACCAGCATGGGAAACCCCAGGAACAAGCCAATACCACTTCCATAGACCATATCTTCAGCTACAGGAGTATCAAAATTGGGATCAGTGACTCGAATGAGAACCAGACTAGAATTTAATGTACCTGTAACCTCCCCAAAAAGGCCAATAAATCTCTCGAAATGGTAGTCATCAAAAGCCCGCCAGCACAAATAGCGCAGCATATAATAGGAGGCAATTGCAGATAGAATTGACATAGTCAGAATAGGAAAGATATATTTCCAGACAATGGCCAGATTGATAGCGGCAATCGCACCAACAACGAGATAATCTACAAAAACGCCTGCACAGCGATTCATAAGACCTTTGTCCAGCAAATAGCCTTTATTGGTTATATCCAAAATTTTACGAAAAGCCAGGGCAATCAGAAGGGCAACGAGAAAATGGAAAGACCATAGCGTAGGTACAAAACCTTCGAGACCGGCATTTTGCATAAGTGTTGCCAGGCCGGATACAACAAAATAGGTGAATAAATAGACAGTACCGATTGCTGCCAATTGGAAGGCGAGAGGTTCTATGGCCTCCTGGGAAAGAGTCAAGTATCCAGCAATTTTAGGTTCATTTTCTTTGACAACTCCTTTGCGAACGTCAGCAGACAAATCTTCAAGGCCATCTATTAGTGTAGTTTCTTTATTTTTAATGCCACGATAGATTATGAATATTCCAGCAAAGTAAGCAATTAAATATCCTAGAGCAGCAAAAGTAAGACCGACATCACCGCCACCGACCATTCCATATTGTTCCCAGCTCTCTCCCATTGTATAAGCAAGGCCAGGACCCATTCCAAATCCAAGGGGAAGCAAGAGGCCAGTCCCCGGAAATAAATCAGGTTTGAGAGTATAAACAAAAACAAGGCTAACAAATAAGCCAATTACTCCCTGCAAAATAATGGTTGTTAAATTAGCGAATGCTTTACTCAAGGGACCTCGTCCCCATTTTTTCTTCTCTTGCCGAAGGCCAATAGCCACAAAAGTGAGGGCCAGGAGATGATAGACATATTTTCCCAAACGGGCGGGATCGAGGGGTAATAATTTGAAAAGCTGCTGTCCAAGAATCAATCCGATAAAGCCAGCAATAATATTATTGGGAATCAAAAACTTCTGAAAAAATTTATTATAGCGCCTCAAAATTGTACCCAGAATCAAAAGCAGACTAAGAAAAGTAAGATCAAGAACGACAAACTTTAGATTGATAGTTAGATCCCATGGATTCATGATAAGCACCAATTTTTTTGTTTGTAAAATTACCTATTAGGTTGGTCTAATTTGGCTGGATTTTTTAGGCGATCAATAATGCCATTTGCTAAATCCCCAATTTTCCCACCGTCTGCAATACGATGGTCAAAGGTTCCAGTCAGCGGAAGCATAGGACGAATTTTTACTTCACCGTCAACTGCCACGGGTTTCTCTTTGATTTTACCCATAGCAATCACAGCAGGAAGTTTGCCAATCGGAAAAAGAGCTACCATACCGGTTTCCAGACCGAAAGTGCCAATATTAGTTAGCATAATACTACCGAAAGGATCCCGACCAATTTTCATAAAAGGGATCTTAAATCCCATCTCAAAGGCCCACCATTTCACAAACTTGAAGACAGGGCGACGAAAAGGCCAGGGAATTTTGGCGATTGCATCTTTGGCACCGAAAGTACCTTTTTCTTTACCGGACCTTTTTTGATCAAGTCGGTTTTGCTGATATTCTGCTATTTCAGAGACTGACATTTCATGAGTTTTTGGAATAACCAGGCCAGTCATCCCTTTTCCACCTTTTCGAGCAATAGAGACACAAACATTAGCATCTTCTCGTGGAACGAGTTTACCCCGCTGAACGAAACAATTCATCTCGGGCGCATCTTCATATAAAGAACGGGCCAGAGCAGCTGTTACAAAATTTGTGACAGTTATTCGAGTGCCTTGCTCTTTTTTCTTTTCAATGTAGCTCAGCATCTTTTTTACGTCAATTTGGTAAGTACCGTAAACTTTACCCTCATTAGGTGCGCCATAAACAGCAATAGCCAGCTTTCTCCAGGGTGATTCATATGGATTTTTTGACAAAATTTCCTCCCCGTTTCCTCATTAAATAGATGGATTGTAAATTAAGATATATAGATTAGAATTAATAATAAATTTTTTTGTATCCACTAATATAACCATATTTCAGGAACTGCAATCATATCGAGCATTAATCGACACAGTAATGAATAAGGTTAAAAGGCTTTATTTATGTTATATTTCAAAATAAGGAGTCAGAATAGATTGCAGTGTCTGTGATATTTATGATAAATTATTTTTTAAAAACTAAAGAAATTTTCGTTAATAAAAAGCACAGAAGATACATTTATATAAAATCGGCTCAAAGAATTGGTTTATTGATAATAACATAAAAAGTGGCTGATAATTTTCTCATAGTCAACCCAATTAGGTCCAATCTATCCACCCATCACATACGAAATTATTTTCATGAAATATTTTTCACGATAGTTGATTCGTATTTATATTTTCCGTAAATTCCAGAGAAGTAAATAGTTAAAAATATTCAGGAGAAATAATTGTCTAATAAAATATCCACCTGGACATTCCTCACAAACCACTCCCATGTATTGCTCTGTCTTGTAGAATCACCATCAATCAAGATGCGAGAAATAGCCGAAAAGGTGGGAATTACAGAGCGAGCTGTCCAGAACATCATTGCTGATCTTAGAAAAGAAGGCTACATAGATCGAGAAAAAAAGGGGCGTCGCAACAAATACAAGATCAATACTGAAATGCACCTCAAGCACCCGTTAGAAGAACATAAAACAATGGCAGACTTGATCCGGCTAATATATAATAATCAGTAATAATAATTGAGCTACAAATGGGTAGCCCAATTATTCGAAACTTTAAATTGTGGATAAAATAAATAAGGGAGCTACATATGAAAAACAAATGGGTCAATCTAATTGCAGGAATTATAATCCAAACAATATTAGGGGGAATCTATGCTTGGAGTATTTTTGTCCCTCACTTGATAAATAATTATGGTCTAAGCAAAGGACAATGTGGAACTATATTCGGTGTAAGCATTGCTGTTTTTACTTTGGCTATGACTTTGGCGGGAAGAATCTTAAGTAGGAGAGGACCTCGATTTACAGCCAGTATTGGGGCAGTCTTATTTCTTGTGGGTTACTTAATTGCCTCATTTTCCGGTGGAAGTTTTATAATATTACTGGTAGGTATTGGATTATTTGCTGGATCCGGAATTGGATTTGGATATGTCTGTCCTCTTTCAGTGGGTATGCAATGGTTTCCCAAACACAAAGGCTTTATCACTGGAGTAGCAGTAGCTGGATTTGGCGGCGGAGCAATTATTCTTTCTTCAGTAGCCTCTCACTTTTTAAACGCTGGCATGAATGTGCTTATTTTCTTTCGCTGGATTGCAATTATTCCCGGGGCACTGTTAATTCTTTCTTCTTCAGTTCTTGCTGTTCCTTCATCAGAAAGCGGTGATAAGAAGCTCGGCTCCGATAAAGCCACTCTTCTTTCAAAGCCCTTTTTAATTAATCTGTTTGGTATTTTTGTAGGAACTTTCGCCGGTTTATTGATAATAGGGAATCTCTCCCCAATTACAATAGATTCTGGTTTCTCAAAAGGAATTGCTGCTACAACGGTTTCTATTTTTGCGGTTGGAAATGCTATCGGTAGGGTTACCTGGGGATATTTATTTGATAAATTCAATTACAAAACGATTCCTCTATCACTAGGTGGTTTCGCAATATTTCTATTGCTATTAAAATTAATAACCTCGAGTTCCTTATTATTCCTCATCTTTGCGGCTTTCCTTGGATTCCATTTTGGTGGCAATTTTGTAATCTACGCTTCATCAATTTCACGCTATTTTGGTATGGAGGCTTTTCCGCGACTATATCCGATCTGTTTTCTAGGATACGGTTTTGCAGGAATTACTGGTCCTGCAATTGGAGGTTTTCTAGCCGATTCCACAGGTTCCTATGACCTGGCTTTATACCTGAGTATTGCAATGCTGGCTTTTGCTGCGATAATCACTGCCTTAAAACTGAATGTATTAAGTAAAAATTAAAGTATGAGCAAATATAATCTTCATCATGATAACCATTGATGAATAAAGACAAACATTTTATTAATTGACTAAAAAAATTGGAGCAGATATGAATATAAGTAAAGATTTTCAAAATATAAAACTACCAGATGAAGTTCAGGAAATTTTGTCCGCCTGTCCGGGTTATATTTTAGGTAATGAAATTGAGGAATTAGTTGAACTTTCAGTAAGAGACGCATCTGAAAATGAATGGCAAAACGTTAACTATGATGTGCCTGGTAAGGGAAAAGTGCATGAAGCACAAGTTTGTAAAGTACGCAATGGAATAGCAGCAAATTATATGGAACCTTACATGAGACGGCGGGATCCTGACTGTATGGTGATTGCCGATGACAACCCTACTGATAAACAAAAATTTGGAGACAGATTCGATTTTGAATTTGATGAACTTCGGAAGGACACCTTTGATTGGTTAAAAAAACAGGAATTATGCTTATTTTTCTACTATGTTGGCCCTAAGTCTTTGGGAATGGTAGGCATGGCTATCGCACCTGCAAATGCTGGTTTTTTTGCTTTAGGTCTAGCACTTTTACAGGGCATAATAGACACAAAAAATTTAGATGAAACATTGCAACCGGAATCCTTTATTTATGTTGCTCCTCCTTTTAGGCATACCCATTTTAACGGTAAACAAGTTGTGGTACACAATCGTCAGCCTTCCAACTATGAATTGTTTAGTTACAATCTCTATCCGGGTCCCAGTGCTAAAAAAGGTGTGTATAGTATGTTAATAGATAAAGGAGAAAAAGAGGGTTGGCCAACTCTGCATTGTTCCACAGTTCAAGTAGTTACCCCCTATGATAACAAATTGGTTATTACCCACGAAGGTGCCAGTGGAGGTGGAAAAAGTGAGATGTTACAGGATATGCATAGAGAAAGCACCGGAAATATCCTTTTAGGTCGCAATATAATAACTGATGAAGAGCAATATCTAGCATTACCGCAGGGATGTAAGCTCAATCCGGTCGCTGATGATATGGCATCCTGTCCTGATTTCTTACAGGACGATGATTCTGATAAATTAATTCTTACAGATGCAGAAGATTCCTGGTTTGTACGGGTTGACCATATAACTGAATATGGAACTGAGCCCAATTTAGAAAGAACCTCGGTTCATCCTGCCAAGCCGCTCCTCTTTTTAAATATTGATGCAGCTCCTAATAGTACGGCATTAATCTGGGAACATATTGAAGACGAGCCTGGTCACCCCTGCCCCAATCCAAGAGTAGTACTACCCCGGGAGATACAAACCGATATTGATGAACCTATTACAGTAGATGTGCGAAGTTTCGGGGTCCGGACACCCCCTTGTTCAAAAGATATGCCCAATTACGGTATTATCGGACTTTTCCATGTACTCCCTCCAGCATTAGCCTGGATATGGCGATTAATTGCTCCTCGGGGACATGGCAACCCAAGCATTGTAGATACGGAAGGAATTAGCTCCGAAGGTGTAGGATCATATTGGCCTTTCGCCACAGGTCTCCGGGTTAACCAGGCCAATATACTGCTTAAACAAATCCTTGATACCCCCAAGGTCAGATATATACTAATCCCCAATCAGCACATTGGATCCTGGAAGGTCGGATTTATGCCCGAATGGATTACAAGAGAATATCTGGCAAGACGGGGCGGAGCCTGGTTTTCTGATGAACAATTAGTACCCTCTCGTTCTTCTCTACTGGGCTATGCTCTTAAAAACATCATGGTTGAAGGTAGTCCATTAGACAGGGGACTTTTACAGGTTGAAAAACAAGGCGAAGTAGGTGAAGAAACCTATGATAAAGGTAATCAAATTTTAAATGATTTTTTCCATGATCACTTAAAGAAGTTCATCAATAATGATTTAATGGATACTGGAAAAAAGATTATAGAATGCTGCTTAGACAATGGTAATTTAAATGACTATATTTCACTTATCGATTCTGAGCCAATAATTAAAAAATAATGCAACCTGAACCAAGCATATTAATTGGTATGTTCAGGTTACATATTTAGACAATTAATAAATACTTTCAAGTAATATTTTCATCATAAAAAGAAGAAGGCGCCCTATTGATTGAGGGCGCCTTAATAATAGATAATCCGGTGACGACCTACTTTTCCACGAGGCTTCCCAGGTGGTATCATCGGCGCTGGAGGTCTTAACTTCCGAGTTCGAGATGGGATCGGGTGTTTCCCCTCCGCTAGTGTCACCGGAAAATTT
>Ga0102934_1001243_pt1 | contig 17765 bp, 15 predicted proteins | sample SalPonR2_A_D1_MG_FD_78175 | JGI IMG/M metagenome (GOLD analysis project Ga0102934, IMG submission 78175) | Salt pond soil microbial communities from South San Francisco under conditions of wetland restoration - Salt Pond MetaG R2_A_D1_MG | ecosystem: Environmental > Aquatic > Marine > Intertidal... | reverse complement strand
TCCGTTTGATGCAGATAGCCCGGAGGAATGTGGGGAAAAGTCGCTAAAGTACGTACGTAACATGATAGAGGATCCACACTCGGGAATTACTATTCCTGCTGCAATAATAGTTGAACCGGTTCAGGGAGAGGGCGGTAGCATCGTTCCTCCTGAAAATTTTATTCCGGGTCTGCGGAATATAGCTGACGAGTACGAAGTCCCGTTGATTTTTGACGAGATTCAAGCTTCAAATGGCAGATGTGGAGAAATGTTCAGTTCAGAGCTTACCGGAACTGTCCCAGACATCATGACCATAGCAAAAGGCTTTGGTGGCATTGGTTTTCCATTTGGAGCGATTCTCTACAAGAAAGAGCTTGACAATTGGGAGTCGGGAGCTCATATAGGGACTTTCAGGGGACATCAAGTAGCTATGGCAGCAGGGCTTGCCAGTCTTGAGTTTATAGAAGATAACGGGATAACCCATCACGTGAAAGACCTTGAAAAAGTTATGCTATCTATGCTCAAGGCGGAAGACTCAAATATGAAGTACGTCGGAGAATCTCGAGGAAAGGGCCTTATGATAGGAATTGAATTCGTCAAAGATAAGGATACCAAGGAGCCTTACCCCGAGATGGCTCAGCGTGTACAAAAATTGGCCTACGAAAGAGGGGTAATATTTGAACTGGGAGGCCATTACTCAAACGTCATTCGCTGTCTTGCTCCCCTTACCTTAACTGAGAGGATGGTTAGGAACGGAACCAAGATTTTGATAGAGGCAACAAAAGAGGCACAGAAAGAGGAGATTTAGTAGTTGTCTCAGGATATTCGTCCTATTTTACGCTAACGTTTAACTTTTCGTTTCAGCCAGATTGATAAGCTGCTAATCTCGTAAAATTATAGTATTTACCCATGATATCATTGAGTTGATGCTATATAGTATTCACTAATACTCGTCGCTGAACTAATAATCTATCGGTGTGGCGGGTTTGATTAAGGAACCAGCTAGGTTTATAGTGGTTACTTAATGAAGGAGGAAAAATGCAAGATCTGAAATTGGCTTTTATTGGTTTTGGAACGGTTGGTCAGGGATTTGCTAGGTTGTTACAAAGTAAAGAAAGTATTCTCATAGAGGAACACGATCTGAAGATTGAGGTTACAACGATTATAGATAAGGTTATGGGTATGGTTGTTGACCCTGGGGGAGTAGATCTAGCTAACGTATTGGCTAGAGTCGAGCGAGATGGCAAAATCTCGAATGAGATGGAAGTTGACTCTAGGCAGATGATTAAAGACGGTAACTTCGACGTGCTGGTGGAGGTAAGTTTTACAGATATAGAAACGGCCGAACCGGCTATCTCATTTATTAAAGCTGCATTGCAATCTGGAAAACACGTTATATCAACCAATAAAGGTCCACCCGCACTGGCTATGAAGGAATTGGAAGGCTTGGCCAAGGAAAATGGTGTATATTACCGCTACGAGGGGACGGTCTTAAGTGGAACCCCTTGCCTAAATTTGAGTAGCGAGGCAATGAGGGGCGTTTCTATTCATTCTATTAGAGGAATCTTGAATGGTACCTGTAACTATATACTGGAGGAAATGGAACAGGGCACGGGTTACGAACAGGCATTGAATACAGCACAGGAGCTGGGGTACGCGGAAGCGGATCCAACAGCAGATGTTGAAGGATTTGACGCGGCGACTAAGATAGTTATCTTGGCCAATAAGCTGATGAACGCTAACCTGAGTGTATCCGACGTGGACCGGAGTGGAATTGTCGGACTCACAACGGATGAAATAAAGAAGCCGGATGAAAGCGGCTTTAAGACGAAATTAATTGCCAGCGCTCACAGGAAGAACGAAAAGGTAAACCTCCAGGTGGGCGTCAACAAGTTAACTCTTGCTGATCCATTGGCTAACGTCAATGGTGTATTGAACGCAGCTACTTTTTCCACGGATACTTTGGGAGACGTTACAGTAATCGGACCGGGAGCCGGGAGTAAGGCTACCGCACAATCTCTGTTTTCTGATCTGTTGGCAATAAACGATAAACTTACAACCTACTAGGAGGATTTCAATAATGAAAGAATACTGTGTCGGAGTAATTGGAGCGCTCGGGGCAGTGGGTGAACAAATGAGAGATATTTTGGCTGAGAGCAGTCTCAATATCGGAAAAGTCAAGATGTTTGAGCTTCCCGAGCTTGAGGGCAAGACGGCCGAGTTTGCCGGTGAACAAATACCATGTGAGGTCGCTACCTCAGAAACCCTCTCTGAATGTGATGTGGCCACGATGTCCGCGGGTGCGGCTGCATCCGAGAAGCTAGCGCCGATGGCTGCCGATGTAGGATGTGTCGTCGTCGATAACTCGAGTCAGTGGAGGTTAGATCCTGAGATTCCCCTGGTGGTTCCGGAAGTTAATCCCCAAGACCTTGACTGGAACGAAGGGATAGTAGCTAATCCCAATTGTTCTACCATCCAGATGGTGGTGGCCCTTCAGCCCCTTCACAAGGCATATAATATTCAACGTGTTGTTGTGTCATCCTACCAAGCGGTGTCTGGATCGGGTGTTGATGCCATAGATGAGCTAAAACACCAGGTGGAAGACATAGTGAATGGGAGAAAACCCAGTGTAGGGGTTTATCCCAAACAAATTGCATTCAATGCTCTGCCTCATATCGACGTATTTCGGGACAACGGCTATACCAAAGAAGAAATGAAGATGGTTCACGAGACACACAAAATAATGGATGAAAACATAGAAGTTTGCCCGACTGCGGTACGAGTTCCTGTGTACAGGTCCCACGCTGAATCGATAAACGTTCAAACGGCGTCCCCCATGGACGTGGATGAAGTGAGGGAGATTTTATCGCATGCTCCCGGTGTCGTTGTTATGGATAATCCCGAGGCAAACGAGTATCCGACCAGCCTGACGGGAGAGGGTCGGAACGAGGTTTTCGTGGGAAGGATTCGCAAGGACCCAACCCTTGCAAACGGGCTAAACCTATGGGTCGTTTCGGACAACCTCAGAAAAGGAGCAGCTTTAAATACAGTTCAAATAGCTGAGACCATGGCCGAGCGTGGTTTAATCTAGTTAATCTTGTAAGGAGCAATTCTTCCACTATGGTTAAATTAGTAAAGAAGTTTGGAGGAACTTCACTCCAGACCAAAGAAAGGATGGACTTGGCAGTTGACGAAGTAATCAGTAGCTTGGATAGTGGAGATCACGTTACTGTGGTCGTCTCTGCAATGGGGAGGGAGGGCGATCCGTACGCTACAGATAGTTTAATTGGGTTGTTGGAGGGAGTATCTCAGGATGTGAGTCCGTTAACTCAAGATTTGTTGATATCTTGTGGCGAGGTAATGTCGGCGTCTTTGTTTGCTCATTACTTGGATTCAAGCGGGTATCCCGCCATTCCTATGACTGGTTTCCAGGCCGGTATCTTGACTACAGATGATTTTGGAGATGCTCGGATAATTGATATAGATCCGGTGAGAATTGAAAGACTTATCTCAAAAGGTAAACCGGTGGTCCTGGCCGGTTTCCAGGGTAGGACGGTGAGAAATGAAGTGACAACTTTGGGACGAGGAGGCAGCGACACCACTGCGGTAGCAGTTGCTGGTAAGCTAGGAGCGGATCTAATTGAAATTTATTCCGACGTTCCCGGTGTTGCAGTCGTTGATCCTGCCTTCGTTTCTGACCCACCTTTCTTTTCGTCAATAGCAAGGAGTTCGTTATTAACCCTTGCTCAGTATGGTACTAAGGTTATTCACCCGAGAGCAGTTGAACAGACCGAGAGATATGACTTAAAGTTATCCGTAAAATGTGCTTGGGATAGGAACAACGAAACCATTGTTGGTAGAGAATCTTCATCTTCGCGAACGCCACTGGGTATAGCGGTGCACGATAGTTACAGAGGAATCATTGGTTCTCCTGATGATCTTAATGAGACCTTGTTAACCGACGAAATTGGAGTACGGTTTCCTAGTGCCGATGGAAGGGAACTAGTTTTGACGGCTAACGAGTTTGAACCAAATGACGAAGTTGATATTCAGGTTCATGACGATCTCTCTTTGGTTACAGCTGTTTCTACTCAGCTAAATGATACGGAGGATCTAAGGAAAACGATCGTGGACGAAATCTCCCAAGAGACATATCTTTATCGCCGAAACCTCGAAAACGGAGTGCAGTTCCTGTTAGATAATGAGAATCCCAGGGAGTTCGTTAGATCTTTATATGATCTTTTCTACTAAAACCCAAGTTAAAGGAAGTGATGAGTGCTATGGGTGAAGTAATTAGCTTCAATCGTGGTGTACCGGCTACTAGTGCATTGCCGTCAAAAAGCGTGAGTGAAGCAGCCTCTGATGTTTTAAGTGCAGATGGTGAAAACCTGCTACAGTATGGAGATTCCAGGGGGTACTTACCTCTCAGGAAGACGATAGCCAAAAAGTATGGAGCAAATAGTGGATCGGAGGTATTGGTAAGTAATGGCTCTTTGCAAATATTGGATGCCCTTGCACATACCTATCTTTCACCAGGGGATTCGGTTCTTGTAGAAAGGCCAACTTACGACAGAGCACTGACAATATTTAGTCGAGTGGGCGCGGATGCATTTGGTGTAGAACTTGAAGAAGACGGGATTGACGTGAATCGATTTGACGAATTGCTAAAAAGTATCAATCCCAAGCTTTTTTATACGATAGCTGATTTTCATAATCCTACGGGTGTTACCACCACCGGAGATAAGCGGGAGAAGGTAGTTGAGTTGGCCAAGGATTCTGGTTTGACGGTTATCGAGGATTCGCCTTACCGAAAACTGAGGTATATTGGTGAAGATGAACCGTCTTATCGTAGTTTTGATTCGGAGTCGGTTATTCAGATGTCCTCGGTCAGTAAGTTGGTTAGCCCCGGGATTAGGGTGGGTTGGATAGTTGCAGAAAAAGACGTTATAGATAAAACCGCGCAGTTTGTAGAGGATACCTACATTACGCCCAATTTACTCAGTCAAGGAGTGGTAAATAAATTAATGAAAGATGGTTGGATCGAAGGGAATATCAAAAGATTAGTACAACTTTACAGACCCCGGCTTGAGGCCACTTTGAGTGGGTTGGAGAAATATTTCGCTCAGGCAAAATGGATAAAAGCCAAAGGGGGGTTCTTTGTCGGTGTATGGTTGCCAGATTCAACTGATGTCCAAAGTTTCTATGCCAAAGCAAATGATCAAGGTTTGATTCTTTCTTCTCCCGATGGGTTTTACCCGGATTACTCCGGAGAAGGTTTTGTCAGATTGCCTTTTCCTGCTTTAAGTACATCGGAAATAGAAAGCGGCGTGAAAAAACTAACAAAAGCTTGGAATGAATCGTGATTTAGCTACGCATTATTTGAGGAGGGTCTTATGAACCTAGCACTAGAATTGTCCGAGGTGTTAGCTCACCATGAAAACGTTCAAGAAAATCCTATCCGAGAATCTCTCATCGAGCAGAGTGTTGATCGTGGCGAAGCGTTTGTCAGTAAGAACGGAGCTTTAGCTACATGGACTCCTCCAGAGTCTACGGCGAGAACACCAAAGGATACAGTCATAGTAAAACGAGAAAGCAGCCAGAATACGATAGATTGGGATTCACCGAATAACATACCTATTGACGAGGAAACTTTTAACATGGCGTTTAATGATGCCCTGGATTTGCTGAAACGGAAGGATCAAATTTACAGTACAGATAGGGTAATTGGTGCGGATCCATTGTTTGCTCTCCCCACGAAGACAGTTACGGATAAATCTCTGACTGCTTTGTTTACTTACAATGCGTTCAGGCCGGTGCCGGACTCTATTGGTCAGAGCACATTTGCTGACCAGGGGTTCAATTTTATCGTTCTCCCTTACGACAAGCTGAACAGCAGTAAGTACGAAGGTAAACTTCGGAAGTTTCCCAACGGCCAGACCAGTAATATGATTGTGGCCATGGATTATGACAGGAAGTTAGGTGTGGTTATAGGTTCCGCGTATTTGGGAACAGTAAAGAAGTTGATGTTTACCGTAATGAATTACTTACTCCCCGGCGAAGGGATATTGCCTTTACACTGTTCTGCTAACGAGGGACCGGATGGGACATCTGCTTTATTGCTGGGTTTATCAGGAACAGGAAAGACTACGTTGTCGGCGGACCCAAATAGGGCGTTACTCGGGGACGATGAGCATGGATGGAGCGATGGCGGTATAGCCAACTTTGAAAATGGGTGCTACGCAAAATTGATCGATTTGGATGAAGAAGAGGAACCGGAGATATGGAATGCGATCATGCACGAGGACGACTATTTTGATCATGGTGCGATCGTTGAGAACGCGCTGATGTACCCCAACGGAGAGTTCGACTTTTTTGATACCCGGCTGACTCCGAATTCTCGTGGGTCCTACCCGCTGGAATATTTATCAAATATCAAGCCCTCGTCGGTATCAGGGCACCCCAGTACAATTTTGTTCTTGACCGCAGATGCAAACGGGGTAATTCCGCCTGTCTCCAAATTGGATCCGAGTCAAGCCATGCTGTGGTTTTTACTGGGTTATACAAGTAAAATTCCCGGTACTGAAACAGGTATCACAGAGCCGGTCTCAGTGTTCTCTCGATTCTTTGGAGAGCCTTTTATGCCCAGGAACCCCGATTTGTACGCAGAGATGCTTGGTAATAAAATGCAGGAGTACGGGACGGATGTTTATCTGATAAATACGGGATGGACAAAGGGACCTTATGGCGAAGGAAAGCGAATAGACTTACCCCACACCAGGGCTATGGTTGACGCTGCGTTAAATGGAGATTTGGTGGACCTGGAATTTAGCGAGGACGAAAATTTCCATCTCAAGTACCCTACCAGTTGTCCAAACGCCCCCGATGAAATTTTAAATCCCAGGAATACCTGGAGTGATCCAGCTGCCTATGATGCAAGGGCTCGGGAACTGGCCGGTCAGTTTTCGGAACACTTCGATAAAGCTTACGAAAATAAGGATATCGATGAGGAGGTCGTGAAAGTTTGTCCGGGTAAGTAAATTGTTCAACATATCGTGGAGGTACTAAGATGCCTGATAGAGAGAAGATCAATATAAATTACCTGTATCAAAAGAAAGAGGATGGAGAGAAGGTATCCTGGCTAACTGCTTACGATTATCCGATGGCAAAATACGAAGAGGAGGCAGGTATTGAGATGATCCTGGTTGGCGATTCCGGGGGAATGACTCTTCTGGGGTACGATTCTACTTTGCCTGTATCTATGGATGAAATGATGATAATGACCAAAGCAGTCACAAGGGCCACGGAAGCAACGTTTGTAGTTGGGGATATGCCTTATATGAGTTATCAAGCTGACCAGGCAGAGGCCATCAGGAACGCGGGTAGGTTCATGGGAGAATGTGGAACCGACGCGGTAAAGCTTGAGGGAGGAAGAAGAATGGCACCGACCGTAGAGGCGATGGTGGATGCTGGTATACCTGTTGTCGGGCATATTGGTATGACACCGCAGTCAGCAGCCCAACTTGGCGGATATAAGAGCCAGGGGAGGGACGCTAAAACTGCAAGAGAGTTAATTGCTGATGCCAAGGCGTTAGAAGATGCTGGAGCCTTTGCAATTTTGCTGGAGGCTGTCCCGGCGAGAGTCGCCCGCATGATTCACGAGGAGTCGGATGTTTTGATCTATGGAATAGGTGCAGGTAGCGAGGTAGACGGTCAGATATTAATTGTGCACGACGTGTTGGGTTTATTTGAATTGTTTACCCCCAAGTTTGTAAAGCAGTATGCGAGCCTTGGGGAGGAGATTATTGAGGCTGTTGAACAGTATAAGGCTGATGTGAAGTCGGGCGAATTCCCTCAGTCTGAACATAGTTATCATATCTCTGATCAGGAGTTTGATAAAATCTAAATAGGATATTTGACTTCTTTCTTTGTAAGAGCTCAGTTAAGAGTAACTACGTTGTAAACGAAAGCAGAAAAACTTTTACCTTTACGAATTTCGCTTAGATCTCGGAAATTTTCTCCTGGATATATTGTAAGGATTTTACTATATCTTCAATGGAATATAACTCCAATGTCATCTTCTGTTTACCTTTGTTATTAGTTGCGGCCCTGAAGATCTGTTTAAAGTTCAGATTACCTTTCCCCAGTCCCATATGTTGATCTTGCTTTCCATGGTTGTCGTGGAGGTGAAAGTAGTTAGGTTTTAAATCAAGGAGTTGGTCCAACGTCCCGGAGACGTTTCCATGGCCGACGTCGAGGATAAAGTTCATTCCTGAAAACTGATTTACCATTTGTGTTACCTCAGAAGGTTGATCACAGAGCCCGAAGGGTAGGTTCTCGATCAGCAAATTGATATCGTGTAACTGGTTATAATTTACTATTTTCGTCAGCGAAGCTAGGGAGTTTTCGAAGTAGTATTCCCGTGGTTTTTTAAGGTACTGTAGAGCTTCCACATCTGGCAAGGAGTTGTTTACCGAGAGGTGTCCAGGGTGCAAGACCAGGTCGGGGGCATTTACCAGGGTACAGAGGTCGATGCTTTTCATTGCTTCGTTTACGTAAGCTCTTCGGACATCTGGATGGGGGTGAGCAAGGTCGTCATAGAGAAACGGGACGTGAACTGAATAATCTAGGGTGTATTTCTCTTTGAGTTCAATCAGTGTATCTACTGTATCCCTGTCTTCCAGCGGTAATCCGAGCCCCAGTTCAATTCGTTCCACTCCCAGCCCAGCTTTCATAATTTTGTTGATTGCCATCACCGGATGATGAGGATAAATTAACGTGGAAATGCCGATTGTCCAGTCAGAATTAAACTTATCTGAAATTTTATTTTTAATTTTGGTTACAATTTTGTCCATTAGTTTTCCTTCTTTTTACCAATAATAGCTGAGAACCCCCCTGGGCTTGTCCTGGGGATGCTGGCTGGGTAAATTCCCCTTTTTCAAATTTAGCGTTCTATTTCGTTGTTTTTCTACAAGCCTCACCCTTTGGGGTGGTGTAATTGACTTGCACCCGAGTAGTAATTATACACAAATTGTATCTTATCTTAAGTAAAATAATGAGTGGAAACCAGTCTGGACCAGTAAAGAGTTTGCGGATGTGAATCATGAATTGTCCGGTGTTTACGCTTACACTTTGGTTTGTCGGGGTTGAGTCTGTAATAACTATAAACTAGGATGAGTACAAACAGATACTATAATTCAGGAGGAAGACGTCATGCGTTTGCAGGAAGCTATTGATACTCAAAGATTGTCGGAAACTATAAACGCTGCCCAGGATTACCTGTTTGAAATTCAAAAAGATGAAGGCTATTGGCAGGGAGACTTTAAGAGTAATCCCACCATCGAGGCGGAACACTTGATGTTGACGAAGTTCATTGGAATCAAGGACGACGAAGAGTGGGCTAAAGTCGTCAACTATTTAAAGCGAAAACAGCTTGAAGATGGTTCTTGGAACATATTTCCTGGCGGGCGAGGTAACTTGTCAACTACCATCGAGTGTTACTTTGCATTAAAGCTGGCCGGAGAATCAACCGAAAGCGAGCCGCTTAGAAAAGCCCGAGAATTCATTTTGAATAACGGAGGGGTTCCGCAGGCTCGAGTGTTTACGAAGATATGGCTAAGCTTGTTCGGAATCTGGAAGTGGGATAGAGTTCCAGCAATGCCTCCAGAGCTCATTTTCTTCCCGGACTGGTTTCCAATAAATATATATGAGTTTGCCTCCTGGGCTCGAGGTACTATAGTACCTCTATTGATAGTTATCAGCAAGCAACCGGTTCACGAATTACCAACAGACAAGAAGTTACCGGAATTATTTCCGAAGGGTTGGTCCTGGAGTGAAGATACGGATGAGCCCGACGATTATTCCACGTTTTCGTGGGCAAATCTGTTCAAGATCGCCAACGATTTGCTGAAATATTATAATAAGTTGCCGTGGCAGCCTGGTAGAGAGAGGGCTATAAAACGTTGTGAGGAATGGATACTGGCAAGACAGGAAGCTGATGGCAGCTGGGGAGGTATTCAGCCCCCTTGGGTGTATTCTCTTCTGGCTCTGTACATACTTGGTTATTCCGTTGAAGACCCGGTTATGCAAAAAGGCATTCAGGGTTTGGGCTCCTTTTCACTGGAGGACGAGGAGGAGTTGAAGTTGCAGGCCTGTGTTTCTCCTACCTGGGATACGGCCTGGGCGATCATTGCCTTGGTAGAATCTGGTATTCCTCAAGACGCTTCCGAACTGAACAAAGCAGGCGAATGGTTGCTGGATTTGGAGATAAGGAGTGAAGGTGACTGGGCTGAGTACCTGGACGAAGTAGAGCCTGGCGGTTGGGCATTTGAATTCGCTAACGAGAATTACCCTGATACAGACGATACAGCCGAAGTTATCATTGCTCTTGATGAAATATCGCTTGCTGACAAAGAAAAGGAAAAGTCCGAGGCGATAGATCGCGGGATCAAGTGGTTGCTGGCAATGCAATCGTCGAACGGCGGATGGGGTGCGTTTGACGTCGACAACGACCAGGAACTCCTGTACGAGATCCCATTCGCAGATTTTGGTGCCATAATTGACCCTCCCACAGTCGACGTGACGGCGCACATCTTGGAGATGATGGGAAGACTGGGATTTGATCTCTCGGACAAGCCGGTTAAGCGAGGCTATGATTACATAAGAGACGAACAGAACGAAGACGGTTCATGGTTTGGACGGTGGGGTGTCAATTATATTTATGGGACTGGTTGCGTACTTCCAGCTCTCCAAGCTATTGGCGAAGACATGACCAAACCTTATATTCGAAAGGCCCTCGACTGGATAAAGTCTCACCAAAATAGTGACGGAGGATGGGGAGAGACGCTGGAATCCTATTCTAATCCAGAATTGGCCGGAGAGGGTGAGAGTACCCCTTCGCAGACAGCTTGGTCTCTGATAAGCTTCATTGCTGCGGGAGAGATAGAGAGTGAATCTGCTAGGAGAGGTGTGGAATATTTAATCGAGCAGCAAACTGAGGAAGGTACGTGGAATGAGGAAAACTATACGGGAACTGGCTTCCCGGGCGATTTCTACATTGGATATGTGCTCTATCGTCATTACTTCCCGCTAATAGCTCTGGGTCGGTATCGGGAAACTCTTCAAGACCGAGAAATTTCAGTAGAAGGTTGATACCGAGGTGCCTAAGATGAGTGATAAGCGAATACAAAAAATTGGCGTGATGGCAGATAGTCACGACAACATGGAAAAGCTGGACGAAGCCGTTGAACTTTTTAATCAGGAGAAAGTTGACATGGTTTTGCACGCTGGGGATTTCATATCTCCGTTGACTGCCCTCCCTCTGTCTAATTTAAACCCGGAATTGTTAGGTGTTTTTGGTAACAACGATGGTGACAGGCTGTTTTTACGGGAGAGGTTTGAAGCTGAGGACGTCGGTCAAATAAAGCGAAATCCCCACCAATTTACTCTGGGCGATAGGACCATACTTTTAATGCATCAGCCCAGATTGTTAGAGATCATAAAAAGCAGTCCAATCCCAGACATCGTGGTGTACGGCCATACTCATAATATCGAGCTGGATGAGGGCCCCCCGTTGATAGTTAACCCTGGTGAGGTGGGGGGTTGGATGACCGGTAGATGTACTGTAGGACTAATTGATCTAAGAGACTTGTCTGTAGAGATTAGGGATATCTAGAAAGTTCTGCTAGAAGGTTGACCCTCCGCTAGGTGAAAGACAGTATTAATGTAATCCCACCCAAGATCAAACAGTAATAGGAAAAAAGGCTAAACTTCCCTTGCTTGAGCAGGTTGATCAACCAGGTGATTGCAAAAGCTCCGAAGACTGTGGCTATTATCGTACTCAACACATACGGGATTATTAGATCTCCAGGCAAAGGGTTAGGATTTGTGATAATTCCATCCCAGATTTTGAACGCGGTTGCGCCTAACACGGCAGGGACCATCAGTAAGAATGAAAATTCGGCCGCAAATTCGGGCTTTAGCTTTCTTGAAATCCCGGCAGATATAGTCACACCGCTACGGGATATTCCCGGGAATAGAGCTGTAGCTTGAGCAAACCCGACCAGAATTGAGTCCCGCCAGGTTAAAACATCTATTTCTTTATTCGATTTTTGGATGTACCTTACTGTACCCAATAGAAGCCCGGTGATCAATAACCCTACCCCAGTTGCCCTTAGCGAGGTGAAGGCTGATTCGATTGCATCCTGAGCAGTAAACCCAATTACTGCTATTGGTACCGTAGCGATGATGATGTTTAGTAAATACTTCCGATCCTCTCGGGAATCGGTGAATAGAGAGAGAATCAGGTTACCTATCTTTTTCCGAAACAGGATTAGTACGGCTAAAACCGTACCGAAGTGCAACAATGCATCCAGTAAGATGTTTGAGGGCCCCTTGAGCCCGAAGAAGTGTTGGAGGATGACCAGATGGCCGGAGCTACTTACTGGTAAAAATTCTGTTAACCCTTGGACGAGCCCCAGAATTAGGTATCTAGTCACGTTAATCGTCTCTAATGGAGTTTAGTTACTTCGTTAAGTCTATCTACAGTTTTCCTTTTCCCTGCCAGTTCCATGGTCTGAAATAGACCCGGTGAAACCCTTCTGCCTGTCAGGGCTACTCGGCAAAGTTGAGCTACATCTCCTAAACCGGCGTCGTTTTCCTTGAGAAAATCTCTAGTGGCTTCTTCTATCTTTTTGGCATCAAATTCATTGTTGTCGAGCTTTGCCAATTCGCCTGCAAGGCCTTTAACTAGGTTTCGTGATTTTTCCGATAGATGTTTCTGAACGGGAGTTTTTGAATAATCGATATAATCAACAATTGCAAATTTGCCCGCCTCTGCCATTTGTAATAACGTTTTATTCCGCTCTCTAATCAAGGTCGCCATTTTGGTGAAATCTATCTTATTTAGCTGATCCAACTCGTCCCCGGGAACTATCTTTTCTTTGACTAGAAAATCTTTGAGTAGGTTACCTATTTCTTCTGGTTCCTTCTTTTGCAACCACTGATGATTTATCCAGAATAGTTTTTCCTCGTCAAATACTGCCGAGCTTCCTCCAACATTTTCTAAGGAAAAGTAATCGATCAGTTCCTCACGAGAAAATATCTCTTGATCCCCATGTGACCAACCTAATCTAGCCAGGAAGTTGATTAGCCCTTCCGGTAAGAACCCCCGTTCTCGATAGCTTAATACGGAGGTAGCCCCATGTCGTTTACTTAATCGTTTTCCATCTTTTGCCAGAATCATCGGGAAGTGGGCAAATTCAGGTATATTATGATCCAGTGCGGAATATACCAAGATCTGCTTTGGAGTGTTGTTAAGGTGGTCGTCACCGCGCATTACATGGGTAATATTTAAGTTAGCATCATCTACTGCACACGCAAAGTTATAGGTGAATGTTCCGTCAGAACGTCGAATGACGAAATCTTTTAGTTCGTTTGTTTGAAACTGTACGTCGCCTAAGACTTTGTCATGGACTATTATTTGCTCGTTTTCGGGAATCTTGAACCATAGCGCGCCGTCTGATTCGTAGATGTGTTCTGTAGCAAGTAGCTCTTTTGCACTGTTTTCGTAGAGGTTTGCTCTATCGGTCTGCCGGTAATATTCATCCCAGTCCAGTCCAAGCCAGGAAAGAGATTCCTTTATTTCTTCGATGGATTCTGTTGTGGATCTGCTTTGATCTGTATCTTCTATTCGTAGTACGAATTTTCCGCTTAGGTTTCTTGCAAATAACCAGTTAAACAGTGCTGTCCTTGCCCCACCGACGTGAAGATAACCGGTGGGGGAAGGAGCAAATCTAACCCTGGTTGTCATTGTTTGACTCCGGGTCAGTATTGTCAACCTTTTCTGCGATATCTTCGGCTGCGATCATTCCAGTGATTGCTGAATATACTATTCCTCTGGAGTGTCCAGAAGCATCACCAGCCACGTAGAAACCATCTAAGTTCGTTTCCAGATCTTTCGTTACTTGGTATTTAGTGTCGTAGAATTTGATTTCTGGAGCGTAAAGTAAGGTATTGTCCGAAGTGACCCCTTCGATTATATTGTTCAATCTATCCAAGCCTTCTAGTAAGTTAACAGTCACCCTGTCCGGCAGCGCCATTGAAATGTCTCCGGGAGTATTGTCAGAAAGAGTGGGGCTAAAAGGAATTCTGCTCACCCTCTTTTCTGTAGATCTTCTCCCGTTTTTTAAATCCTTTAACCTCTGCAGGATGGGTCTACCCCCTCCGATGGTGTTTGCCAGTCTGGCAATTGAACGTCCATATTTTGTGGTATCTTCCACGGGGTCAGTAAGTGTGATTCTAGAGAGCAGGGCAAAATTTGTGACGTCTGTCTTATTTGAGTTTTCGGCATGACCGTTGATTAATATAAAATCCTCAAAGGTTTCCTTTACTACGAAGCCGCGTGGATTGGTACAAAATGTCCTTACCAAATCGTCGTATGTTTCCGTGCGCAGTCTGAACTTTGCGTCGTACATGATTTCTTCAATAGGCTGATAAATCTCTGCGGGAAATTCTACTCTGACACCGACATCGATAGGCCCGTAGTTGGTCTCTATTCCTAGAGAGTTAGCTTGTTCACGTAGCCAGTAAGCGCCACAACGGCCCGGCGCTGCAAGCAAGCAAGGTGCTTGATATTTTCCGTTATTTGTCTCCAGGGTGTAGACCTTGCCGTCGTAATGTATATCTTGGACTTCGGTTTTCAAAGAAAAGTCCATACCTTGGTCGACAAGGTGATGATAGAAATTGTCGATGACCTCGCGGATCCTTTTTGTCCCAATATGTCTTTGCTTGCCAGGGATAAATTCTATACCGTACTTGCCGGCCCGTTTTTTCAGCTCGCGCAGTCCGGATTCGGACTCTCCGGAATAAGTACTACCACCTCCGAAGTCGGCGAATACTTGATCTATTTCCTCTATGTAGGGTAGTAATTCGTCGCCTGTACGCCCGAATGTTTCGGGGTTTCCACCGATTCTCGGGGTTAGGTTGAGCTTCCCGTCTGAAAATGCCCCAGCTCCTCCTACTCCATAAGTAATGCTGTTTCTTTTGTCGGGAGCCTTCCCTCGTTCCAAAATCGTGACAGAAAAGTCTTTATGAAGAAATTTACTCCCTGCAAACATACCCGCTGGGCCTGCGCCGATTAATATGACGTCCCTGCTCTTCATGATATTTTGATTCTCCTTGAATCGTTGCTGTCAACTTTCTTCGTAATTTCTAAGTCGAGAATGTTGGCTAAATTATCGATTACGTAGTCAGGATCAGGGTCTTCATTGGTCAATTCAGTTTCACCATTATCCCTCCAGATCACAGGGATTCCTGCATTCGTCGCACCCATAATGTCGTGTTCAATAGAGTTGCCTACGTAGAGAGATTGTTTGTTGGTGGAGTTCAGATTATCTAGAGTCAAATGAAATATTCTTGGATCCGGTTTTAATAACCCGTGATCCCCGCTTACTACGACAGTGTCAAAAAAGTGCTCGATTTCCAACTGCCGAACTTTTCCCCACTGTAGGTTGGAAGGACCATTTGTAAGCATCCCCAGTTTGAACTTGTCTTTCAATTTTTCTAGCGTATCGGGTACCTCGGGGTACAAGACAAGAATATTCTTTCTTAGTTCATCGAAACGATCCGCGTATTTGATGATCTTTGTGCGGTTATAGTCATCATTGTCTTCGAGTAAACTCCAGAACAACCTTTTTCTAAAAGAGAGTTCAGGACGTTCGATTCGGCCGGCGATTTCTTGAGCGAATTGCCGTTTAAATTCTTCCTGATAATCGGTAGCGTAGAATGGAAGTTCTTCTGTGTCATCGACCTCGAAACACTGTAGAAGGGATTTCTCTAAATCAATCTTATACTTACATAAAGTGCCATCCAAGTCGAAAATAATTGTAGTCAAACTCTCAGATTTCATACCTACTCCTTCCTAAATGAAGCGGTTTTCTTCCTTTTGATCAACAGTCGTTTATCAATAGCAAACTGGGTGCTGGACTAACTCTCTATTCTAAAATTGAACGTACGAGTAACCTAAATTTTTCAATAAACGTGTACGAATCTCTCAGCCCAGGTCCTTACCTTCAAGATCTTCAACCAGTATAAGATATTATGGTTGTTTAATTTATCAATCAACCTCCTTACGCATACCTGATCCAAGTGTTTTTGATATCATGATTGGACGTTAAGTGTAATTATCCGGACAACTTGATGAGCTAAAGTTTGTCCAGCACTTAATTTCTTCTATACTTTGTTAAATGGATTTTCACGACGAATATCTTTACCGGCAACCTCAACCTGGTTGGCTAACCTGGATAAGGTGATTGTCAGATATCATTTGGGCCACCAGCGTTGATTTGCTTTGTATGTGTCACAAATCGGTAAATAGATTGGCTCAAGTACTTTAGGTTGGTTCCAAGATTGCCCAGCGAATAGGTACAATTAACGAGTTCTGGGCCAAGCAGCTTTCCTCATTTGGGTGCTGGAGGGCTTTCTTGGCAAGTTTTGGTAAGAGGAGCACGTTCTAAGCGATTATGTACATTATCAGCGGCGAGAAGAAAGGGCGTCAGTTATTTGGACCCGGGCCCGAAGAAATTCGGCCCATACGGCACCTGGTCCGGAAAGCAATATTTGACTTACTCAGGCAGGTCATTGACGGAGCGGAATTTTTGGATCTGTTTGCCGGGACCGGTAGCGTGGGTTTAGAGGCACTTTCTCAGGGTGCCGAAAGTTGTTTTTTTGTGGATCGGTTGCCCAAGGCGATTGAACTTATCAGTAAGAACGTGGAAGAGTTAAATTACACGGATAGAACAAGAATTTATCAATCTGATGTCGGTGAAGCCCTGGACAGATTTGATTCTTTAGCTCACAGGTTCGATATTGTCTTCGTGGGGCCACCTTACAATACTGGTCTCGCCGAGCAAACCCTCACTCAGCTGGACGCACTTAGCGTCGTAAATCCTGGTGGGATAATCGCGGTGGAAGTGTTCTTAAAGGAAAACTTGAAGGATGGGTTTACGAATCTCCAGCAGATAAAGGTCAAGGAGTACGGCCAGACCAAATTGATGATTTATAGAAAGCTTGTACACAACTCACCAGACTAGCTGCCTTTTAACTTTACACAAAAGCTTTTCTTGCCTTTGTGATAATTGTTGCAAAAAGTTCTCGAACCTACCTCCGCAAAATTTGACCTTTCAATCTTTTCCCGTTATACTAGCTATGAATGTGAAAACGTTGGAAATCCAGTTGTGAACTGGTAGGTGAGTATTTTGACTTATAACAATGTTTTCCCAGTTGTTTAAAATTAACGTAATTTTTTGACCAATGTTTTTGAGTAGAAAAACAGGTTCTGCGTTAATTTTAAATATTTTCAATTTTCAATTCTTTTATACCATAAGGAGGTATATTATTATGAAATGGGGCGGATACTCCAATAAAGCTGCGAACAAAGTGACTGAAGCTGTAAGTAAGGTCTTTGGTGTACGAGGACTTTCAATCTTGTTGTCAGTAGTTGCATTTGCCTTGTTGGTTGGGGCTACTCATAAGTGGACCTTTTAGTATTTATTCCATTTTTTTATCATTCATTTTGCATTTAAGTTAGGAGGGATAAAGGATATAATATTGTTCTAAGACAAATTAATATTTTTATGTAGGATACATTTGCAAGGGGTCGTATCTAGTTGTCAGTTAAAGCTAAATTTTATTACTGGATTATAGTACTATTAGGGCTCTTCCTCGCATTTTGGTATACTCCGAAATTTAGCTACCAGCAGTTCAATTTAATAGTAGTAGGATCTCTGGTT
>Ga0102934_1001240_pt1 | contig 17774 bp, 17 predicted proteins | sample SalPonR2_A_D1_MG_FD_78175 | JGI IMG/M metagenome (GOLD analysis project Ga0102934, IMG submission 78175) | Salt pond soil microbial communities from South San Francisco under conditions of wetland restoration - Salt Pond MetaG R2_A_D1_MG | ecosystem: Environmental > Aquatic > Marine > Intertidal... | reverse complement strand
TACTATAATATCTCTGTTTTTTACTTCTTTTAGTTGTAGATATTCTAATAAATTTTCAACAGAAAATTCTGATTGTTCTAGAGCACTTATACGTAAAATATTCATACAGTTTTCTGTATGAGATTTTATATCTTTATTAGTTAATTTTGGACAAAGTGCTTCTGTGCTATAAGTTAACCATAATAATATAACACTTACTTTTAATACAAATATTATTTTCATAATTAAAAATTTTTTTTGAAAATTAGCTGCAAATTTACAACTAAATATTTTAAATACCAAATAAAAAGGGGAAAAACTCCCCTTTTTATAGATTTAAAAGATTTCACAACTTCCCCCACCGCAAGCAAGTTCACCTGTTAAATCAGTATTATCAGTAGTTTCCTTTATTTGTGTTAAATTAATTTTTTTTAATTTATTATACAATCTATTATAGGTTTCTTCAGTACATTCTTCAAAGGGAGCTTGTTTATAATTACCTCCGTCATAAGGAAGTACTGATATTCCATTATAATAATTTTTATTAGACCACATCCATTCTCCTACTATATCCCACTCATGATCTTTAATAGACACAGTAATACTGATATTATGAGTATTTTCTCCTGAAATATGCCCAGGTAATACCCAATTTTGATAAAAGTATTTAGATCGTTCAAGAAGGTCTAGTGGAGATTCTTTTCTAAAAATAGCCCCTTCTGGAGCTTTTTGAGGAATAGTAACTACAGCTTGTTCATGAGGTTTAAAATATTCATCTTCTATTAACTCATCTAGCACTTCTTTTAAATAACTATATATAGCTTCATCCTTACCTATTCTCATTCTACGTAAATAGAATGGAGCATGATAAGCGTGTATACCAGAAGATGTTCCTAACACTAAACTAGTAGTACCTGCTGGTTTAATAGTAGTTAAACGTTTAGCAGGATTTATTCCTATTATCTCACTAATTTCTTTATTAGTTTTTATAGCAAATCCTACTCCTTCTGCTAAATCTATATTATTTAATTTATTAGAAGCAATACCAGTTTTAGATATTCCTAATAAGGATTCTTCTTCTGCTACATTTTTCCATTCATTTCTTAAATAATAAAAATCTGTATAAAAAGCTTGTATAGTTCCTAAGAAAGCTGCTGCTGAGCATCTATCATTAAAATCTTCTTGAGATTCTATCGAAGATGCGTTAATTTCTGTAAGATTACAAAAACAATAAGGACGTAAACTAATCTCATTACAATTGTGGGCTATATAACCATTTACTACTCCCCAATGAGTAGTTGGCTCACTAAAATCATAAACGTTTTCTGAACCATTATTTTCTACCTTTCTAATTAATGGAGATTTCTCTAATATAGTATTATACAAAGAATCCATTTTATACTTTTGAACAAATCCTATATTTTCATAAAACCAAACTAAATCTCTATAGCTTGCTAAATTAAGATCATAAGATTCCTTCATTTTATACATATCATTAACAAATTTTTGTTCCCTATCTTTATTTGTAGTATAATATGTAGAAATATTGTATTCACTTAATATAGCTTGTAGTTCTAATATTAACTTTTTGCAACTAGATTTAAATGATACTCTATGTCCTTTAACTGTACTTCCGTTTGCGCTAAACAATCCACGTAAAAATGATAATTTTTGTAGATTTGAAAAATTATTAAATTTTGAAGGTAAAGTTCTTTCTGGTAAACTTTTGTTGTCAAAACCAAGATCCTTACATACTTCATAAAACTCTCTAGTATAGTAAGAATAACATCCTTCTTTATTCTTGTACCCAAATAGATTTAGTACGTCTGAGTCATTCTTACCTATGTTAATTTCAAAACCTTTGTGTGTTATAGACGACAATCTTCCTAAACTACCATCTCCTTGTATAAATCCCAACTTTACGTAAAGATCAATATAATTACTATTATCAAATAAATAAGGCATTAATCTCTTACCTTTAAGATCACAAGCTGGAATTTCTTTGTTTTCAGTAGTCATCCAAATATGATCTGGAGTACATACTGTTTTTTCTCCTAAAGAATTTGTAAACTTTATAGTTTCTTTTTCTCCAGTTTTCCAAACTTTAGATTTACATACGTTACCGTCTTTATTGATAATTTCAATTTCTCCTATATCTGATAATTCTTCAAAGGTTTTGTATCCTTGATAGGTTAATAATTTCTCATCTCCTGAAAAACAGGGGTTACCTAATATTTCCTTATCATTAGTCCACATAAATCCAGGCTCACCTGCCCCAGATTCTTTAACTCTATTCCACAGAATCTTAAAATCTTCGTATGTAACTTTACCTCTCTCAAGTACTACAGAATTATTACATCTAGCAAACTCAGGATGTAACTCCCACCAATTACTAGATTTACATGTCAGCATATCATAGTCGTCTAAACTAAAAAATGCTATCATAGCCGCTCTACGAATACCACCAGATAATACAGCATCTGCTATATGACAAGCTATTTCATGTACTTCTATAGTAGTTAGTTTCCTACCGTCTGCATTTTCAAGTATATTTTCTAATTTAGTCAAACATACTTTTAATGGAGCTGGTCCTGGAGCACTTCCTCCAGCAGTTACTAATCTTGCACCTTTAGGTCTAATTTGAGAATAATCGAATTTAGGACGTGAAATACCAGACGTAAATGATTTTAGAAGTATTTTTACAGAGTCTGCCCACCCTGAAATACTGTCTTCTATAACAAATTTCCTGTATTTTTTAGGAACACTAATAGGGGGTATTTGTATTACATGATGTTTTTGCACACTATATCCAACTCCGGTTCCTCCTAGCAATAAAAACATAAGTTCTGGAAAGAACTTAATATCTTTTGCAGGAAAATACGCACAATTATATACTCTAGAGTGGTTTAGCTCAATAGGGGTGCCTCCAAATTGAAGGCTTCTCATACTAGGCAACACTTTTTTAGACAAAACATAATTATCATACACTCTATTAATTTCATTTGTTAACTTTGGGAAAGTTTTTAGATGCATTTTTCTATTTCTGTTTACTAATTCTTCCCAAGACTCACGTCTTTTATCTTTGTCTAAATAACGACTATATTTAGTGTATATAGTCAAGTTTGATAAAATTTCTCTACTAACGTCCATGTTATTCTATAATTTTAAATTAAAAGTTTCTGCAATTTTGTCCATAACAGAAGATAATTCTTGTTTATCTTCTAATTTAATACCTAATTTATCCTCCCAGTACTGTTTTAATACTGGATTTTTTATTAACACATCTTTAATCCTAGTATATCGGACTTTAGCTGTAGGAAAATGAGTTTTAATAAAAGATAAAATAGTATTTTTAGTTTCATTTTTTAGGGAACTGTATTGTCCTTTAGTAAATTTATTATACTCTTCTTCATATATTTCAGGTATTTTAAGTTTATATAACACATATTCTGTAAATTCATAAGATTTAATAAAATTGGGTAAAGACTTTAAGTATTCATCATATGCTATCATGCCTGTCCTAACATTGTTTTCGTAATCATAATCAAAATTATATTTATATAGTAGGTATATACATTTAGTATAATCCTCTTCATAATATAAATATGTATTGACTAGTCGATCTATATATTTTAAACCTAACTCTTCACAAATTAAAGGAAGTAAGTAAGTCTTACTTTTATTGGGAAGAATATTTAAATTTTGCCTAACGATTTTCTCCTCCATAGCCCTAAATTATATCTAATTTTACAATACCATTATTTTCTACAATTTTTCTTTTACATTCAAACCACTGTTGTTCTGTGTAAAACCTATAATCTTTAAGAAGATCTATTACTCCTTCTCTATAATAACCAGATTTAGTATAGAATCCTGTAAATCCTTTCTCCCAACCCACTCCTTCTATTAATACAGGTAATTTGGGATTGCTTTTAGAAATATAAATAAATTTAAAAGGCTCCACTTTATAATCTCTTAACTCCTTCAATTTCTTCATTAAATCATATATAGCGTATACATACAAAGATTCCTGTAAATAATATCTATAATTTAAATAATTTTTAGCAAAGTTATCTACAGTAGGAGTTCCAGTTTTTATATCATAAGGATATATAACTTTGTTCTTATGGTCTATATTAACTAAATCCAACATACTTTTTAAAGTAATGTCGATATCTCCTTGTTTGATTTTATATACTCTTTTTAATTGAAATATCTGTTCTTCCTCTTTCCCCTTCCCAAAATTAAATACATCTCTAGTAAATTCATGCGTTCTTAAAGTGTCTACACATTCCAAAGCTTTAGTATAATCTTCTAAAGAAATAATAATTTTATTTTCAGCTTCTTTTAAAAAGTTAATATAAGTATGAAATATTTCATTATCCCATTTAGATCTTAATTTAATAGGATCTTTTGTTTTAGACCATAATCCTAATTCGGCTACTAAATAATCTATATCTTTGTCTTCTAAGTTATTTAGCATATTTCTTTCTACAATAGAATCTACTAATATCTTTAAACTAGCTGTTGGAGTTTCTACATTATCTATTATAAAATCTTCATTTAAATCATAATTTTTTATAGTTAATAAATTATCTACTAAAGTACCAAAAGACAAAGCAGAAGTATCTTTTTTATTCTGTACTTTAGTTAAAAAAGAAGGGCCTTCTGTATCTAGGCCCTTCAAAGTAGAGTACGACGGATATGGAAGATCTCTGTACTCTTGTTCTGTCATTTGATTTAATTCGTTAATTCGCATACACATTCATCATTTATCCAATTAATTTCTGTTTCTCCCATTTCAATCAATTTCTCATTAATTCTATAAAAATGATCACAACTCCACGAAGAATTACAAGTATTTGATTGACTAGGATGTAGACAATAAAGAGTGTCAATAAACTCTTGATCTAAACTTTTTAGTAATTTTCTAGTAATAGGTCCCCAAGCACATACTAATATATTAGGATCGTACTCTGAGATTTCATTTAATACTAATTGCATAAAGTTTGTCCATTTTTTTCTATGGATACTAACATTACCTCTTATAGAAGTACCACATACATTTAATACTAGAACACCTTGCATAAACCAATGTCGTAAACTATAATCAAAATCATTAATATCTCCTTGATAAGATAATTTTCCTGTCTCGTAAGTAGTATTAAGAGCCTCTATAATTTTATTAAGATCAGTAGGAATTTTACTGGTATCTTCTACTCCCAAAGGTACACCAGTAGTATAATTACTTGTATAAGGATAATTATTAAGTATAATAACTTTAACATCTTTTGGATCTACTAATCTAAAAGGTAAAAAGATATCCATTTTATCTGGATATACTGTTTTTTCATCATACTCTTGAGTAAGGTATTCTAAAAGATCTACAAAATCTTTTGAAAATAAAGCTTTTTCTAAAACTTTTACCCAACCTCCGAATATATCTTCTAAACTATATTTCATATAATAAAAATATTAATTTGTTTAAATCTCATCTATTAAACTGTAATTATCTACTACAAATTCATAATCCCAATCTCTTTCTACATCGGTAGCTCCGATAGAATCTCCTACTTCTGAGTCTTTTTTCATTATACATTTTCTTTCATCCACATAACTACATAAATAAGCTGCTAATTTTTTATGATTTTTATATACAGTAGTTATTACTTGTTTTAACTCTACTTTAGGTAGACTTCTAGGAGTAGCTTTACATAAATCTTCATAATTATCTTTTACATAATTAACTATAGCAGAACAAATATACAACCAATTAAAGACCTTTGTCTTATTAAAAGACGGACTATGAATCCTAAACTCAATAGTTCTTTTAGGGTTAAAGATAAAAGATATTAGATTAACAAATGTATATCTAGAATTTATATACCATTTATGTCTATTAGAAGTATCTGCTGGATGATTAGTAGGAAATACTTTTCCTCTGTAATCCAGTCCTCCAGACAAATTCTTAAATAAATAGTTAAATTTTTCTTCCAAAGACATTTTAAGATTTACTCCAATTTTAGGTAAAGGGCTACAATAGTCTCTTCTTTTAAAAGAAGAAGTATTATTATAATATTTAGGGAACATACTATATAAATCTTGTTCTAATGTTAGCAATAAGATGTAAATAGCATAAGCATGTTGAGGATCAGTAGGAAGACCTCCTATATGTAAATGTAATGATCCTCTAAGATCAAGTCTACAATATTCTTGAAGAAGTTCACAACTTTTTTTTAGTCTAGATAGTCCACTTTCACCACTTAGTGGTATAGTAGCAAACTCATCTCCTCTTATACTTCCATCTCTTAATGGTATTAACCCGACTTTACCTAATTCATTAATTGGTACACCTCCACCATCAGTTTCAAACTCTACTCCCCAAGTGAGTTCCCTTAATAAATCTGCTATATCGTCATTTTTAATAGTAAATTCATCTGGATTTAAAGTTTCATATTCTTGGGTAGATTCTATGAAAGAATTCATATGCAACTCAGAACCATAATCTTTTTGTATTCTATAGTTAACACTACTATTACTTTTTACATCTAGTATTTCTTTATTATTTTCGTATATTGTTTTATTATACCATTTACCATCTCTTTTAGCTAATATATATTTTTCTTTAGCTAATTCTTCATTAAGGCAATCTTTAGTTCCTAAGTCAGTAACTACTTCTACATTTTTATATAGACAAGGAGTAAAATAACCAATTTTATGTTTTTCTACTATACCCTCAATTGGGGTATGCTCGGAGAATAATTTATAATTTTTATCATGATAGTCTAAAAAAACCTTAGGACTATTACAACGATACCATTTACTGTTTAAAAATATACATTGGTCGTTTATTCTATAATACTTTCCAAGTATATATCTACAATTTTTACGTAATTCCTTACTACCATCTACAGTAGTAACAATACTATTTTCTGTAATCATATATTTTTAATTAAAAAGGAGTACTATAATTTTCTAATTCTATTTTAATCTCTTTTAATTTATTATCCAGAATTTTAGCTTCTTTCATAGGTAAATGTTGCTTTAATTCTTTTTGACTTTCATCTACTTCTATTATAAGATTTGCTGCTATTTCTGCTAAATCTCTTTCAGCTAGATGTTGGTCAAAAGTTCCCATAGTAGGAGTTTTTTGTACCAACTCTCCTTCTATAGTAGAATAATCAATAGACATGCTACTACATCCTGGACACATTTCATCTTCATCAGATAGGGAATTCCAACATTCCCCACACATAGTACAAGTTGCTATAGTAACATCTTTAGGCACTTTGCCAACTTCTTTAGATTTACAATGTTCACAACTAATAGAACTATCAGGATAATCAGACCAAACATTCCCACAAGCTTTACACATAACCATAGAAGGCACAGATAAATCAGTTTCTGCATTAACTTTTTCCTCCCTACTACTAACAATTATAGTATAATTTTGTATATTAAAAGCTTCCCAAGTAATATTAAACTCGTAACCCTCTTCATCTACTAATCTTAATCCTTTTTCATTAGATACTAATACTGCGAAATTATTACCATTTCTAGTTAAAGTATCTCCTACTATGACATCATTATGTCCTTGTTCATCATTATAATTTTCTATAAGATTTAAACTACCACAATTTGGACATACTCCATTAGTATAAGCTAATTCATCGGAGGTCTCTAATTCTAGAGGACTAGATACCCACCAACCACAATCATCACAATACACTCCTTCCTCAAAAATATCTTTATACATAAATTTGTTTAAAGCAGTTGTTACTTCTTCTCTATCCTTGACTATAGTAAAAGAAGCTGTTGTAGTATCTTTAGTAGTACTTCTATCAACTTGACCCTCTAATTCAGGAGGGCATTTCCAGGTTCCTGTCCAAAATTCTCTACAATCTCCTTGAGTCACTCTATACTTTTTATTAGAGAAATAAGGCTCAAAGGTTCCCTCGAACCAATGAAATATATTATTAACTTTGTTCTCCTTAATATAACCTAGAGTACCATGACTAGAGTTAGGTATAGCTATTGGTTGTCTAGCCCTTTTTCTAAATACATTAGATACTTTTTCCCTATCTGTTAGATTAGGTTTTTTAGATATTTCTATCCAGGCATTAGCATAGTCATCAGCAGATTTCATTAAATATCCTTCTATAAAAGAATATTCTCCACATTTACAATAATGAGTTTCTGCTGCATATTTACTTTGCATGATCCTACCATACTTATCTATAATATAACTACCTTCAGCTAAAGAACTATCTAAGTAATACCTACCTTTGCAGAAATTAATATATCTGGAATCCTTTAATAACTTATCTTCCTCTATAGCGTCTATATTTCTAGCAGAAAAAGTTATACGATTACTTTTTAATATAGTAGAAGGACTAGAAGAATTAGTAATAGGTTTATTGAAGCTTTTAGGTTTAGGATAAGAATTACTGTTAGAGTAATAATTTTTATTACTATAAGATTTACCATGCACACAGTCACTTCTATCGTAAGTACCTACTTCTTCTATATTACCATTATTTAATTTAAATAGCTTATTATGAGGTAACTCTTTTACTTTATATCTACTATCCATATTTATAAAGTCTAAGGATCTTTCTATAGAAGAATAATATATTCCTTCAGCTTGTCTTAAATAATAAAGAGGCCTTTCTTCAGTAGTATAATTACCTGTTTCATTATACTTAGATTTACCATGATATAGATAAATAGAGTTAGCATCTATTCCATCTATAAAAGCTAAAGAAGCACTACCTTTATATTCAGTAAGAACGTCCCATCCAGCTTTACAAATTAATTTACCTAAAATAAAAGAATCTGTATAGTTATTAGTCTCAATTTTATATTTTTTTGCTAATTCTTCATAATTATACAAAGTTCCATTATGAGTAATTACAAAATCTAAGTATCTACTACTTTTATCTTTTTCAATAAAATTAATTAAAGGTTGAGCATTTTTCTCATTAACTATACCTACGGAAGCATTTCTAGTATGTCCTAAAACAGTATTAAATCTAGAAGGTCTAATTCTAGTATTATCTGTGATAAATTTACTGAATTTTGATCTAGTACCTACTCCATAAATAGTATCCATATCAAAGTAAATTCCACAACTATCAGTACCTCTATATTCATTATCTATACCTAAAACTCTAAATTTTAATTCAGAGAAGTCTTTAGTAGATTTACCAGACCATCCAAAAATACCACAATATAAGGTATTTTTTTTAGGCTTGTTAATGATTATATTAACAAATAATAAAATTAAGTATATTTTAAATATCAGCATATATTTTAGAATTAAATAATTGTTCAGACAAATCAATATTTAGAGTTTCATAATTACTATATATATCTTCAATAGAAGGCTCTGTTAAATTAAACAGTAGTTCATAATTATCTCCTTCATTAATGTAGTCAATTGCTTTCATAGTTTGGTCCCATACCCAAGCTAAATATTTATCTTGAGCAAAATAACCTCCTAAAGACCTCACTTCCACTCCATAAGGTTTATCTCTATACTTACCTAAACCTCCATAATTATCAGATCTTTTAACATCAAAATGTTCTATGTATGAAGGTAAAACTACAAATAAATCATAAGCTCTGGCCAATAAGATATCTATGATTTCTTTAGATACACTTGGATCTTCTAATTCATATCCTATATGTATATGAAAGCCTCCAGTTCTTATAGTAGTATGACTCATATCGTCAGCTCCTGTTACCTCTCCAGTCCAAGCATTGTTATAAGAACTACATCCAAATTCTCTAGACTCTGGAGAAGTTAGCATATCTGGAGCAAATTCGGCAGCATCAGCTTCTTTAATAATTAAATCATGAGGTACTAATCTAGTATTGATTAACTCTTTTATTTTTAACATATTAAAGATAAAATCCTCTTTAGTTTTAGATGGAGGGATGTTGCCTTCTACTAGTACATTATCTTTATGTAGCATAAATCCAGATTCTATATTTTCAGGCTCGTCTTTAGTTCCTGAAAAGTATTCTATACTTGGTATAGTTTGTTCTAATGAATTTACTATAAAAAACTCTGGATCACTTCCTATTGTTATATTCTTTATTAATTTACTCATTACTTAAACAACATTTTAATAATATTATAACTTTTATATCCTTTAGATAGTTCAAATTGTATTCTAGGTTTATTTGTCAAATATACGATATAAGAAACTACCCCTAAGGATCTAATAAATACAGGATCTTCTTTTTTAGGTTCTATATCTGTTTCTACTTTTAGATTTTTTATAGGAATCTTAGTTATATAAGTACAGCGTTCTTTTCCTAGTATCTGGTGTATTTGCACTACAGACCTGCTATGGTCGAATACATAATAAAACCATTTTATATCTCTAGGTTCCATTAAAGGAACCCGTGAAAAAAAACCTCCTTCTAACGTATAGTTAAGACTTGTATTAACATAAGCAACTGTAGTTAAATACACTACAGTAAAAGGATTATCATAATCTAAATAAAATTTGTCTAAAGCTTCTTCAAATGAATTTTTTTTATTAGAATTATGATGAGCACAGTAACTATATTTTCCTAAAACTCTAATAAAATTCATTAAAAAGAAGTGTTTTGATTTAACAGATATTTTTGGACCTTTGTAGGGAATCGCCACTTCTATACTATAATAATTATACTTATAATTACGATAATATTTTATATATTCAGTAGACTCAGATAATAATTGTAAGTATTTTTTAATATAGGGATTTTTATATTTATCATATATATAATAAAATCTTACATAGCAATTATCTTTTTTCCTTTTTTTAGGAATTCTATACCTAATTCGTTCTCTACAACCGTTAACGCTGTAAAAAATAGATTCATTCTTAACAGAATCAGCAAAGCAGTATTTTTTTAATAAAGATAAATTTAATTTCATAAACCAATTAAGTTTTTATTATTTAAAATTTTAGGTATAATATTTTTATAAATTTCTACTCCTTGCTCCCCTAAACTAGGAGCAGAATTAACTTCTACAAGTATATATTCAGGTATTTCTTTATTAGAAGATTGTATTCTAACATCAAAACTGCCAATATCTAACTTTATTGCTTTTAAGGCTTTTTTACAGTTTTCAATTATATTATCCCAATTAGAAGGTCTATCGAATAACTCATGAGCCTCTCCTACCCAATTACAATTATCACTATTAAAATACCATCTAATAGAAGAATCATTACGTCTTAATTTACGCCAAGCCATAAAACATTCATCTTGAGTACAATGTAAACGGTATTCTCTAGAATAATTTTTGAATTCTTCAAAGTACCAACCATTTATATTAGGATGATTCTCTAACCAAGATTCTAATTCTTCTTGATTATTAATAAGACTCATTCCCCTACCTTTAAAGCCATATACACGTTTTGCTAATATTGGATAAGGTAAGTTATCAGTATAATAGATATGTTCTTCTTCATTAAGTTGGTCTTGAAATCTATGTTCATTGTTAGCAAAAATATATTTATACCACTCTGCTTGAGGTACTTCAGCATCAGCAAAACACTTCTTCATCCTAAGTTTAGATCTGGAATTCTGTATAGACTCTGCAGAATTAATTTCTTTAAATCTTTGACCAGGTTTAAAGATAATTTCGTTTGGAGTAGTAGATCCTAATCTTACTACTGATCTAAAAGGCATCCTCATACTTTTACGTAGAGGATTAGCACTTTTATTTTTAGTCCGTATTCTTACAAAATATTTTTTCATATTAATCAATATAATAATGTTTTTCTAAATCAGCTCTTTCTTTATTTCGTTATAATGACAAGGTTTACTTGTATACATTTGAGGTACTTGACTATATCTTAATGTATCTACATCTGGACCTCCTGGTAACATTAACAAATCTAAGTCATTTCTAACAGACGACTAGGGAAGTAATATATCAACTTCCCCAAACTTACGAAGATATCTAAGATATGAAATAGTAGCTCCAAAACTATTATCTCCAACTTTCCAACCTACAATACCAATTTTTTAGTCATAAATTTCTTTTAATATATTTAATAATTTATTTAAATCTATTGAACTAGGCAAGCTTCTGTATTCCAATCGTTTTCCATAATCGCCTTCTTTAAATGAACAAACACCTTTTATCCTATTCGTGTCAGAAATTTCTTCTGAGAAATTATCATCTAAAGATTTAATTATAGGAATATAATCAAATAGTTCAGAATAGTATCTAAACTTTTCTTCATTATTATCAGTATAATAGATTTTACTATTTTCCGATATATTTAACTGCAAACTAGTCTTTCTTAATAATCTAGGTAAAACTTTTTGAGCCTTTCTATTATATATAGAAAATACTTCTAATAGATCTAATTCCTTATTATTTATATAATTTCTATCCTTCCTTAAATCTAAATATTGAGAATTACTCATTTTGTATTCAGGTAATATGCTAACCTCATATCCTAGTTCATTTAGGTTATCGTTTTCCTCATGAACTAATCTTTTTAATTCATAGAATAGTTTATAAGCATTATTATGTATACCAGTTTTTATTTCACCTATAAAAGGATCACCATCTAAACTCCTGGTTACAGTGTAAGCAGGAACTATTTTTCCTGTAGAAATTTCTTTAACAAAAAATTCTAACTCTATACCTATATTTTTAACTTTCATATGCTTTACTTATTTTATCATTAATAATTTCCTTAATAAAAAACTCTAACTCTATACTATATTTTTAGTCCATATTCTTACAAAATATTTTTTCATATTAATCAATATAATAATGTTTTTCCAAATCAGCTCTTTCTTTATTTCGTTTTTCTACTCTTTTGACCCAATTTCCATCTTCTACTATAGAGTCATTAGTTCTATGGGAATTATGAACAAAATACATACCTGCTTTACCGTATGGAGTATTAACTTCTATTCTATCATAAAAATTAGGATACCCTTCTAACATTTCTACTCTTCTATAAGTAGCTTCATCGACTTTATACACTTCACCTACAATAGGGTAAATTTCTTCTGAAGGAGTAAGAGCAGGAAAACCTCCCCAATCAAGCATAACATAATTATCTTCAAAATTGTACTCTCCCAAAAATTCGCTATCTGCAAGTAAACCATGGTTTCCCATACCTTGTCTTAAAGACCCGTATACTAAAATTAATTTATTATTCATTTCTTAAAATTTAAATATTCAGTAATTCATTTATCATATCTACAGCTACTTCATCAAAGTATTCTTCTGGATGCCCCTGCATAGCATAAATTGGCTTTGTTTTATGTTTAAAATATTCAGGATTTTTGTACATTGGATGAATACCAATAATATCTATTACTTCAGGTTTTGCATCAGTATCTGCTACTTGATGATGGATAGAATTAACTTCATGAAATTTATTACCTTTTTTATCTATTTTCATAATAGAAGAATATTTTTTCTCATATTCTCCTAAGAATTTAACTTTATGGACAGTTTTCTGTCTATTATACTTTTCATTATGTTCTTGGGGGAAATCTTGAATTAAGGATCCTCCTAAAGTAACATATAAAGATTGAAACCCTCTACAAATACCAAATAAAGGAATATTATTTTCAATTAGATTTGGTAAAAATATTTTATCAAAGAATTCTCTATAATGACAAGGTTTACTTGTATACATTTGAGGTACTTGACTATATCTTAATGTATCTACATCTGGACCTCCTGGAATAATTACTAAATCATAATCATCTCTAATTTCTGTAGTTGGGGAAATAATTTCTACTCTTCCAAAGCTAGAGGCAAAATTCATATAAGGTTTAGTAATTCCAAAACTATTTTCTCCTGTTGCCCAACCTACTATACCAATTGTTTTCATAATTACTGTTTTAAGGATAAATTTGAATATTAAATTCTTTTTTAAAAATATATGTTTGTCTAATTAATTTATGACATTCTGGAATCAATAAATGAAATTCTGTAGATTCTACTTGATCTACCCAAGTGCCGTCTTTTGTTACTTGTAATATATATTTAGAAGAACCTTCAGGAGTAATATGTTTCATTACCCTAAAATCTTGTCTAAGTTTTTTTAATAGTTTACACTTCATAATTTAAATTATTAATAATTATTTATTATCATTATACCATTTTATCTGTCATATCAATTCTTTTTAACAATTCTGAATTTTTTATTTATTTATGTGTCATAATATTAATTATTGTTAATAACACATTTTAATATATCCTTAGCCTCATAAATTCCTTTGTTTTTAACTAAGTCTGAAAAATCTTTAGATTTATATTCATCAGGTATTAAGATATAAGGTATATTATACACTTCATTATACTTTTGAGACCAAGCTTTACCTGTTTCATCATTATCAAAGAGACAAATAACTTTTTTAAACCGTTGTTTATATTCATCCATAACTGAAGGTTTAATATAAACTGTTTCGGCTTGGATGCCTATACTAGGTATTCCAGTTACATCATATATAGACATAACATCTTTTAATGATTTAGTTATAATTAATAGATCACCTTTTTCTGGTAACTGATAATAACCTTGATGAACATTAGGTGGATGATTGGTAAGCCATTTATGATAAACTGAAAAAGGTTGATAAATTTTATAGGTTACTATAGAATCTTTTAATTCTAAATAAGCATAAGAATATTTATCAGCTTTAACTATAAAGTCGTTTATATGTACATATTCTACAGGTACTACTCTAAATTTAGTTAAAGTTTTAGAAAATATACCAAATTGTTGCCAAAAATCTAAGTCATATACTCTAAATAATCTAGAAGTAATTTTAATGGAAGTAACTTTATTCTTTTTATATTTTTCATCTAAAGTTTCTATTTTAATATTATTTATAGGGTTAGGATTTCTACATTCCCCTACTAAATATTTATCTTGTAATTTAAAATCTTTAGCTATTAAACTAAGTGCGTCCCATAAACTTATATTATATAATTTTCGTACAAAAGTAAAACAATCTCCTATTTCCCCTGTTTTTAAATCTTTAAATAAAAGAACATTGTAAATTTTAGAGTAAAATATACCAAAAGAAGGATTATTATCTATTCTAAAAGGACTAGAAAAAACCTCATTCGGTTTATTAAAATTCTTACAATAAGATTTAAATATACTATAATCCCCTATTTCAGACAATAGAATATTTTTATTTATTAAAGGCTTAATATTATACTTATTATCATTTAGATTTATCATAAGTAAAAGGAGGAGTATTAACTCCTCCATATTTAACTAATTACTAACTAAAACGGTAAATCATCACTCTTAGTATTGTTATCTTCTGAACCAAAACCTGCTAAATTAGGATCTCCCGCTGATTCATCTGGTTGCACAGGACTTTTTAGTTGATTACCTCCAAACCTAAGAGTATTTTCAGTTTTCATATTTTGCATATAAGGAGCAAACTTCTTAATACTTAAAAATCTATTAGGATAATTAGTAGTCCCATAGTCTACTACTCCTCTAAATTTAAATTTAGAAGCTTTTTCAGACAGAGTTTCCATTGTCCAGTCCAATAATTCTCTATAGTTATTAAATTGTGGATATTCAGCATTTTTTCCTAGAACAGATTCAGCTAGATGTTTCATTTCTGCTACATATCTAGTTTCAGCTTGTTCAGGGTTTTTAGCTCTATCAAAATCATCTTGGTAATAGTAACCACGATTTACTTCTGCACCATCTTTCACAAATATTAGTTTATAATCAGGGGCTCTATCATGATCTTCGTCAGTTTTACGGTCAATTCTAATATCAAAATCTTCTACTACTCCTGCTTCTCCGTTGTTAAATACTTTTGATTCTTTTACTGAATACTTGTCGTCATTTAAATTAATCATATAAATATAAATTTTAATTATTAAACAATTTTATTAAAGAATGTGATGACCTTCTGTACCAAAATCTACATTTGTAGCCTCTTTAGATACAAGAGATATATCCGGAGATATTGAATGATAAATATCCGATACTTCGTCATTATCATTGCTACCAGAATAAGAAGTACGTTCTGTGTACATTATATCTGAAGAACTAGAATATTCTTCTTCAGTAGTCATATTTTCTACAAAGAAAATATATCCAGCAGATTCTAGATCAGTTACTCTGGATAAATCTTCTAACACTGGGTTTGTTATTGTAACCTCATCATCAAATAAGTCTATTCTAAACTCGTTATTTATAGAAGTATCTAAATTAAAAGTTTCTTTTAGAAATTTATAAAATTTTTTATCACTAAAAGATTTTTTAGGACCTTTAGTAACATTAATTCTTAAAGATTCTGGAATATCAGATTCAGTGCTATTAAATATACCTATATTCATATTGTCTTCATTAAGACAATGAAAATAAGATATTTTACTATTTTCTGAATCTAATGACATAGCTTCTACAGCTGCCCTATTAAGCACAAATTTTTTAGAGGTTCCTTTACCTCTATCAGCTAACATTGTTATTACTGGAAAAGAGTATTTCTCTTCTTTGTTATTTCTTTTACTTGGTATTCCAAATACTAAATTCATAATTATTCAGGTTTAAAAATTTTATTCCAATATGTAGTAAGTTCTCCATTTTCTCCCATTTCTGAAAGAATTACTTCTTTATTTCTCAAATGAGGAGGTCTAGCTCCTACCACAATATTATCATTATTAGCGTTAAAATTAATAATACATTGATTATCTTTTCTATATAAATATCCAATAGCATCTGCATTAGCTGCAACTAAAAATTTAGACTTTCCCATTAGTTCTAAATCCATAGCATTAATTTCTTCGCCTTTTTTTCCAATTAATTTATCTTTAAGATGGGCTATTAATATAATATGAGGTGCCCAATTCTGAATTTCATTCAGAACTTTAAAAAAAGCATCTCTCCAATACTTAAATCCTGCTCCATTAGGAAGAGTAGCAACATCTGTTCCTGTCCAGCTGCGACCCATAGGCGTAGCTTTATATAATTGGGCTGCTAATCCTAGAGACATCTCTTCTAATTTAGTTATAGTATCTACAGTAATATATTTATAAGGATACTCTTGTTTAACAATCTCTCGTCCAATTTCTCTTAAATCGGCTAAATTATTAATATTCATAATAAACCCTTCTAAATGATTACAACTGCCTTCTAAATCTAAAATTAGGTTATCTTCTAGTTTAGATACAGCTGAACTTTTACCTACTTTAGGTTTACTATACATTACTGTAACTTTAGGATTTAAAGTAATGGGTTTTCTCTTTTTTGTTGGTAACTTAATTGCCATATTTTTATTTTTTTTATAATTTGACTTAACGACTATTCATACTATTATACTTCTACATCTGTAGTAATAACCCAAAATTTAATAACATTTTCAGACACAGGATTTACTCCTTTATAAGTAAATTGAGCGCTATCAGATAATACTTTATCTATACAAGTAAAATAACTATTAATAGATTCATTAGTACTAAATAAATATATTAATTTTTTGTCTGTTATTATATCATTTCTATGAAATAGAGCTGTTTCTGCTATTTTGGCACAAATATTATAAAAATACTCTTCAGATATAGATATATTAAGTTCTTCTAAAGCAGCCTCTAAACGAATACTTAATGCTTCAAAAGCATCATTTATAGCAAATACTTGTAATATACCACAACTTATTTTTGTACTATTTACTCTAATAATAGAAGTGAAATCCTCTATAAAAGAATTTATTGATAAATATTCTAAAATAAAATCTTCTATATTCATTTCTTCATAATTACTCTCAGATTCTAC
>Ga0102934_1001238_pt1 | contig 17778 bp, 19 predicted proteins | sample SalPonR2_A_D1_MG_FD_78175 | JGI IMG/M metagenome (GOLD analysis project Ga0102934, IMG submission 78175) | Salt pond soil microbial communities from South San Francisco under conditions of wetland restoration - Salt Pond MetaG R2_A_D1_MG | ecosystem: Environmental > Aquatic > Marine > Intertidal... | reverse complement strand
TTCTTCCACTAATTGTTTAACAGGTTCCAAACGTCCTCCACTCATTGCGTGCCACCAAGTAACAGTAACTTCCTGAGCCTGCACGATATTCACACCAAATACCATAGAAAAGGCAAGTGCAAAAATGAAAAACAATGATAGGACCTTTTTCATTTAATAATACCCCCTATTTTTTTAGATAAGCAACCAAGGATTAATAGTATTAGAGACACCACCCCCTGTAATAATATTTTTATTATTAAAAATATTTTGAATATAATAATTATGTGGAATGTATAATACTTTGGTTTTGTTGTAATAGATAGCTTTTGGTAAGAAAAAAGAAAAGAAGAGATGAGGAGAGTAATTTTTAAATTTACTTTGTTTATAGATTATTGACTTTACAATTATATTATATAAAAAATGCATATTTTAGTCAAAAGTTCAAAACCGAATTTATATTTAACAGTAAAGATCTATTTAGTACCCACAAAAAATTATTAATCTAAAAACATAATAATTTTACCTAATTTTTACTCTAGATTAAATATTTATCTACAATTTGTATGTTTATTATAATAATGTACCCTAAATATTTGTTTATTTTTTAACATTTATTATTGGATTTTTTGGGGTGATTAATGGTATAATTAAAAAAACTGTGGATTAAGTACTTAATAATAAGAAGAGGTGGAATTAAAATTTGAATCCCTTTACACATGCAAAAATTGCTAAAGAAATCCACTATTATATAAAACAAAATTATCCAGAAATAGATATACCCTTGAAAACTTTTGTTTGGGGCAATATTAAACCAGACTTTAAAAAAGATAAAAAGTTACATTATATTGACAAAAATTTAGAAGAAGCTTTAAAGATGTATGATGAACTAAATAGTTATGAATATAGTAATTCCAAAGATTATACGGTAAGATTAGGTGAGTTCTTTCATTATATAGCTGACTTTTTCTGTTATGCTCATAGTACGGAGTTCTTTCAAGAAAATTTAGGTGAGCATTTTATTTATGAAATGAGAGCTCATCAAAAGTTAAAGAAGTTTAAAGACTTTTTTAATCAAAATCTCATAGAAAAAAAGCGTATAATTGATGGCAGTGAAAATCTATTGGACTATTTATTATTTAACCATAAAAAATATTTAAAAAGTTGGAACAAAGCTGAAAATGATTATATCTATACCTTAAAATTAACTCCAGTTTTAGTTAATAATATTATTATTAATAACAAACTGGCGGCAGAGGTAGTATAAAAATAAGAGGTGTATATATTTGATTAAAGACAAATATAAAACATCTTTATCAAAAACCTTATCTTATATCTTAAGACATCATCCTGAGGACTTTGATTTGGAAATGGAAATTGATGGAACCATTTCAGTCAATAATTTAATTAAGGCTCTGCAAGAAGATGATAGGTTTGAGAATATTAAATTTGAAGATATAGAAAAATTAGCAGATAATGATGAAAAGAATAGATTTACAATCATTGATATTGAAAATGAAGAAAAAAGAATCAAAGCAAATTATGGACATAGTATTGAACAGATTAATATAAATTATGAAAAAATAATACCTTCCCATTATTTATACCATGGTACTACTTATGAATACTATAAGAAAATCAAAAAAGATGGAATTAAAAAAATGGGGAGAAATTACGTTCACTTGAGTAAAACTATTAACCAAGCCCGTAAAGTAGGTAAAAGAAGATCAGATCAGCCTGTAATATTAGAGATTGATGCCCTTAAGATGCATCAAGACGGGCATTCATTTTTTAAAACCAACAGTGATATTATCTTAACAGAATATGTTGATACTAAATATATTGAAGTTCTTGATTAGAGATAATAATACTTAAAAAGTATTCTAGGAGGATAAAATTGAACAAAGAACAGGTACTCTCATTGTTATTAATAGCGGTAGTAAGTTTCTTTTTCATTATGGGTTCGAATCTAATATTCGGTAATGAGAGAATTCAACCAACTGATACATATAATACTGAATTAAAGTATACTAAAATTAATGATATCTATAACGATCAATTATATAAAAATGATGATTTTATTTATGATATCAAATTAAAGAAATATAATCTTAGAAAACATGATATAGATCCTTGTTTAATGGAACAAATTGAATTTCACATTGTAGAGAGGGGTGAGACCCTCTGGTCGATTGCTCAAAAACATGGTATCAATATAGATACTTTGATTGGAGCAAATAATATTGATAATATGAACCGGATAAAACCTGGTGATAGTCTGGTAATACTACCGGTCAAAGGTTTATTATACCAAATTGGTCCCGGTCAAAGTATTGACAGCATTGCCAGTAACTTTAATATAAACAGTGCTTTAATCAGAAGTGCAAATAAGATAAACAAAAATCATGAAGTGAAATCGGGAAGGTTAGTTTTGGTACCCGGTGTAAAACCAGAATTTGGTTATCAAGATCGCTTAGAAAAGATGCTGATTGCACCTGTAAATGCTCGTATCTCATCCTATTATGGGCATAGATGGGGAAGAATGCATGAAGGAGTAGATTATGCAGTTAATATTGGAACTCCTATTAGGGCAGCTGGAGCCGGGCGAGTTGTTTACAGTGGTTGGGCCAGTGGTTATGGTAAAGCAGTAATCATAGAACATAGAAAAGGTTTAAGAACCCTATATGCTCATAATTCTCAATTACTAGTCAGAGTTGGAGAGTTTGTGGAAAGAAATGAAGTTATCACTCGTTCTGGTAATACCGGAAACAGTACTGGACCTCATTTACACTTTGAAGTACAGATTAATAGTAGGGCGGTTAACCCCTTAAACTATCTAAGATAAATATCAAAGATAATGGTATCAAACAGGGTACCATTATTTATTTAATTAATACTTGAACAAGTATTCATATATTCATATAACGGAGGTGTAAGTTAAATGGCTTCAAATATTAAAAATGAAAAATTAATATATAAAATTGATGGGATAAGTTGTGCAAGCTGTGCACTAAAAATTGAAGAAAGATTAATTCAGCTTTCCGAGATCAGTGATGCAGATGTTAATCTCATGAATAATAGGCTTATTATATTTATCAGTAGGTATAATGAAAAGCTAGAAGAAAAGATAAAAAACATTGTTGAGGAAATAGAGCCTGGTATGGAGATTAAAAATCCACAATTTGCAAATTTAAAGGAATATCAGTTTTCCTTAGAAAATTTAAGCTGTGCAAGTTGTGCAAAAAAAATTGAAAAACAGTTAAACAAACTATCCGAAGTATCAACAGTAAGTATTAACTTTACTACTAATACACTCAAGATTAAAGCCCAAACCAATCCTATTGATAAGATAAAAGATATAGTAGATAAAATAGAAGAAGGAGTTCGAGTAATAGAAAAAGAAAAAATAATTTCTGAAAGTAAAAAATCAGAAACTGTTGGTTTCTTCAGCCAGAATAAAAAGAGAATAATAAATTTAGTATTTGGGACAATAATCTTTATTAGTACTATTTTTTATGCTAATCTGGCTTTTGTAAAAAGTTATGGATTTTATGTAGAGACAGCTGAAATATTATTATATATAGCTGCCTATTTATTAATTGGTAGATCTGTTCTCAAAAGAGCAATGAAAAATATTATAAATGGGTTTTGGTTTGATGAATACTTTTTAATGAGTATAGCCACCATCGGTGCTATTGCTATTGGTGAATATCCAGAAGCTGTATCTGTAATGCTTTTTTATAGAATTGGGGACCTTCTTCAGGATAAAGCTGTAGATAATTCACGCAGGTCAATTAAAGATCTAATGGATATTCAACCTGATCATGTAAATTTATATAAAGAAGATCAGATCATTAAAGTAAGTCCACAAAATGTAAATGTGGGTGATATTATCTTAGTAAAAGCAGGAGAAAAAGTACCTTTAGATGGAAAAATTACAAAAGGAGAATCAGTTTTAGACACCTCTGCTTTAACAGGGGAGTCAGAACTAAAAAGAGTTTCTCAAGGTGACGAAATAAAAAGTGGTGTAATTAATAAAGAAGGTTTTTTATATATTAAAGTTACTAGTCTTTATGAAGATTCTACAGTAGCCAAAATATTAAAATTAGTAGAAGAATCTTCTGAAAAGAAGGCAAAAACAGAAAAGTTCATCACCAGATTTGCCAAAGTATATACTCCCATTATAGTAGTATTGTCAGCCCTATTAACTGTTATTCCAGTGCTCTTTTTTAATGGAACTTTTAGTGTTTGGTTATACCGTTCATTAATATTTTTAGTAATTTCTTGTCCCTGTGCACTTTTAATTTCAATACCATTAGGATATTTTGGAGGAATAGGACGTGCTTCTAAAAATGGTATATTAGTAAAGGGGAGTAACTATTTGGAAGCACTGCGTAATATTGATACAATTGTCTTTGATAAATCAGGTACTCTAACTGAAGGTAAGTTGGCTGTACAAGAGGTAAAAGTTTTTGCTAATTACAGCAAAGAACAGTTAATGGAACTTGCAGCTGGAGTGGAAAGTTTTTCAAATCATCCTATTGCTAGAGCAATTATTGAACATTTCGAGGGAGATGCACCAGTAAATAACATTAGTAATTTTAAGGAAATAGCTGGAATGGGAGTCATAGCTAAGATGAATGAACAGAAGATTGTAATTGGTAATGAAAAATTACTAGATAGAGAAAAGATTGAAAAATCAGTTGAAGATAATGACAAAGATTTAATATATATAGCTTTAGATGGCAATATTATTGGAGCAATCAAATTAGCAGAAAAAATTAAGGGAAGTTCATATAAGGCTATGGAAAAATTAAAAAATATTAAAAAGGTAATGCTAACTGGTGATAATGAAGAAAAGGCAAAAGTAGTAGCCAAACAATTAAAAATAGATAAATTTTACCATAGCATGATGCCAGCCGATAAGGTAAATGTTTTAGAGGAAATAATAGAAAATAATCATGAAGGTAGAGTTGCTTTTGTAGGTGATGGTATTAATGATGCACCTGTATTGGCTCGTTCTGATATTGGTATTGCGATGGGTGGTTTAGGAACTGATGCTGCAATTGAGGCCTCTGATTTAGTAATAATGAATGATAATTTAGAAAAAATAGCAACAGCCTTAGATACAAGTGTTTTAACCAATAGAATTGTCTGGCAGAATATAATTTTAGCTTTATCAGTAAAAGCAGCTGTCTTGATTTTAGGGGCATTTGGTTTAGCTTCAATGTGGAGTGCTGTATTTGCTGATGTAGGAGTAGCCTTACTGGCAGTGTTTAATTCTACTCGGATCATCAAATAGAGGTGGTGGAGAAAATGCAAAAAGCCGAGAAATTTTGTGATGTTTGTGAAGTTTTCAACCCAGATACAGAAGTGGTTAATAAATTAAAAGAGAAAAGTTTAGAAGATGATGTTATTAATGATTTGGCAGAAACCTTTAAAGTATTAGGAGATCCTACCCGGATTAAGATATTATATGCTTTAAAAGAGAAGGAATTATGTGTATGTGATTTGGCTGAACTCTTGGAGATGAGTTCTTCTGCCATATCTCATCAGCTGAGAGTGTTAAGGAATAACAAACTGGTCAAGTTTAGAAAAGAAGGCCGGTCAGTTTATTACTCCCTAGATGACCAACATGTGATTTGTTTTTTGGGACAGGGATTAAAACATGTACTGGAAGATTAAATATAAATAAAAAAGCCCCTAAATTATATATTTAGGGGTTGATTTCTATAATGCTTTATTAATTACTCCACCGCCTAAAACAATATTTCTATCATAAAATACTACTGATTGGCCGGGAGTAACGGCACGTTGTTTTTGATTAAAAACAACCTTTATATTGTTATCATCAATTGGTATTAAATCTGCTTTAAAAGCAGGTGAATTATATCTTATCTTCACATCTGCACTGGTTTTTTCCTCTAAATTAGGAATTGAGAGATAATTTATATCATCAGCTATTAATCCTTCAAAATAGACTTCGTTGTCTTTACCAACTATTACTGCATTTCTCTCATTATCTAAGTCAACTACATAAAGTGGATGAGGAGCAGAAATGCCAAGCCCTCTTCTTTGTCCAATCGTATAATTATAAAGTCCATCATGCTGTCCCAACTTATTACCATTAGTATCATAGATAAGTCCTGACTTAGCGATATCTGGATAGTTTTCATCTAAAAACCTAGTATAATCATTATCAGGCACAAAACAAATTTCCTGACTGTCGGGTTTATCATGTACAGAAAAATTCAATTCCTTAGCCTTTGTTCTAATTTCTTTTTTAGTGTAATCACCGAGGGGCATTAAAGTATGTTTTAATTGGGCCTGGGTAAATCCGTAAAGCATATAGGTTTGATCTTTATAGTCATCTTCTGCTCTTTTTAAGAGGTATCTTCCATTATCAGCCTGACGAATCTTAGCATAATGGCCGGTGGCAATATAATCTGCCCCGATCTCTAAGGCTTTTTTAAGCAGGGCTTTAAATTTTATTTCCTTATTACAGACAATACAGGGGTTTGGTGTATTACCCTGACTATATTCATTAACAAAATCATTTATTACTTCTTTTTGAAAAACATCTTTTAGATTAAAAGTATAATGTGGTATACCTAATTTTGCTGCAATCATTTTTGCATCTTCAATTGAGGATAGAGAACAACAACCACCTTCATCAAGGGGTTTTTGCTCATAATCTGGAAATATTTCCATTGTCCCACCAATTACTTCAAATCCTTTTTCTTGTAAGAGGGCAGCTGTAACTGAACTGTCGACTCCCCCACTCATTGCTGCTAATACTTTTGTCATGCATTTCATCCTTCTTTAATTAAGTTTAGTCTTTGCTGCGATATTGATCAATTGCTTTTTGAAAGGCTTCGGATGCTAAATTAGAACATTCCATTTTGTTCTCGGGAAGTCCACCCAACTGATCTGCTACATCCTGTTTACTGATATTTAAAGCTTCTTCAATAGTTTTACCTTTTGCTAAGACTGTAAACATACTGCTAGTAGCAACAGCAGCAGCACAGCCAAAAGTTTTAAACTTTATATCGCTAATTACATTATCTTCAATTTTAATAAACAATTTAATAATATCACCATGGGCTTCATATTTAGCTTCACCCACAGCATCGGGATTTTCTAATTCACCTACATTTTGAGGGTTTTTAAAATGTTCTTTAACTTCTTCGGTATACATCTGGATTCCTACTCCTTTCAGTTAAGTTTTAATCTTCATTTAAAGGAGACATTGCTCTAATTTTTTCAATAATGCCTGGTAATTTATCAATTAAAAAGTCTACATCTTCCTCTGTGTTATCCTGACCTAAGGACAGCCTGATTGACCCACGGGCGGTTGTTCTATCTCGTCCAATTGCAAGCAGTACGTGAGAAGGATCTACTGAGCCGGAAGCACAAGCAGAACCACTTGAAGCTGCAATCCCTATCATATCTAAATTTAATAGGACTGATTCACCTTCCACGAATTTAAAACAAAAACTTACATTATTAGAAAGTCTTTTATTACCACGGGGACCGTTCAACATTACTTTATCAATATTATTTTCAATACCCTCAATCATTTTGTCCCTTAGATAAGTGTTTTTTTCTACCTTTGTTTTTCTAGTTTCTTTTATAATTTCAACTGCTTTTTTAAAGCCCATAATTCCCGGTAAGTTCTCTGTACCTGCTCTCATATTTCTTTCCTGGGCTCCACCATTGATTTGAGGAACTAATTTTGTTCCTTTTTTCTTATAAAGTATTCCTACTCCTTTGGGACCATAAAGTTTATGAGCCGAAGCAGATAGCAAATCAATATTCATCTTTTGGACATCAACAGCCATTTGTCCTAAAGCTTGTACAGCATCGGTATGGAATAAAATATTTTTTTCTTTCAGATAATCACCAATGGCTTGAATAGGTTGGATTGTACCAATTTCATTATTTGCTGTCATAATTGAAACTAAAATAGTTTCTTCTTGAACAGCGTCCTTTAAATCAGATAAGCTGACAAAGCCTTGTTCATCCACATCAAGATAAGTGACTTCAAAGCCATGATGTTTTTCTAAATACTCACAAGTATGTAAAACTGCATGGTGTTCTATTTTAGTAGTAATAATATGATTGCCTTTATCCTGATAGGCAAGAGCTGTACCTTTAATAGCTAAGTTATCAGACTCAGAACCTCCACTCGTAAAAATTATTTCGCGAAAGTCAGCAGCGTTAATAAAGTCTGCTAAAGATTGTCGTGCTTTTTGTAATTCATTATTGGCTTCCTGTCCGGTTTCATAAATACTGGAGGGGTTACCATAATAATTTTTCATATAATAATTAATTGTTTTTATTACTTCGGGATCCATCGGTGTGGTTGCCGCATGATCAAAATATACATCATTCATATTTGAAACCTCCATTTATTTATATAAAATAAAGTTGAGTAACTAAATCAGATTTACAACAAAAGTTTAACATAACAACTTTATACTGTCAACGTTATTATTATATTCAAATATTAAGATAAATAATAAAATTAGAAAGAATAATCAATGAATTTTTTTTAATTTGTCCTAATTTCATAATGATAAAGTGTTAATTTTATGTTATAATCATTAGTAAGTTAGTCATATTTTTTTAAAATCGCTATATGAGGTTACCAATAACGAAGTGAAGGAGTAATAAATAATGAAAAGATACTTTATATCATTTTTACTCATAATTTTACTATTAATAACTTTTCACACCAGCACTTTAGCTAAAGAAAGTCTGTTGGTTTATTCAGCCGCCGGCTTAATTAAACCTATGGAAGTGATTACTGAACAGTTCAAAACTGAATATGATTTAGATATCCATCTTCAATTTAATGGTTCAGGTGTTTTAAAAAATCAGATTGAAACTGTGAAAAAAGGTGATATATATATAGCTGCAGACAGCTGGTATTTAAAAGATTTGGCTAAAAAAAGTATTGTTAAAGATTATTATAATATAGCAAGCCATACTCCGGTAATTATTTTACCTAAAAACAGTAATAAGGAAATTAACAAATTACGAGATTTACTAAAAGAAGATATTAAAGTTGTAGTTGCGGATCCAAGTGCAGCGATTGGAAGGGTAACAGAGGAAATAATAAAGAAAAACAAACTAGGAGATAACTTTTATAACAATATAATATCAAAAGCCGAGACTGTAAATAAGGTGAGGATGTATATAATCATGGGACAAGGAGATGCCGGTATAGTATGGCGAGCAAACTATTTCGAAAGTAAAGATAAGTTAAAGTTAATAGAAATAGCTGATGAAAATAATATTATTAAAGATATAAGTATGGGAATCTTAAAATACAGTTCTAATAAAAAACAGGCACAACTTTTTATTGATTATTTGAGAAGTAAAACAGCCAAAGAAGTATTTAAAAGTTACGGCTATGACATAAGTGAGAAAAGGTGAAATCATGAGACAGTCCATTTTTAAACAAATAATGACCGCTATTTTTGCCATATTTGTTCTTTTTATTATTTTAGTATTAATTTCGCCTACATTATATATAAAAACAAACAATTTATTTGAACTGTTATTAAATAGTAGAGAAATATCATTTTCTCTTATTTTAAGTTTAACTACTTCTATAAGCGCAGTTATTCTAGCTGTAATTTTCGGGGTGCCGACTGCCTATGTTTTAGCACGTTATGATTTTAAGTTTAAAAAATTTATAGATATAATCTTGGATATTCCACTAGTTTTACCACCAATTATACTGGGTTTAAGTCTTTTAGTTTTGTTAGGACCAATTGGAGGAAACCAACTTGCTAAAATAGGTCTAAACTTTGTATTTACAAGGCTTGGGATTGTAATGGCCCAGTTTATAGTGGCAGCCCCACTTTTGATTAGAAGTTTAAAAATTGCCTTTTCTAATATAGATCCTAAATTGGAAAAAGCAGCAATGACCTTAGGTGATAACCATTTTCAAGTATTTAAAAACATAACTCTACCTTTAGCAAAGGATGGAATTATTACCGGGATTACAACCGCCTGGGCAAGAGCTATGGGTGAGTTTGGAGCCACTGTAATGCTGGCAGGTGCTACACGTTTTAAAACAGAAACTCTACCGATTGCAGTTTATTTAAATATGACAACCGGTGATTTAGAAATGGCTGTAACAGTTTCCATTGTTATGATAATTTTTTCTATTATTATAATGGGTATTTTACAGTTATATAATAAAAGTATTTACCAATATGGAGGTATGAATTAATGGCTTTAGAGGTATCTATCATAAAAGATTTTGGCAGCAAACAAATACATAAAGAGTTTCAGCTAGATAATGAAATTTTAATATTTTTAGGTCCTTCTGGTTCTGGTAAAACAACGATTTTAAACTGTTTGGCTGGATTGGAAAAACCAGACCAGGGCTATATAAAGTTAAATAATAGTGTATTATACTCCTCAAAAGATAATATTAGTAAACCAACTTTTCAGAGGAAAATTGGTTATATATTTCAGGATTATGCCCTGTTTCCGCATCTAACTGTGTTAGAAAATATAGAGTATGGTTGTAAAGAAGTTAAAATAAATAAGGTAAATCAAATATTAGAAAAATTTCATATAAGTGATTTGAAAAATCGTTATCCCAACACTCTTTCGGGTGGAGAAAAACAAAGAACTGCCTTAGCACGAGCATTAATGACAGAACCAGATCTTTTACTTTTAGATGAACCATTATCTTCAGTAGATAATGAATTGAAAACTAAGTTATTAAAAGAAATTAAATTGATCCAACAAGAATGGGATATTCCTTTTATTTACGTCACACATAGTATTAAGGAATCAAGATTTTTAGGTAATAAATTTTTGAGTTTTAAAAAACAAGATGAGGTGGACTTTAATGAATATAGAGAAAATATCAGTTGAAAATGCTGTGGGTAAAGTTGTTGCACATGATATGACCCAGATCATACCAGATGAATATAAGGGTGCCAGATTTAAAAAGGGAGATATCATTAAAAAAGAAGATATTGAAACATTAAAAGATATGGGAAAAGAAAATATATATGTATTAGACCTTGATCAAGATACCTTACATGAAGATCAAGCAGCTCAAAGAATGGCTGCACATTTTGATAATCGATATATAAATTTGAGTGAGCCACATGAAGGCAAAATATCTTTAATTGCAAATCAAGCTGGTATTTTAAATATAGATAAAAAACTACTGCTTGAAGCCAATACTGAAGACGATATTTTGATCACAACCGGACAAAACAAGGTACCGGTTAAAAAAGATGAAGTCATTGCCGGGGTTCGTATTAACCCACTGACAATTGAGAAAGAGAAGATTAACAAGGTTGAAAAAATATTAAGTAAAGGGAACTTATTTCAAGTTAGACCGTATAAAGACTATAATATAGGGGTTGTAATTACCGGGAATGAAGTTTATAACGGTAGAATTGAAGATAAGTTTTTACCTACTTTAAAGCGGAAGTTTAAACGCTGGGGAGGTAATCTGATTGGCCATGAGTATGTACCTGATAAACCTGATAAAATAAAGGCTGCATTACTTAAATTAAAAAAAGAGGGTGCGGACATTTTATTGACCGGAGGTGGAATGTCTGTAGACCCAGATGATGTAACTCCAGCAGGAATTAGGGCTACCGATGCCCAAGTTATTAAATATGGGGTACCTGTACTACCAGGTAATAAATTGATGGTTGCATATTTAGACGATATTCCAATTTTAGGGTTACCAGCCTGTGTAATATTTGAAAAGGTAACTGTATTTGATATTGTTTATCCTAGAATATTAGCAGGAGAACAGATGACCAAAGACAAGTTAATTAAACTATCTTATGGCGGACTGTGCCATCACTGTCCGGTCTGTCAATATCCCCATTGTTCATTTGGCAAGGTAGATTAGAAAGGTTGATAAAATGAATGTAAATTATCTGAGAATCTCAGTAACAGATCGATGTAATTTAAGATGTTTTTACTGTATGCCAAAAGAAGGTATAGATCTAAAAAAACATGCTGATATTATGAGTTATGAAGATATCTATAAAGTAACTAAAGTTGCTTCTACGATTGGTATTGAAAAGGTAAGATTAACCGGGGGAGAACCCCTGGCCAGGTTAGGTGTAAGTGATTTAATAACTCAACTAAATTCAATTGACAATATTTCTGAAATCAGTATGACTACTAATGGAGTAAACTTTTATAAAAAAGCTGATCAATTAAAGAAAAGCGGACTTAAAAGGGTTAATATTAGTCTTGATACTTTAAGCAGAAGTCAGTATCGAGAAATAACCGGTCGTGATAAGTTAAATAATGTATTGAAAAGCATTGATAAAGCAAAAGAACTAAAATTAGACCCTGTTAAAGTTAATACAGTTTTGATAAAAGGGGTTAATGATAATCAAATAGATGATTTTTTAAGTTTTATGGACAAAAAAGACATTATCCAACGTTTTATTGAATATATGCCGGTGGGCAGTGAGAAAAATGATAACAACTACATGTCAATTAATGATTTAAAAGAAATTATCAATAAAAATTATGAACTCAGACCTGTCAATGTAAAGGGCAATGGACCTGCTCGTTATTATAAAATAAAGGGATTAAAAGGAAGAATCGGCTTTATCTCACCTTTTAGCCATGATATTTGTTCTGACTGCAATAGATTAAGGTTAACTGCCGATGGCAAAATAAGGTCTTGTCTCCTTAAAGAGGCGGAAACTAGCTTGTATAATCAAAACGAACTATTAGATGAAAAGAAAATTAAAGAAATATTATTAAAAGCCATTGAAAATAAGAGTCCACATGGTGGTTATGAAGATGTTATGATAAAAAACAATACCAACATGAATAGTATTGGGGGTTAAATAAATGGATAAATTTAGCCATATAGATGAAAATGGTAATGCTCAAATGGGGAAAATAACTCAAAAAAAAAAAACAAATCGAAAAGCAAAAGCAAGTGGTATAGTTAAAATGAAAGAAGATACCCTACAAATGATAAAAGAAAACAGTATTAAAAAAGGGCCAGTTTTAGAAACAGCTAGAATAGCTGGAATAATGGCGGTCAAAAACACTGCTCAAACAATTCCGATGTGTCATCCCATTGCAATTGGTGGTATAGAGGTTGATTTTGAATATAGGGATAACAAATCAATTGCAATCAAAGTAACTGTCAAAACATATGATAAAACCGGTGTTGAAATGGAAGCATTAAATGGTGTTTCTACAGCTGCTTTAACAATTTATGATATGTGTAAAGCAGTTGATAAAGGAATGGTAATTGATGATATTAAACTTTTAGAAAAGACCGGTGGTAAAAGTGGACATTATAAAAGAGAAGAGGGAGAGAATTAATATGGATGGTCAAGTTAAAGCAGTTTGTATAAGTCGTGAGAAAGGTACAAAAAAAGAAAATATAAAAGAAGCCGAATTAATTACAGAACATGGAATTAAAGAAGATGCCCATGCTGGGAAATGGCATCGACAGGTAAGCTTATTAGGAATAGAAAGTATTAATAAGATGAAAGAAAAAGGTTTAGATTATAATTTAGATTATGGTGATTTTGCTGAAAATATAACAACAGAGGGCATAAAGTTATATGAATTGCCAATTGGAGCTATTTTAACAATTGGTGATCAAGTAAAATTAGAAGTAACTCAGATTGGTAAAGAATGTCATCATGGGTGTGATATTTTAAAACAAGTAGGAGAATGTATTATGCCTAAAGAAGGAATTTTTACAAAAGTAATTAAAGGCGGGATTGTCAGAGCCGGAGATCCGATAAAAATCGACAAATAATATTATAGAAAAGTTGCAACTAAAATCCATCCCATTTATCAACAAATATGAAATTTAATTTTACTATTGAATACGTTATTATCTGATGTTAATATATATAGGAAATATTAAAATTGGAGTGATAGCAGTGAAAGCAACAGGTATATTAAGAAGAGTTGATGAAATGGGCAGAGTAGTTATTCCAAAGGAATTAAGGGACAGCCTGGATTTAAAAAGTGAAGATTCTATAGAAATTTTTGTCAAAAATGATAAGATAGTGCTGCAAAAATATGAACAGAGTTGTCTTTTCTGTGATAATTCAGATAATACTATAATATACATGGGGAAAAGGGTTTGTAATAACTGTTTGGAAGAAATGGATAATACTTGACACAAGGTTATTTTAATTATACATTTATTTTAAGAAAAGGTATAAAATATAAAAAATCTTGAGGTGATTATGTGTCAAAGTGTGAAAATTTTGAAGCAAATATGGACTATTGCAACTGTACATATGACCCCTGTCCTCGCAAAGGGAAATGTTGTGAGTGTATAAAATATCATAAAAATATGGGGGAACTACCAGCTTGCTTCTTTCCTGACAAGGCAGAAAAAACCTATGATCGTTCTATCGAACATTTTGTCCAACTGCATTCTTAAAAAGAAAACCCGGTTATCCAGCCGGGTCTTTTTTTATCAGCTATTTTCAGAATCTTATAAAGATTAACACTTAATCATTTTACTTTACTTTTGGCTTTAAATAGAGTAAAATACTCATGATAAAGGAAAATAATAGAGGTAAAAATATAATCGCTATACTTCAAATATATAACAGCGATTATTTGTGGCATATATATTATTTGAGTTGGGCAACAAAGTAAATTATTTTTTACATATATTAAGATATAAATAATAAATATAATTTAAAGTATTAATCTCCTTATATTATATATTAATCCCTATATATTTTCATTTTACTCTCCACAACTTAGCAGGGATTTCCTATTCTTTCATGAATATAATATTTTAGAGGAGATGATTTATAATGGAGAAATTATATCTACTAGATGGACACAGTCTTGCCCACAGAGCCTTTTATGCCTTACCTCTCTTAACCACCGAATCTGGTGAGTATACAAATTCCGTATTTGGTTTTTCTAGAATGTTATTTAAAATAATAGATGAAGAGCAGCCTGATCATATTGCTGTCGCTTTTGACCTTAAAGGCCCAACTTTTCGTCATGAAGAATATGAAGATTATAAAGCTGGCCGTAAAAAAACTCCTGAAGAACTCGTACCCCAAATTGATCTTATAAAAGATGTTTTAAGGTCTTTAAATATTCCAATTATTGAAAAAGAAGGTTATGAAGCAGATGATGTTATAGGGACAATGGCAAAAGAAGCAGCCCAAAAGAAGATCAATGTTAAGATAGTAACAGGAGATAGGGATGCACTTCAATTAGTGGATGAATATATTAATGTTATTTATACCCGTAAAGGTATAACTGATATTGTCGAATATGATATTCAAAAGGTAAAAGAAAAATATGAACTAAAACCAGATCAATTAGTTGATATGAAAGGTCTAATGGGAGATAGTTCAGATAATATTCCAGGTGTACCAGGTATTGGAGAAAAAACTGCCGTAAAATTACTTAAAGAATTCAATAATATGGAAAATGTATTATCTAACATAGATAAAGTTTCCGGTAAAAAAAGAAAAGAGAATTTAAGAAAATATTCTGAACAGGCAAAAATGAGTAAAAAGCTCGGTAAGATTGTTACAGATGTTTCGATTGATCTTGATTTTGCAGAGTTAAGATTAGAAGAACCTAATATTGATGATGCAGTTGAATTATTTAAAAGATTAGAGTTTAATTCTCTTTTAGACCGGTTTGAAGAAGATATTGAAGAAAAGCTAAAAGAAATCAGTTATAATAATGTGAAAAAAGAAAAAAATATTGATGAAATTATAAATAAAATAAATAAGAACAAAATATTTGCTTTTACTATTGATGAAAAAGAAGAAGAATTATTAATGAAAGTAAAAGATCAAATATATAAATTTGAACCATGTAATAAGTATTGCAAAGATTTTAAAGAAGTTTTCGAAGATAAAGATATAGAAAAAATAACTTTTAATGGTAAAGATAATATTATTTATTTGAAGAAAAATAATATAGAAACAAGAGGCTTAACCTTTGAACCCCAGTTAGCATCTTATCTACTTAATCCTGATGAATCACCACTTCCGATGAAAAACATGTTAATGAGGGAGTTTAATGTATCAAAAGAAGAGATTGAAGATGCCGAAGATAAAGAGGCACAGTTTTTAAATTATCTCTTTGAGCTAAAAGAAATTTATATTGAAAAGTTAAATAACAAAGATTTATTAGACCTATATTATAATATTGAACTTCCTTTAATAAAAGTTTTAGCTCAAATGGAAATCAATGGAATTTATGCAGATTGCGAATTTTTAGAAAACTTATCTAAAAAGATTGCAGAAAAAATAAACGATATTGAAAAAGATACTTATGAGCTTGCAGGGGAAGAGTTTAATTTGAATTCTCCCAAACAGTTAGGTGAAATATTGTTTGATAAATTAGGTTTACCTGTTATTAAAAAGACTAAAACTGGTTATTCAACCAGTATTGATGTTTTAGAAAAATTAGAAGGTAAACATGATATTATACCTTTAATTATGGACTATAGGAAATACTCTAAGATTAAGTCCACTTATGTCGATCCTCTATTATCTCTTGTTAATGAAAATACTGGTCGAATTCATACTAACTTTAACCAAATGGTTACAGCTACAGGTCGATTAAGCAGTACTGAACCAAATTTACAAAACATTCCCATTCGTACTGAAGAAGGTCGAGAAATACGGAAAGCCTTTATTCCAGAAAAAGAAGACTGGGTATTGCTTTCAGCCGATTATTCTCAGATTGAATTAAGAGTACTTGCTCATATAAGTGAAGATGAACAACTAATTAAAGCTTTCAAAGAAGGTCAAGATATTCATACTCAAACAGCTTCCGAAGTTTTTGAAGTTGACAAAGGTGAGGTAACATCTGATCTCAGAAGACATGCAAAAGTAATCAACTTCGGAATTGCTTATGGAATGAGCTCGTATGGCTTAGCACAAGATCTAGATATTTCCAATGGTGAAGCTGACGAATATATCAATAAATACTTTGATAGATTTCCCGGTGTAAAAAAATATATGGACAATGTTGTTTCAAATGCTAAAAAAGATGGTTTTGTACGAACTATTTTTAATAGACTAAGATATATAAAAGGTATAAACAGCAGTAACTATCACAGACGTTCATTTGCCGAAAGAGCAGCCATTAATACTCCCATCCAGGGTAGTGCTGCTGATATCATGAAAATTGCCATGATAGAGATATATAATGCTTTAAAAGACAGACCGGATCTTAAAACAAAGATGCTTTTACAGATTCATGATGAGATCGTTTTTGAAGTTGCTAAATCAGAACTTAATAAAGTAGCAAAATTGGTAAAAGAAAAGATGGAAAAGGCTGTTGAATTAAAAGTACCGGTAATCGTTGATTTAAAAACGGGTAAAAATTTAAAAGAACAAACTGAATACGATATAAATTAAATTGAGGTGGATAAAATGCCGGAATTGCCTGAAGTACAGACTGTTGTAACTGGATTAGACAAACTACTACGGGGTAAAAAGATTGTAAATACTCATATATATGATGATATGGTAATTGGATATCCTGAAAAAGAAGAGTTTTTAAATATAAGTCAAGATAAAGAAATCGAGTCTTTATCTCGACGCGGAAAATATATTATAATTAATTTTAAAGATAGTGAATACAAACTGATTGTACATTTGAGAATGTCTGGAAAATTATTATATAAAGATCGTAATGATGAAAAAGATAAACATACTCATGTAATCTTTGAATTTAATGATGATACAGACTTGCGTTTTAATAATGTAAGAAAGTTTGGACGTCTTTATTTGATAACCGAAAATG
>Ga0102934_1001237_pt1 | contig 17781 bp, 9 predicted proteins | sample SalPonR2_A_D1_MG_FD_78175 | JGI IMG/M metagenome (GOLD analysis project Ga0102934, IMG submission 78175) | Salt pond soil microbial communities from South San Francisco under conditions of wetland restoration - Salt Pond MetaG R2_A_D1_MG | ecosystem: Environmental > Aquatic > Marine > Intertidal... | reverse complement strand
AGCGGCGATTTGCAACCATTATCAAAAAGAAAAAATACTATAGATATAAAAGCCAGATAGAATAATCTTCTGGAAATAAAATTCATAAATTTTTATATCCCCTGTGTCATGTTATAAATCAAACAAAGCTATTGATCCCAGTTTTGTTCAATTCTTTTTAAAAATTATCGTTTAAAATTGTAACTCAATTGTATAGGTATTTGTACTCCCAAGGATTCCCAAATCTCGAAAGGCATAATCGACTTTTATTATATAGTTGCCGAGCAAATTCAATGCAATTCCTCCCCCGTAGGTAAGTCCATATTCACTTTCGGTCATAAAAATACCTTTGTAGCCACTTCTCAAGAAAAAACTACCCGTTCCAGGAATTTGCAATCTATATTGAGAGCCCATATTAACATATTCGCTATTATTGTTGGGATGGAGGGCATCAGCAGCTAAAGTAAGGCGATGATAACGGGTGGAAATGGGATTAAAAGACATTCCGAAGCGAAAGATAAGGGGCAGTTCCCATTCCGATAGTTTATACTCTCCAGGAGTATCTTCATAATTACCATTTTCATCCGGTGCAATGTCTATAGGATAGACAAGATCCATTCCGCTATATTTCATCTTAGTGCCATAATTTGAGATACTCATTCCAATTTTAAGAGCATCTTCTTCCTTCCCAGAGAAGGAGAAGAAATTGGTATTAACCAGTACTCCCAGATCTACTGCCATTGCAGTAGCTTTTTCGTGCCAGATCTGAGACATTATATATTTTCCAGTTGCACCAAAGGCAAACCACTGGGCTAATTTTCTGGAGTAACTTATTGAAAAACTATAGTCATTAGCAGAGAATTTTTCACCGGTACCTTCCTGCATATCAAGGGTGGTAACATCCATTTTTCCGTAATCCATATTGTAAAATCCAATTGATAGAGTTCCAATATAGGGATTCACATAAGAAGCTGCTGCTGCATTTAGATTGATACCAACCAGCCAGGGTTGCTGCATAAATAAAGCATGATTCTTCTCCATAAACGCCAGTCCAGCGGGATTCCAATAAATTGATGACAGTCCGCCTGGAATACTGGCATAGGCATCGCCCATTGCAATACCATCACTCCCAATACCAATTTCCAGAAAATTTGCAGTAGTAGTTCCAACCCGATAGGGCTCCTGACTATGTAGACTAGAGCTTAGGATAATAAGTGATATAAAGATCATAAAGGATATTTTTCTAAAATTCATCTGAACCTCTCCCGAGATTTAAATTATTTTTATTTATTTTACAATTGCAAATTTTCCCATTTTTACATCATCAGTTAGAGTGGATTTTATATGATAAAGATAGACTCCAGCGGCAACATCAAGTCCTTCTCTACTTTTTAGATCCCAGTAGGCTATTCCATTTTCAGAACTGTTGGAAACATTAAATTCATCAACTAGAATTCCACTGACGGTAAAAATTTTAATTTCACATTGAGCTGGAACATTAGTAAACATAATTTTGCGGCGTTGATTGAGGTAGGGATTTTTTACAGCCGGCTCCATTTTATTGGTGGCAATATAAGGATTGGGAACAACCTTTATATCCTCCATAGTTTCTTTCAGGCCCTGATCATCAAGAGAATCATTGACAAGGGGCATAAATTTGATAGTATCTGTACTCCAGAATGGTCTTTCAAAGGTGACATGGTACTCATCACCACTTTCCGGCATCTCTTCAGCTGATGTCCCTGTCAGATCAATGGCCATTACAGCACCAGCCCACTCACCTTCTGAATCAAGAGGACCGGCAAAAACACGGTCTGCTGACACATCATACATACCATTCCCATTCTGGTCATGGACTACCAGATCCAAGACTTCGTAAGAACCAGTTGAATCCAAAAAAGATTTATTGATAACTTTAAAATGGATACCTACATCATTTAAAATATCTCTTCTGATCCAGCTTCCACCAATATCCAGAATTCTGCGAGCCACTCCAGCACCAGTATAGAGAACTTCAGTTGTATCTCCAAAAACTATGTCATAGTCCCAGGGAAAATTTTTGCCTTCTGGAGTTGTCTGAATACTGACGGCACCATCGCCTATTACCCAACCAGAATTTACATAATCATACTGCGGCGTTATCACTGACGTGGTAATATTCAATCGTAATCCATCAAACACATCAGTCTGGATGGTTTTACTATTATTCAAATAATAGCCGCCTAGATCATCGTCTGAAAGTAGATTAGTCCCAAAAAATTTATCCGGTGTTTCCTGATAAACAATACTACTATCGCTACAATCCATTACCTGAATGCTGTTGTTGTAATAATTCATTCCATGATCATAATTTTCAACAATATCAAGGGGGAAAACTCCAAAAGTAACAGCATATTCTTTACCTGATTTCAAAGCCTTATTAGCCATTATTTCAGGAGATACACTTCCACTACCTAGAACATCGGTCGTATCTCTCAGTTTGATTTCATCGGCTACATAACCGGCTGCCCTTTGATGTGGTGTGGCAATAGCAACATTAGGACTGGTGGCGGTCACTTCCTCCGACTCGTCTAATTCTACGATAATATTATTTTCTGAAGGAGATATTCCTGGCCCGATATTCGGAGCACCAGAATCATAGGCCACTATTGCATAATAGTAGGTTCTGCCATTATCAACATTCTCATCTATAAAATAATGTTTAATACCAGAATCATCCCCAAGGTAATATCCCATTCCATTAACAAGGCCAAAATCCGTAAAACCGGTTAGATTATCTTTGATATCACATTGAAAAATTGGCTTTTTAAACATTGGAGTACCGTAACCATCGGTTATAACTTCGGAATCCTGGAATTTTTTGTCTGTGGAACGGAATAATTTATAGCCCTGAAAATCATTAGCATTTTTAAGGAAAGGATCTCGAGTTTTTGTATCAGCACGGTCGTCCCAGGTCAAAACTACATTGCCATCGCGAGGAGTTGCAGTTAATGTTGGCATTTCTGGCGGTGAAGCAAATCTGTAATCTTTTTCATAAATTACCTGCACAATCTCTTTCTGCTTAAATAGAGCAGGTGCCTGATATCCATTTTCTTCAGTTAAACCTTCTAGAGGATCGTAGGAATGAAGTTCCGCCATAGAAATTCTTTCTGTACGACCTTTATACAGTGGAAAGGGTCCAGAAGCAAATAATTCAACAAGATTAGAAATATTACCCAGATAAGCGATCAAAGAATCTTGCACCATAATATTATATAAAGATTTATCATTTCTAAACCATCTTGAATATGGTGGTCGATGAGGAGGAATAGGAAAGAGCATGAAAGATGTTAATCCAACCATATCACTTTCACTAACATCAGTAGCCGCAAAATTGGGTTCACAGCCAATCCCTTCTTGATAACTGGGCATATGGTCACATTCTCCGGCATCAGGGCCATCATAATTAAGATCGTTAGGACCAACACCATCAAGCCCAACATCATCACCAGCATCCTCACCATAATCATAAACTCCATTACCATTAGCATCAACCCCATCCTGCCAATCTTGATCTTCATCACCTTCGTAATGTTCTCTTAGATCATTTTCGTCTAAATTATAAAAAGCTAAGAAATCGGCAAGATCGCTTATTCCTTCCTGTGGACCAATTATTTCACCTGCAGGATTATCCCGTTTTTCATCAACTAGACCATCCTGATCATTATCTTTAAGGTCACTAGGTAGTCCAGGACTTTCCAGATAGGCAAAACCCATTAATCCCGGGGTAAGTCCACCTTGCCCAACTCCATCAATATCCCAGGAGTAAGCCAGGTCAATTACTCTGTCAAAATATCCAAGTTCGTCATCTTCACCGCTACTACCAGCATCTCCAATTCCGTTGTCCACCCAATAACCAAAACAGATGTCACGAAGAGTATATTCAGAAACATTGGATATATTATATTCCCAGAAGATGGCATCCCGGGCTTGAGGATTGTTCCACTGAAATCCACGCACTGCTACTCGCAAGCCCAGTCCACCCCATGGTTTACCAGGTTGGATAGTGACATCCTCTTTGATATCCCCTATTTTATATTCAGGCCGAGGATAATATCTTGATCGGTCTTCGGGCCCCAAATATTCTTGATCCTGTGCATCATTGAGCACAAAATAGGTTTCAAGGTCAGCATACTTTACTCCTCGACCGAAGCGACCATTCCATTCTCCAGGCCATTTTTTTGTTCGGCCAGTTGCTGGCCAACCAATTTTAGGCCAGGTTGAAGAATCATCACTCATAGCCGGGCTTTCGCTTTCCGGATCAAAATATTCAAATGTAGGATATAGCCCCCATTCTACTGTACCGGTTGGGTCTGTATCCATTTCTTCACGATAAGAAGTCTGAAGGTAAAAGAGTGTATCAATTTTACCCTGCATACTTTTCAGAGCAATCTGACCTGGATCAGTTACTGGTATAGAGTCAATTGAAGTCGGATCATCATCTTTCTCAATATAAACTCGACCACCTATCAATAAACCAATTCCATCCAGCATTTGAACGCCACTATAATTATTAGGCCATAGTGAACCCTGTTTGGGCCATTGCGACAATTCTGAATTATTCTTAAAGTAAAGCAAAACTCTATTTCCGTCCATCCATCCTTCTCTAATGGCGGCAATATCGCCAGCAGGATCATCAGGTCCTTCATAAATTTTCCCCTGGCCTCTGGCAATTATCTGCAAGCCGAAAATTAACAGTAAAGCAGATATAAAAATTTTTCTCATTTATTCCTCCTAAAGTGCGTATTTTTCAGAATATTTCCTAGAAATTGTACTCTACTCCCAGTTTAACCAGTCGAGGTGCAGCATACATAGATGGATTCTGATATCTGTCTTTAAATTCATTGAAATCGCTATGATGAGATGCTATTTCAGTTTCCCTGACAATATCTGTATAAGCACTGCCTGTCTCTGGATTAACATAGACTTCATTAAGACGATCAAGAAGATTGTAACATTTTAGAATAAATCTGACTGGTCCCAGATTGTAATATGAACGGAAGTCAACTTTGTAGCTGCCTGACATCCAGGCATTATTTTCGTATAAATTTACTCTGGATAAAATTGATTCCTGAAGCGGCTGCCAGGTATAGGGTGTACCTGAATTATAATAGCCAGTCAAAGTGCCACCATACTTTTCAGTGTTATAGCCAACAGAAATATTGAGAGTATGTCTTTGATCCCAGGATAAGGGTATAAGTTTGGGGATTGGATCCATGCTATCGCCTGCCCTGGTAAAAGTTTGAGTTGGATTATCAGCATTGCCCCGGGTATATTGGAGTGTGTAATTGAGCAATAGTGAAAACGGCCCGGCATATAGATTATATTTTAATTCCAAGCCTCGCGTATTGCCATAATCCTTATTGGTATATAATCCATAATCTATTTGGTTATAGGTACTGATTATTTTTGTGCTGAGAAGATCATAGATATCCTTATAGTAGAGAGTCACATCCAGACTCATGTTATCATTAAGTTCCTGCCAGAGACCGATCTCATAAGTAACCGTTTTTTGAGCCTGTAAATTGGGATTTCCCTGAACTGTCTCATAATCATTAGGAGCAATTTGAAAAGAGTTATTTTGATACATGGCTTCCATTCGCGGCATTTGAAAAAAGTGGCCATAACTAAAGTGAACAACCGCCTGTTTTCCCAGCTGATAGGAAAAACCAAGACGGGGACTGATTTGAAATTGGGGATCGGCTTCCGGGTAGCTAGACATTTTTTCACTATTTAATACATTAACTGTATCACCGCTATCATCGATTCTAGTGATAATATTTCCTTGCTCATCCTGTTCATAAAAAATTTGCTGGTTAGCAGGATTTCTTCTTTGAGAAGGGTAGCTCGTGGCAGGGTCAAAGTAATCATAGCGAATGCCAAAATTTACTACCATATCATCAAATTCCATTTTATCCTGAATATAGGCGGAAAACTCTTTGGGTTCAACAGTATAAATATCAGAATAGATAGATGAATCTGGCATCGTGATTGGTTCATAGTAAATATAATCAACCTGCATATTTCCCTGGTTATCAACTGACCATTCCCAGATATTTGTAGGATCCTGCTGGGCTAGATCAGCAGGTAGTGTATCCAATTCTGCATCATTCCAGCCAATTCTTTCATATCGATTTAAAATCTGCTCCCACTTATGATCAATGTTATGATCAATGTACTGAATACCCGTTTTAAAATTATGTTGCTCGTTAGCCTGCCAGGTTATATCAAATTTGAGATTATAATCTTCTGTAGTTCGAATTGTATGCCCTTTTTCCTGTCCCCCTGTAAAAAAACCGGGACCATAGGCAGAGAAATAAACATCATGAATATAACGAGGGTCCTGAGTATCTTTATATTTGTACCACCCAAATTCATTGTTTATGTAGGATAGTTTTAAATTGTAAAATAAAGAGTTGGTTAACATATGATTGAGAGTTATAGCGCCCATGTAGGAATCTCGATTCCCATTAGCCATGCCATCAGGATTATATTTAAAAGCATGATTATAACTGTTCCATTCATCTTTATTTAAAGTATAGAGAAAAGCCAATTTTATATCACTGCTAATTTTTGGTGATATTTTGGCAAGAAAAGAATGGTTTTTTGAGCCATTCATAGATACATAGTTGCTGTCTCCAGTATGTTCAGTATACCATGCTGAAGGCTCCGGATAGGAAAAATCGCTATAATCATCTACATCAAATCTTCTAATTCCATTTAGATGGTTTTTATTATCCTGATAGCGGTAGTTCATGAAGAAATGGATTTTATCGCGAATTATAGGCCCGCTTAAATTTAATTTGTAATCCTGGTTTCTGGTGACTTCTTCCGGTTCAAGTCCAATGAAAATATCATTATTAGCAGTATAATAATTCCCGAGAGCAGCTGAAACGCCACCATGAAATTCATTCCCACCGACCTTAGTAACGGCATTTACTACACCACTCATGGCTCTACCATACTCAGCATTAAAGGTTCCAGTGATCACTTCCAGGTCTTGAACTGCTTCAGTTTCAATATCGACTGCTTTTCCCGAACCGCTAAACCCGTCATCAACTTGAATACCGTCAACCATATAAGAAACTTCATCCAGCCGTCCGCCTCTGAAGTGACCATCAACAATTCCAGCTTGCATTTCTACTACTTCATCTAAATTTTCTACAGGTAATTTTTCCATATTTTCAGCAGAAACATTTTTGATAGTACTAGTTTGATCTTTCTTTAATGAAACCTGGTCAGCTTCAACAGTAATTGCTTCTCCCTGAACAACGCCCTGTTCTAATTCAAGATTGATATTGCGAGTACGATTTACAGAGACGTCAAGATCCTCCACTATAATCGGAGTATAACCAATCATTTGCGCTCGGAGAGTATAATTTCCTGGAGTAAGATTAATAATGTAGTAATCTCCATTTTCATTTGTAGCCGAGCCTGACTGTTCTCCCCTGTCGCTAGTCACAATAACATTAACCCCAACAAGAGGCTCTCCCGTTTGTTTATCAGTAATAACCCCGGCAATCTTACCTGTTGTTTGAGAGAATACGGGTAATAGAGGCAGTGTTAATAAAATTATTAGTAAAAGAGCATATTGATTTACTCTTCTGTCCATAATCTTCCTTTAGGTTAATTCTAAAATTTATTTAATAAGGAGAGATGGAGAAAAAACCACCTCTCCTTATTATTTATTCAATTCCAAAAATTATTTCAGTAAAAGCATTTTTCTTGTTTCTACATTCTGTCCTGTATTGATTCTATAAAAATAGACTCCAGATGGCATATCAATAGCATTCCATTCAACTTTATGAATTCCGGCTTTTTGTACTTCATTTACCAGTTGGCCAACTTCCTGTCCTATCATGTTGTACACTGTCAATTTAACTTTATTAGATGATGGAAGTGTGTATTGAATTGTAGTAGTAGGATTGAATGGGTTAGGATAGTTTTGATTCAATTGAAAAGTATGAACAACATTATTAGTCTGGTTGTTATCAATAGATGTTGTGTATTGATCACCAATAAATGTATATGCCCAGACTTGAGGTGATTGCCAGGCATTATCAGCGTTCAAAGGCGACCAACCCAGGGTACCTTCCATAGCATCACCAGTACCATCATTGTCATGGAGATATAATTCAACAGGGATTTTCATTCCATTAACAGGATGGAAACGGCTATCATCAGGTCCAGCAATAGAATCAAGAGGTAGTTTTGCTTCAAAAACATAATCAGGATCCAGACCTTCAAAATAAAAATATTCCGGGTCATCAATTGTGTTGCCAATATATTCATTGACTACACCATTTTCATGGAATTGAAGTTTATAATCCGGTTCTTCTCCTCTTAAATTGGCATTATGCTTTGATCCTTCTTGATTATAGAGTCCAATGAAAAATTCAAAGGCATCATAATTCCACCATTCTGCATTAGTTGAGAAATGGTAAACATCATCAACAATCTCTCCTGCTGCATAAAGATAATCATCATCAATGGCGAGATAAATAGTACCTTTTAAATCTGTGCTATCAGTTACTTCACCAAAAGCAATATTGTTATTTTCCGGTTTTAATACCCAGGGCATAATATCACTATCATACCATTCATCAAGAAATCCATCAACTTCAAATTCAGCCGGTACGTTCAGTGAGATTGTTGGGACGCCTTTAGCCAGAGAAGTGATCTTTTCGGAAGTTCCAGGAGGTCCATCATTTCCAGCTTGATCAATAGCTACGACTCCATAATAAAATTCTACATCATGGTCTTCTAATGGATATCTTAAATAGTGAATAGCTGTCTGAGTACCTTCAGGAACTTTACTGGCAATTAATTCTACATTGGGAGCTGTTACATCAGTAATTTCTTCTCTGCTGGCATAAACATTATAAGATTCGCCTGTTTCGTTGTCCAGGTCCTGCCACATAACTAAGTTGTAGTTCTGGGCTTCCGTTGAATAATGCTGGGCTGTTACACCAGGAACAGGATCGGTTCCAGTTAGATCGAGCTCAGGATCACCAATCCAGATATTATCTAAATAAACTGTTTTATCAAGCCCATTAGCAGTTCCTACCAGGATTTTCAAATATTTGAATTTTGTGGAATCCATCATTTCATCATAAACCATTCCTCCAATACCTGCATCATAGCCACCACCGTTTCTGTCAAAATCACTAAGTGCTAAACTAACATCTTTCCACTCTCCGTCATAGCCAACTTCTTCCTCAGATAGCATATAGAAAGCTTCATAGGAAAGAGTTTCATCCTGATCATCATCAGACAATACCAGCTTCAATGTATCGAGACCAGCTTCAGCTTTGATAGAAAATTTGATAGAATCGTCAGCCATCCAGTTCATGGCCAGATTTTTAGGTTGTGCTAAAGTAAATACAAGACCGTCATACAGCGCCCAGCTTGGAGTAGGTGTGCCCCATTTTATGGAACGGAGGCCTTCAGTTTCGGGATTATCTTCTTCATCAGTAACCTCATAAGTACCATCACTCCAACCTGGCGATACATTTACACTACCTGAGATATTTTCACCATTGAAGAAAAGAAGATCAATCTTTTGTGGATCAGTTAATCTAATATTATCAAAAACCATAGTTCCCTGGCTAACTGACCTATCATTTGTGCCACTAATTGAATATTCAAAATGAAAAGCTTTGATCTGACTAAGATCCAAACTACCATCACCAGCAATGCCATACCAGCCAGTATTGGTAAAGCCAGGATCACCTGCGCCAGCCCCTTCAATTAATGGTATCTTGTGAGTGTGCCAGCCAACCTCATCATCCAGAATGTAATTAAAGGAATAAAAATACTCAGCAGCACCAGCATCATAAGTAGAATCAGAAACAGCACTAACTTCAGTTAAATTAAATCTGAAATGAATAGCACCTTCTTCAGACTGCGGTTCTGAAATATAATAATCAAAGGCCAAAGTATCATAACCAGATAAATCATAAACTCCGCCGGAATCGGGATGCCAGCGCATGAATTTAGCATCGCCGCCGTAACTTTCTGATCTCTGAATCATATACTCAACATGCAGAGCTGAATCACCCTCAGAAGTTGGGTCATTTACATATGATAGATGGGTATAGCATGAATCCCAGCTAGAATTAACTCCATGACTTACCTGCCAATAAGTGGAATCACCTTCGGAAGGTGTTGGTTGAACTTCTTCAAAATCAAAAAGCATTTTCTCCATCTGCCCAAATATTAAGGCAGGCAGAATTAAAAAAACCGCAATAGTTAGCATTAACTTTTTCTTCATGTCACTCCTCCTTTTGTTAGTTAGTTAAATTTTTTTGAAAAACAAAGAAAATTTTCTTTTTACCATTATAAATACGCTCAATTTTGCATTAATTATTATCATATTGATAATTCTATCTTATCATTTTAATAACCATTATTGAATACTTTCTCCAATTTGCACGTACATAAAATGTAAACCTCTTATTTATATCGGTCCTTTTCCCTTTGAAAATACTTCTTGCCAAGGAAGACTAACTCGACTATAACACCGACAATTAATACTATTATTATGATAGATTGCATAAAACTCTCTTTTTATTACTGTTTTTATTATTCAAATATGAGGCCAGAATTGATTATTCCGTAAAAAATCACCAATTTTTAAAGCCATAAAATGGACATAGTAGGTACTATAAAAAAAATATATTAGTTAAATTTTTAATATAACCGTAATTTTGTCGGGATATGAAATCCGCAGAAGATTTGAAATTTTATTTGGCTTATTTTAGCCCAAGTTTTTTACAGATTCGATGAAAATTAGGAGGAGCAAGCCCCAATTTTTCAGCTGCATCAGCATCAGTTTCACTATGGTTTCTGACAAATTTAATGTATTTCCCCCGAAATTCTTTTTCAATTTCGCGAAGTGGCTTAATATTTTCTAAATCAAAGTAGTCATCCAGACATTTCTGACCAACCTCCTGAGCCTGTCCCAAAGCTTCCCTGACATTTTCCTCGCTTATTTTCTGATCTCCCCCTAGTAATAATCGCTGAGAGATATTCTCCAGCTGGCGTACATTCCCCTCCCATTGATATTTTCTCAGAGCCTTGAGGGCTTCGTCAGTAATTTGAGGTGGCGCTTGCATACCCATTTTATGGCAGTATTTATCCAGATAATTATTAACTAAGGCCGGAATATCATCTCTGTGTTCTCTTAAAGGAGGAGAATAGATAGTGAGAACATTCAATCTATAAAATAGGTCTTCACGAAACTCTCCATCGGCTACAAGCGTTTTCAAATCCTGATTAGTAGCGGCGATCACACGAACATCGACTTTATTTTTTCCTTTTCGGCCAATTTTGTCTATTTCGCCATCTTGGAGGACTCTCAATAGTTTGGCCTGCGCGGAAAGGGGGAAGTCCGCAATTTCATCTAGAAATATAGTCCCTTTATCTGCCTGTTCAAAATAACCTTGTCTGCTACCTTTTGCTCCAGTAAAAGCCCCCTCTTCATAACCAAACAGTTCACTTTCGATAAGGTCTTTTGGCAAACTAGCACAATTAACCGTAATAAAATTTTCATACTTACGCTTACTCATATGGTGAATATTAGTAGCGATCAATTCTTTTCCTGTTCCCGATTCACCTCTGATTAGAATGTTAGCTTCAGTATTGGCATATTTTTCGATTTTTGAACGTAATTTTTCAATTGCCAGAGATTTCCCAATAATTTTTTTCTCAGAAAGGATGTTCTGTACTTTTTTCTCCAGTTTTTCCTCAGAATTATTTTTGGCAATTTGCAATTTTCTTTTTTTGTAAGCATTAACAATGGCCATAATAAAATCAGTAGGCTGATAAATATATTCCTGGACATCTCCAGGATATTTTGTACAGAACCAGAAGGCACCTGCCTCTATCAACTTGTTTGCAAAACGAAAATCCGTTTGTTGGATTGTCATTTTTGTAACAATGATTATTTGTAATTCTGGCCGTATATTTTTTATTTTTCTAATTAATTGTTCACCCATTAAACCGCCGGAAATCTGGAAATCTAAAATAACAACATGGTATTTATTATTTTTGCGGACCAGTTCCAGAGCTTCCTGGCCATTAGAAACAATATCTTTGATTTCGATTTTATATTCAGAAAATTTGATAGTGTTTTTAATTCTGCGAACATCGAAATCTTCATCTTCAACTAATAATAGATTTATTGTTCTGTCCTGCATTAGCTAAACTCCCTGGTAAGGTATGGTGATTATGAAACGGCAACCTTCTTCTAAATTTTCAGCATCAATATTCCAGCCGCATTTTTTTCTAGCAATGTGATAGGCAATATAACAACCATAGCCAGCATTATCAGTATCTTTTTCCGTGAACTTTTCTAAAAATAATTTTTTGACCCCGTCCTCATTTTCTTCCAACAGGTCTTCCCGAATTCCATCTCCATCATCTTGAATAATTACTCTAATTTCCTGATCATCAAGAAGATAATTAGTCTTGATCAAAATATTTATATTACGATCTCTATTGTGATCAATGGCATTATTGATCAAAGGTTCAAAACTTTCCCACATCACATATTCATTGACACTTATTTTGGGCAGATCATCATCAAGATCAAATTCAAAACTATAATTTTGTTGAGGTGATGAAGTTCTCTTGAAAACATGTTTTACTAAAAACATCAGAACTTCGTTAATATCACTTCTGAACAATACGCCCCGGCTAGCATGAATAGGCGAGTCATGCCATTTCATATTGTAGATGACTCTGCTGACAAAGCTGGTATATTTTGAAGTAATATATTTAAATTTTTTGATATTATCTTTAGAGAGAGAATTGATCTCCTCTCGAATGAATCCCATTATTTTTTCAGCCTTGTGGTGGGCATGGTGAATACGTTTAGTAAAAAGGGCCTCTTTTTCATTAGCAACCTGGTTCTTGATTTTTTCTTCCCTCATTTTGAATAATTTTTCACGAGCGAGATCTCTATCCTCAATTGTGTACGAAGTGATGTAAAACATAGCCAGCAATCCAAACAGTATCAGAATGGTGAATACAGCATTGATTTCCCGGTAGGAAAATGTGATCGCTTTATTTAAACTTTTCAACGAGGGGCGCATATTTAAATAAACCACACCTTCCAGTTCTCCTCTGGGTACAAAAGGAACAAATACATGAAAGGAGTTGTCCTCATCTACAAAACTGTAAATACGCTCATTATCTCTGATCTTTTGTTCTATCCTGCTATAACGATCTTCACTAAAACTTACAAATTCATACTGATTTTTGATAGGCTGGTCCTCAAGAAAATAATGGTACAAATCACGACCGTTATCAATTGCATTAATCTTGTCGTTTTTTGAAATCAAAAGACATATTTCTTGTATATTATTTTGCAAAAGCTGTTGGCTGAATAAAATATTAAAAGCCCTGATTATCTGCAATTTTTCTTCCTCTTTAGGATCCAATAATTTTTGTTCCAGAAGGAGTTCAAAAGAATTAGTAGTCAGATTACCGACTCTTTCTGCTGCATCTCTTTTATAAAGTTGTCTGGTCTGGGAAATCAAATTTCTTGAAGAATACTTATTCAAATACCCTACAACGACCTGAAAAACCAGAATTACCGCAAATAGGGTGATAAAATGCTTGATTTCAAAATTATACGTGTGATTTTTTATTTTCTCAAAAATTTTCATTTATTAGTTGTTTTTATATGATTATCAATTTCATCTCTAGCCCTTTGAATAGCCTTTTCTGGCTTAATATTACCTATAATGGCTTCATTCAAATAGAAGGTAAGGATGTCAGAATATTTGGTATAATTTTCGATTTTGGGACGATGGACTCCATGATTTTTCATAATCTCGTAAAAATAATCATCAACAATTTTACCCTCTCCGTAAAGGCTTTTCACAACCGGCAGATATGCTGATTTTTTATAAAATATTTTCTGAACTCGGTCCGAAAGAATAAACTTCAGGAAAGTAGCTGCAGCTTTTTTATCATCGGAAGTCTTAGAAATCATCAAATTCCAGCCACCATAAGCTGATTTAGGTGAGTCGCCTTGGAAATGAGGGATAGAGCCAAAACCCAGTTTGTCAATTTCACTGTAATATTCACCAAAAGCAAGGCTATCCTTTATGGAACTCACCCATCCTCTAAAGAATGGTACTTCATTCTTTAGTGTATATCTGTAAGATTGAACCTCATTGAATTGCGTTACTTTGGGAGGAGAAATTTCATATTTATAAATCAAATTGTGAAAGAAAGAAACTGCATCCTCAGTCCGCTTTTCTAAAAGTTGTTCAAGATTAATTTGATCATTGTCCATCTCAGGTGAAGATTTCATTACTTCAATTAGGTTGCATATCAAACCTTCATAGGCTCGTCCCTGAAATACATAGGCGGGCTGATCAGAAAAATATTTTTGATTAATATTAATGAACTCTTCCCAGGTTAAAGATTCTTTAATATTTTGGGATAATTGTTCATAATTCGGGATCTTCTTCAACATATCCTTGCGATAATATAAAACACCAAGATCTACATACAGAGGAATGCTTTTAAGTTGTTCTTCATGATAACAGGTAAATAATAATTCAGGCAAAATAGAATCTTGAATTGATATATTAATTAATTCATCCAGATTTACAGCCCATTTAGAAAATCTTGATACCCATATCTGATCAATTGCAAATACATCAATTCGAGAATTATGACTTCGCAAGGACCGAGCTAATAATTCCTTGCGTTCATTTGTTGTAAATTTGGTAAAGGGCAAATTAATAGGTATGACTTTAATTTTGCCTTTATACTCCTGATTAAATAAATCTATTACCTGCTTATGGGTAGCTGTAATATTATCTGCGTAATAAACCTTTTTAAACCCGTCTTCTTCTACAGGACTGGTATTTAAGGATAACAAATTGAAAACCAGGATAAAAATTATCGACACGAAGAAAATCAGAAATATTAGATTATATTTCTCCAGTAATTTTAATTTCACAATTTCTTCCACCTACATTTGCTATCTATGATAAAAAACCAATATAATTTATTTAATCCAATTTATTATACTATGTTTACCAGAAAATTATGTAGAGAAGTACAACTATTGCTATGACCAGAATACCCAACCGCTTTACTATCGGACTGGTTGAGGAGTCAAAATCCTTACGCTCGGGCAAGGTTACCGGTTTATCCAGCGGATTGATAATGGTCATAATTCCCATGGCAATAATAATAATGATAAAGGTGATCGCCATTCTATTCAAAAAGGCAATCTCGGCAATGTTTACAGATTCAAAGACTGGAAGCTGACCAAAGAAAATTAACAGTAAACCATAAAGGATTGGATTGAGGATCAAGGCCATAACACCAGCTTTTTTAGGAGCCTTTTTAACTAACATGCCAAAAGCAAAAGCAGCTAGAATACCCGGAGAAATAAAACCCTGAAATTCCTGGATGTAAGTAAAAATACCTTTCAAAGCCGGATTATCCAGAGCAGGGGCAATCAAACAACCGATTAAAAGAAATACTCCAGTAGCAATTCTGCCAATTACGACAGTTTTTTTCTGATCAGGATCATTATTGAGCATGCGTTTGTAAATATCCATAGTAAATATGGTAGAAGCCGAGTTCAACATAGAGGCCAGAGAACTCATAACTGCGCCACCAATGGCAGCAAAGATAAAACCGCGTACACCAGCCGGAACCAGATTGCGAATGATGAGAGGAAAAGCAGCATCAGTAGTTGCATCAGGACCAACCAGTTGATCTTTGAATAATTGATAGGCAATTATGCCGGGAATAACAATTATAAAAGGAGTGATAAGTTTCAGGAAAGAAGCGAATATAACACCGAGTTGGCCTTCCTTGAGACTTTTGGCTGCCAGAGTTCGCTGGGTGATGAACTGGTTCACACTCCAATAGTAAAAATTGGGAATCCAGAGACCAAACACAAGAGCAGTCCAGGGCAAAACAGGATGATCAGCAGGAAGAATCATATGCATTTTCTCACTATTGGCTTCCATAAAATTGCCAACTCCACCAACTTCACCAAGGCCGATTATCAAAGTGATAAATCCACCAATGATCAAACTGGAACCAAAAAACAGATCCGCCCAGGCAATACCTCCTAAACCTCCCCAGATTGTATAAATAGCCGCAATTATTCCCACCATCCAGACCGCTTTGGTAAGGGTGACTTCGATGCCAAATATTTCAGTTCCAGCAAACAATGTCTGAATAGTTAAGCCACCGGAAAAGAGAACAGAAGCAACCAAAACAAAAACATAGATCAAAGTTGTATAAATTGCCATTAGATTGCGAGCCATGCGGGTGTAGCGATATTCCAAAAATTCGGGGAAAGTATAAATTCCGGCTTTTAGAAAGGTAGGCAGGAAAAACATGGCCACAATCACCATAGTAATAGCAGCCATCCACTCGTAACTGGCAATTGCCAGACCAGCAGAACCAGCGCCCTGGCCGGACATACCCACAAATTGTTCACTGGAAATATTGGCAGCGATCATAGAAAGACCGATCAAAGGCCAGATCAGATTACGACCAGCTAAAAAATAGTCCTCGCCGCTTTCTTCTTTTCTACTTTTCCACATGCTAAAAATAACAACAACCGCGAAAAAGGCCAGAAAAATTAACCCATCACCAAGGGTAAAAGCCATGTCTTCCATTCTATTCTCCTAATTTTAGTAATAATTACATACTTAACGAAAACGTGTTCTAAATTATTATAGTTTGATTTTTTTTACAAGGTTTTTTGAAATTTAAAATTGCACAAATAGTGATAATAGAAAAAAGAATTAATTAGATAGTAAAAAACTATCAATTTATACTGATAAATATAGATTCTCTTTATGGATAAATTAATTCTAGAATTTCAACCTAATTTTTTTGTGGAGTCCATCCTCAATTGCTTGGCATAATTCTAAAATTATTGACTCCGTTTTCATTAATTCTGAAGCTGTTATTCTTCATTTCATTATCTGGTGCCTATTCAGGACCTTTTAGGACTTAAATTTGTCTTTTATCAAATTTTTTTGCCTATAATGGGGTTATATGTTTTTAGAAAATATAAAAAAACGAACCAAAGCCTTTGAGAGGTGCTATATTTTTCTATTTGTGTTCAAATTTTGATATGAGTAAAGTATTTAAACAAAGTTCTGATTGTTGCCTGAAATTCTATCTGCTCAGTTACTCATTTCTGATATAGGTGGATGGAATGAATTTAGCCAGATAAGTTCCTTTTTCGTGATAAAACTCAATGCCATCATTATAGGCCTCGTTTGCATCGATTTCTAAAATAATGGGGGAGGAAGCATGTCGAGAACCTACTTGCCGAGCATCTTTTTTATTTAAACTTAAATGGACAAACTGTCGGTTCATAGATTTTAAACCCTTTTGCAGAATATTTTGAGCGGCCGTGGGAGATGTTCCATGATACAAGTTATTCGGAGGTCGAACAGGCTTGAACTCCGGTTGAACACTTATTGAATGGCCATAACGAGCCCGAATTTTCTCGCCTTTAATTTTATAGCGATTTTTGGGATCATTGCTAACAACTTTATTTAATAGTGAACGATCAAATCCGGGATATTTCTTTTTTACCGTAGAAATTAATTCATCAATTTTGATATAGCCGTACAGATCGGGTTCCAGATTGAATTTATCCGGATGATGACGGAGAATATAGGCCATAAATTTGCTTATCTTTTTTCTATTATAAGACATTTAGAAACTTATTTCCAGAGCTGCTTCCAGATCATT
>Ga0102934_1001236_pt1 | contig 17782 bp, 14 predicted proteins | sample SalPonR2_A_D1_MG_FD_78175 | JGI IMG/M metagenome (GOLD analysis project Ga0102934, IMG submission 78175) | Salt pond soil microbial communities from South San Francisco under conditions of wetland restoration - Salt Pond MetaG R2_A_D1_MG | ecosystem: Environmental > Aquatic > Marine > Intertidal... | reverse complement strand
CACCTGCGCGACGGATTCCGGCCGATCGTGTTCTTGAGCCATGGGCTCTCTCTTGGCTTTTTCCTGCTGACGGCCGCCATAGCGGGATTTGCGCTTTTCCGTCATTTGAAGGAGCCAGTCCGGTTTGCCTACCTCGCGGGTGGTATATGGATACTCCTGGTTCTGTTCATCTCGAGAAACCTCGGCGCGGCGATACTGGCGATACTGTTCGTGCCGATGGTGTTTCTTGCGCCCCGGTTTCTTCAGGTTCGTGTTGCCGCGGCCTGTGCAGCGCTGTTGCTGGTGTATCCATTTGTCTGGCAGTCGCAAATCCTGCCGATCGACGCGTTCATGGAGTTCGTGACCTCGATCTCGGGAGCCCGTGCGCAATCGCTTCAAACCCGGCTCGACAATGAAGCGATGCTCCTGGCGCGCGCGCTTGAAAAGCCGCTCTTCGGCTGGGGCGCGTGGGGCCGCTGGCGTGTTTTCAATGAAAGCGGGCAAGATCTGACCATCTCTGACGGGCTCTGGATCATCACGTTGGGGGAGCGCGGCTGGGCCGGCTATCTCGCTTTTTTTGGCATCATCACCTTGCCCCTGTTCTTTCTGGTGCGCGCGGTCCGGATCAAGGAAAGCTCTCACGTGGTGATCGGCATGGCACTGATCACGGCGGCCAACCTGATCTACATGATCCCCAACTCGACCCTGACCCCGGTTGGATGGCTGATGATCGGGACCATCGCGGGCTATGTGCGCTGGTTCGTGGTCGAGGTCGAAGCCACGAAGATCCCGGAGACTGCCCCGAAGCGCAGTTTTTCGCCCTATACACGGTTCGCGCAGGATCGAAGCCGCGGCACGGGCGGTGGCCTGTCGCGCGGCTAATGTTCCGGATCGATGCAGGCTCTGGGTGGGTCCCGTTCGATACGCTCGTCACGGCCCGCCAATGGCGGCTTGCTGATCAATTCCTCCCGAATGTGGTCTTTGGACACGAGAGGCGTACTTGAACTCGCTTTGCGTGATCCGAACCTCGACCATACCCATCGCATTGCGTATCAGAGCGAGGAGCGTTCAAGAGTGCCTGATGTCTGAAAAACCATGTGTTCTTGTGGGCGCTGAAGCGGCCCGGGGGTGCTATCCGGCCTGGGTCCGGAGCCCGGGCCAGGCATTGGATCCTCCCGGTCCCATGAAGGTGTCGGCATGATGGTCTGGGCAGATACTGACGCCGGGACGGTCACCGTGACGGTGACCGACAAGACCGCGCTTCTGGCCGATCTCGGGCGACGCTTCGAGGCGCGCGAGGGGTTCACCGTGGCCACGATCAACCTCGATCACGTGGTGAAACTGCGCCGCGACCGGACGTTTCGCGAGGCTTATGCCGCCCACAGCCACATCACCGCCGACGGCAACCCCATCGTCTGGCTGTCGCGGCTGGCCGGCCAGGGCAAGGTGGCGCTGGTGCCGGGCTCCGAAGCCATCGAGCCGGTGGCGCGGCTGGCGGCCGAAAAGGGCGTGCCGGTGGCGTTTTTCGGCGCGACCGACGCCTCGCTGGAGGCCGCCGCGGAGGCGATGCGCGAGAAGCTGCCGGGGATCGACATCCGTTTGACGCTGGCCCCGCCCATGGGGTTCGACCCCGCCGGACCGGTGGCCGACGATGCCATCGCCGAGCTGCGCGCCAGCGGGGCGCGGCTGGTGTTTCTCGCCCTCGGCGCTCCGAAGCAGGAGATCTTCGCCATCCGTGCCGCCCAGGCGCTGCCCGAGGCGGGGTTTCTCTCGATCGGGGCGGGGCTCGATTTCATGTCCGGGGCCCAGACCCGGGCTCCGGAATGGGTGCGCGCCATCGCCGCGGAGTGGGTCTGGCGGATGCTGTCGGACCCTCGCCGGCTGGCGGGCCGCTACATGGCCTGCATCGCGGCGATGCCCGGCCTGACCCTCAGGGCCCTCGGGGCCCGGCGGAGGACCGGGACATGACCGACCTCGCCGTCTCCATCATCAACTATCGCACCGGGGAGATGACCATCGCCGCGGTGGCCTCGGTGCTCGAGGCGCTGGGGGAGCGCGAGGCGGATGTCGTCATCGTCGACAATGCCTCGGGCGACGGCTCGGCCGACGAGATAGCCGCCTGGATCGAGGCCCGGGGCGACCCGCGGGTCAGGCTGGTGCGCTCGGCGACGAACTCGGGATTTTCGGGCGGGCACAACCGGGGGATGGCCGCGGCACCCGGGGCCGATTTCTATCTCATCCTCAATTCCGATGCGCTGCTCAGGCCCGGATTCTTCGAGCCCCTTCTGGCCGCGGCCGAGGCGCACCCCGAGGCGGGGCTGATCGCGGCCCGGCTCGAATGGGAGGACGGCACGCCGCAGCAGAGCTGTTTTCGCTTCGCGGGGCCCCTGAGCGAGCTCGACCGGGGCGCCGCTACGGGGCCGGTGACGAAGCTCCTGCGCCGCCGCGTGGTGGCCCTAGAGCTGCCGCCCGACCCGGCCGAGATCGAATGGGCGAGTTTCGCCTGTATCCTGCTCAGGGGCGAGATGGTGCGGCGGCTGGGGCCGATGGACGAGGGGTACTTCCTCTACTTCGAGGACGCCGAATATGCTCTGCGCGCGCGCCGGGCGGGCTGGGGCGTGGTCTACGAGCCCGCCGCACGGGCGGTGCATTTCCGCGGCGGGTCGGGGCCGGTGAAGAAGATGCAGGCCGCGAAGAAGCGGATGCCGGCCTATTACTGGCGCTCGCGCACCCGGTTCATGCGCCAGGCCCATGGGCCGCTGGGGCCGGTTCTGGCCAATCTCGCCTGGAGCCTCGGCCGGGCCATCGCCCGGGCCCGGCGGCTTCTGGGCAAGCCCGTGCCGCGGAGCCACGAGCATGAGGCGCGCGATATCTGGACGGGGGTGACCGACCCGCTGAAGCCCGCGCCGGAAACGCGGTCATGAGCCCCGATTACATCGTCCTGGGGGCCATGAAATGCGGCACCAGCACGCTGGCCGTGCAACTCGGGGCGCAGGATGGGGTGTTCATGACCGAGCCCAAGGAGCCCTGCTACTTTTCCGACGACGACGTCTTCGCGAGGGGGCCCGGGTGGTATGCGGGGCTTTATGCGGAGGCGGCCCCCGGTGACATCAAGGGCGAGGCGAGCACCCACTACACCAAGCGGCCCGACCTGCCCGACACCGTCGCGCGGATGAAAGCTGCCCTGCCCGAGGTGCGGCTCGTCTACATGATCCGCGATCCCATGGCGCGGATCGTGTCCCATTACATCCATGAATGGTCCCAGGGCGTGTTGTCGCGGCCGCTGGACGTCGAGATCGCGGACCACAAGCCGCTCGTCGATTACGGGCTCTATGGCTGGCAGGTCGCCCCCTATGTCGAGGCCTATGGCGCCGGGGCGATCCTGCTGACGAGCCTCGAACGCATGAAGGCCGACCCGGACGGAGAACTGGCCCGGGTGGCAGCGCATATCGGGCATGACGGACCGGTGGCCTGGGTCGAGGACAACGAGGCCGAGAACGTGTCGTCGGAGCGGTCGCGCAAACTGCCGCTGCACGGGCTTGTGGTCGACAACCCGGTCGCGACGGCCCTGCGCCGCAACCTGGTGCCGAAGTCTTTCCGGACCTGGGTGCGCAAGGCCCGCCGGATGAAGGACCGCCCGGAAATCCCGGCGGACCGGGTCGCCGCGCTGCAGGCACGGTTCGCCGAAGACCGCGAGATGCTGGCGGGGTTCTTTCCCGACGATCCCTCGCTCGACCTGGCCTATCCGTTTCTGAAGCCCGCGCCGTGACGCAATCGAAGATCGCGGCCATCGCCATCGGGCGTAACGAGGGGGAACGGCTGGTCGCCTGCCTCGCCTCGCTGAAGGGCAGGACGCACCCGGTGATCTATGTCGATTCCGGCTCGACCGACGGTTCGGTGGATGCGGCGAAAGCGGCAGGCGCCGAGGTGGTGACGCTTGACCTGTCGGTGCCGTTCACCGCCGCACGGGCGCGCAACGCCGGGCTCGCGCGGCTGTCCGAGATCGACCGCGAGGGCGCATATGTACAATTTCTCGACGGCGATTGCGCCCTGCGCGAGGGCTGGATCGAGGCCGCTTTGGCCGAAATAGAGACTGATCCGAAGATCGCCGTGGTCTGCGGCCGCCGCCGGGAGCGGTTTCCGGAGGCCAGTCTCTGGAACCGGCTGGCGGACATCGAATGGGACACGCCGGTGGGCGAGGCGACGGCCTGCGGCGGCGACGCGCTGATGCGGCGCGCCGCCCTCGACGAGGTAGGGGGCTATCGTGGCGACCTCATCGCGGGCGAGGAGCCCGAGATGTGCTTCCGGATGCGCCGCAATGGCTGGCGGATCGTCCGGATCGATGCCGAGATGACCTGGCATGACGCGGCGATGACGAGGCTTTCGCAATGGTGGAAGAGGAACCGCCGGGCGGGCCATGCCTATGCCGAAAGCGCGGCCCTTCACGGGGGCAGCCCCGAGCGGTTCCGCGTCCCCGAGACGCGCCGGATCGTGCTTTGGGGGCTGATGCTGCCGCTTGCGGCGCTTCCGGGCGCGGTTGTCACCCCCTGGGCGCTTCTCCTGCTTCTGGCCTATCCCGCCCAGATGCTGCGGTTGAGGGCCCGGGGCGAGCCCTGGGCGCGGGCGGTGTTTCTGGTGCTCGGGCGGTTCGCCGAGGCGCGGGGTGTCCTCGATTACCGGGCCGCGCGGGCCTTGGGCAAGAAACGCGGGCTGATCGAATACAAGTGAGCCTATCCGCCGGCCGGGCCGGCGCCGGCCAGAAGCGGCAGGAGAAGGTCGCGGTTTAGCCAGAAGATCGTCCCGCCGGCCGCGAGGGCGGCGAGGTGATAGGCGAGATCGTGGACCGGATCCCATCCGCGATAGCGGCGGGTGCCGAGCACCAGGAACGGGTAATGGACGAGCGCGGCGAGAAGCGGGGCGAGGATCACGCCGACCATGCCGTAATCCCGCGCGCCGACATAGACGAAACCGAACTGGATCGTCGCGCCGATGACCATCAGCGCGGCGTAGCGGCCCGAAGCGCCCGCCGCCAGCGGCAGGCTGACGTAGCTTGCCGTGATCACGCGGGGCAGGGCGGCCAGAGCGATGAGCACCATCATCGCGCCCGCGCCGTGATAGCGCGCGTCGTAGAGAAGGCGGATCAGGCCGTCGCCGGTCAGCGCGAGGGCGCAGAGCCCCGCCATGAGCGCCCCGGTCACCAGCACCCGCGCGCGATTGATCCTTGCGCGGTTATGCGCGGACGCCGCGGGCGGGCGGCTGGCATAGAGCGGAAAGAGCACCGCCTGGCCCAGTTTCTGGGCCAGCAGAAGCGGAACCGAGGCGAGAAAGAAGGCGATGTTGTAGACTCCGAGATCGGTCAGGGAGACGAATTTTCCCAGCACCGCCTTGTCGCCCTGGGCGATGAAGAACCCCGCGATCGTGGCCAGGAAGACGTATTTGCCGAAGCCGAAGAGGCGGCCCAGGGCATCGCGGTCGAGGCAGAGCCGGTTCCGGATGCCGGGGATCACCACGTGGGAGAGCCCCGCGACGAGAGCGGGGGCGAAAAGCGCGCCCAGCATCAGCGCCCAGATGGTGCCGAGGCACAGCGCCAGCGCGATCATGACCAGAATGCCGGCCGCCTGCGCGCCGAGATGGAGCGCCACCATGCGGCCGAGAAAGAGCTGGCGCGAGGCGGTGGCGAGCCGGGTCGAGGCGACGCCCTGGATCACCGGCACGACGGCCGCGACCATGAGAAGATCCGCCAGAAGCGGGGTGTCGTAGAAGGCCGCGAGCGGTCCCGCCCCGAGCGCGATGGCCGCGCCGAGGATGACGCCGCGCAGGATCTGCACCGTCCAGGCGGTGTTGAGGAAATCGGGGTCGTCGCCGCGCGCGTCCTGCACGATCGAGCCGCGGATGCCGAAATCGGAGAACATCGCCGCGCCCGTCAGAACCACCTGGACGATGGCCATGGTGCCGAAGGCTTCGGGAAAGAGAAGCCGGGTGAGAAGAAGGTTGCCCGCGAGCCTCAGGGCGTTCTGGCCGCCGAATCTCAACACCGTGAAGCCCGTCGACCGGATCGCGCGGGCGGCCATCCCGCCGTCGGAGACCAGGTCTCCGAAACGGGGGAGGGCGGTTGTCACGGGTGGCCGGCGATCTTTTCGAGTTCGGCCTCGAAGGCTTCGGCTGCGTCGTCCCACGTGTATTCATGGGCGCGGGCGTGGGCCGCCGCCGACATCGCGCGCCAGGCCTCGGGCGAGAGCGACAGGGCCTCGATCAGGCGGGCACCGAGGCCCTCGGCATCGTCGATATCGGCCAGGTAGCCCGAAACTCCGGGCTCGATGAGGTCGGGGGCGGCCCCCGACCGGGTTGCGACGACCGGCGTGCGGCAGGCCATGGCTTCGAGAAGCGGCAGGCCAAAGCCCTCGGACCGGCTGCCGAAAAGCCAGGCGTCGCAGGCGGCGTAGAGGCGGGGAATCTCTTCCTGGGAGGGGCTGCGGTGGTAGCTGGTGCCCGCGGGCAGCGGAAAGCCCGGCTCGGGGTCGCGCTTGCCGAAGGCGATGACCTCCAGGTCGGGGAGTCTGGCCCGGGCGACCCGGATGGCCTCGAGCATCACGTCAAGCCCCTTGAAGGTGATCGGCGAATACATCAGCCCCACGCGGGGCCGGGGGTTTTTCTCCCGGGCCGGCGCATTGAACTGCCCGGTGTCGACGGCGTTGGGAACGAGCCCGACATGCGTGTCGCCGTAAAGCTCGGCCATCGTGTCGACGAGCCAGCCCGCGATGGTGATCTTCTTCAGGGGCAGGAAGTAGCTCCCGGCGGAGATGTCGTGGGGCAGATGGTCGTGCACCTCGTGATGCTGGACGAAATAGGCCTTCTCGCCCTTCTCGGGCGGCATGGCCGCGACCTCGAAGGCGGTTCGCCACCAGGTGGCGACGATCACGTCGGCGTCGGGCACATCCGACGGCTCTAGCGGGAACTTGTAGTCGAGCCAGCGGAACCGGTCTCCGAGGGCCCGGAAATAGAGGTCCCTTTCGGGAAGCGGCTTCCAGGTGCCACGGAGCCTCGACAGGAGCTCGCGCCGTGCGGAGACCGCCTTGGGGCGGCGGCCGACGACGGTGACGTCATGGCCGCGGTCGAGGAGTTTCCTGGCATAAATCGCTGTCACACGGCTCCCGCCACTCTGGTTTACCTCCGGGCAAATAAAGGTAATTTTCAACGTCCCGTCCCACTCGCTGCTGCTGGCGGGACTATTGCCCAGTTGCCTCCGTCCAGCAATCGCCCGGACCGCGGGATACCGCCGTGGTCGAGGCGTCGATCCCGGCCCGGAGCGCCTCGAGCCAGCCGTGGCCATGGGCGAGACAGGGCTCGAGGTGGTTGCCCTCGGCCCATTCGTTCCAGGCATTGACGAAGAGGAGGTTTTCCTCGCCCGAGGACCGGGCGGCCCGGGCCCTGGCCGCGACCCAGTCACGAAACAGCGCCGGGCTCGACCGGCGGAAGATGATCGCCCGGCCCGGCGGACGGCGGGCGGAATTGTCCCAGGACGGGCAGACCCCGGGAAAGCACCGGTAGGCGGGGTGGGGCCGGGCCGTGTCGAAGGCGACGAAGGCGGAGAGGTCATGATGGGTGTCCAACGGGCGCAATCGGGAGGCTTCGCGCCGAAGCCGGTGCGCGATCCGGCGGCCCGGCGCGGCCTTGAGATCCGGCCGTGTGGCCAGCCAGCGGCGGAAATTGCGCGAAAACGGCTGGAACTCGAGGGCGGCGTCGAAACCGAGGGCGGCGGGGGGCCGGGTGTCGCGGTCGAGCCAGCGTTCGACGCGGATGAGGTAGGGGTCGATGCCCTCGGCGGCGAGGGTGGCGCGGAAGAGATCGGTCCAGCGGCGGGCATCGGGAAGTTCATCGGCATTGTAGAGCGCGAAGACGGGCCGGCCGTGGATGCGGATGTATCGGGGGTCGGCGAAGACGGGCGCGAGGTGGCGGGCATGGGCGGCCGTGTCGTCGTCGGAGTAGCTCTGGGCGAGCAGAACCTCGCGGTCGCCCCCGTCCCAGGCCCGGGTCCAGTTCTCGTTGGCCCAGGCGAGCATGAACGGAAAGTCCGGCTCGCCCGAGGCCAGCATGTCGTCGAGCGGGCGGTGGAGAACCCGGCGGCCGGAAAACCAGTAGTGATAATAACAGAAACCCGAGAGCCCCGCGGCGCGGGCAAGCTCGGCCTGGGCGCTGCGGATTTCCGGCAACCGCAGATCGTAAAACCCCAGATCGGCCGGAAGATGAGGCTGGGCGTGGCCCGGAAAGCGGGGCCGGGCCCGGGTGACGTTGCGCCATTCGGTGAAACCCTTGCCCCAGAACGCGTCGTTCTCGGGGGTGGGGTGGTATTGCGGCAGGTAGAAGGCCACGGCCCGGAGCGACGGGGTGGGCGGCGGCGTGACATGTGTCGCGTCGAGCATGGGCGCATCCTTCCGCGCGCCTGGTTAAAGCGGCGTTAACCACGCTTTTACCCAGGCAGCTGTAATCGGCGGCCATGCCCTCGCTCAGCCTCGATGACCGCCTGATCTGGTTCGCCCATTGCCCCAAGGCCGGGGGGACCTCGGTCGAACAGGCGATGGTGGCGCATTGGGGCGATGCGGTGGGACACCTGCACTGGGGCTGGGACCGGTGGTGGCGCCGGGGCGGCTGGCGGGTGGCCGACCCGCCGAACTCGCCCCAGCACCTGACCTGGAAAGATGCCGAGGCTGTCTTGCCGCGCGCACCGGACGCGGTTTTCACCCTGGTGCGCGACCCCGCCGCCCGGATGGCGAGCGAATACCATTGGCAGCGTCGTCACCGGCGGGGCACATGGGGTGGGCGCTTGCTGGCGCATCTACCCTTTTCGCTCTGGTTGCGGCTGATGCTGGCCACGGCCCGGATCAACCCCCATGCCTTCGACAACCACGTTCGCCCGCAGGCCGATTTCGTGCCCGAAGGGGCGGTGGTGTTCCGGCTCGAAGACGGACTTCGGCCCGTACTCGCCTGGCTCGGCCGGATCACCGAGAAACCCCTGGCGACCGCACCGCCCCATGCACTGGCCGGCGGGAAAGGCCGCAGCGGGGCCCCGGATGCCGCCGACCTCGCGCGAATCGCCGCGGCCTACGCGGTCGATTACGCCCGGTTCGGCTACCCTCTCCCGGCCGGACCCGCGCCCCGGCGGGACGGGCTCGACCGGCTCGCCGAGATGCTCGCCCCACTGACGGCCCGGCTCGACCGGCGCGGGGGGCTTTAGAGCCCGGAGCGGGGCACCGTGCGCATCGGTTGCGGGACATTAACCCTTTCCTAGGACGGTCGGCGGCGTTGCCCGATTGCCGGAAAAGGAACGCCGCCATGGCTTTGATCACCGATGCCGCGACCGCCTGGTCGTCCCCGATCACGCTGACCCGGGACGAGGTCTGGCAGACCCGCAGGGGCGGCGTCTTCGTCACCACCACCGCGAGCCCCGCAGCCGATGACGGCCTGTTTCTGCGCGAAGGGATCGGCATAAGGTTCTCGGTCGGCAGCGAGGTACGCTATCGCAAGGAAGGGACCGGTGACGCGGTGATCGTTCACGAGGCGGTCTGATGCTGTCGTTTCTCGCCGACTCTCTCTGCTCTCTGGGCGGAGACCGCTTCCGCCGGCTGGCGCAGGGCAACGTGCCGCCGGTCGCGGTGAACGACCCGCGGACGGTGCTTCGGGGGTCGGGCCCGGTCACGCTGGCCGTACTGGGCAATGATGTCGACCCCGAGGGCCAGCCGCTGACCCTGGTCTCGGCCACCGCCGCCCTCGGCACCGCCGTGGCCGGGACCGACGGCATCGTCGCCTATACCCCGCCCCAGGGCGAGGCGGCGGAGACGGTGGACTTCGACACCGTGGTCTACGAGATCGAGGACGTCGAGGGCGCGCGGGATACCGGGCAGATCGACATTACAATCAGCGATCCGGAGGTGGAGATCAGCGTCCTGCCCGACAACACGCTCAATGTCTCCGCGGGCACCGGGCCGGTGGAAATCGCGGTGACCTCGCCGGCGGGCCAGTCAATCTCGTTCGCCCGGGGATCGCCGGGACCGTCGCCACGGGAGAGGTGCTCACTGCCCGGGACGGGCTCTGGATTCACGATGCCGGGGCCGGCACCCCCGTCCTGACCCGGCAGTGGCAGCGCGGCGGGATCGATATTCCGGGCGAAACCGGCGCGGCCTATACCGTGGTCACGGGCGATGCCGCCGCCGGGGTCGGGCTTGTCGAAACGCTGACGGATGCCTTCGGGTCGCGCGGTATCGCCGACGCCCCGGCAAACTTCACGCCCCTCGACGATTCCGCCCTCATCGGCTGGTGGGATGCCTCCGAGACCGCCACGATCACCGCAACCGCCGGCGCGGTCGCGGACTGGGCGGCGCGGTCGGGCGGCGTGGCACTGGTGCAGACCAACCTTGCGCGCCAGCCCACGAGCGGCATACGCAGTCTGAACGGGCGCAACGTGATCGACTTCGACGGCGGCGACCACCTGCAACAGGACATCACCCTGCCGGCCTCGGGGGACATGGCGTTTCACATGGTGCTGGAGATCGACATGGTCGACAACGCTTTCGCGGCCATTCTCGCGGTGGAGGCCACGAACGATTTCCAGATCGACGCCAACAATGCCGCCGCCTTCGACGGGCGGTTCAACGCCGCAGGGATCGGCACGACCGTGGGGCTGACGGGCGGTCCGTTCTCGGGGGCGGTGGTCCTGTCGGTGATCTGCGATCTGACCGGGGCCGGGCAGATCGGGATCTTCATCGACAACGTTCCGGTCGGAACCGCGGACTATACCGCCGCGCTCGACGCCGCCACGGCACTTCACGTGATGACCAACCGGTCGCGCAACGCCTGGATCGACGGAGCGGTGGCGGAAATCGTAATCAGCGGCGATGTTGCCAACCGTGGTGCCTACCACGGGTATCTCGCCGAGAAATGGGGGCTCGTCTGATGCCTGTGTTCAAGTTCAGGGGTTTTGCGACCGGCGATCTCGTCGATCTGTCGGTGACGCAGGAGACGAGGTCTGACAGTGCGACGGTGGCCAGCTGGGCCGAGGCCCAGGCCACGCCGATCACGGCCACGCTGTCGGCATTGCGCACCTCGGGCACCGCGCCCATGGGCAATATCTTCTCGGTGGACGCCAATTCGCCGGCCGCCCGGGTGGCGCTGTCCTATCACGACATCGAAAGCGTGTGGTCCTTCGACGACCCGGGAAATTTCACCGCCCTCGGCAACAGCCCGACCTGGGGGGTCGACCGCAATACCGCCTATGGCCCCCGGGCGACCCATGTCCATGCCAGCCCCGACACCTATACGGTGACCTGCACCTGCCATGACGGCGAGAACCCCGCCCGAAGCGAGATGATCACCGTCACCGTCAATGACCCCAATACGGTCTTTTCCGGGTCCGACACCGCGGTTGTCTCGCAAGCCAGCGATTTCTCGGGGGCGCCTCCCGGCGCGGCACAATTCACCTCCATCGCGGCCGCCCGGTCGCACCTGTCGGGCCGGGCCAGCGCGCGCCTGCTGCTGCGCGCGGGCGAGACGTTCGGCGGCGGCATCGACATCAGCGAAAGCGGGGGGTCCGGCCGAAAATACTATGTCGGCCGCTTCGGTGCCGGCGAGCGCCCGATCATCAACATCGGCTCGGACGATGGCGTCAGGTTCAATACCGGCGGCGGCGGCTCGACCAACTTCGATGAGCTGATCGTGACCGGTCTCGATATCCGGGGGCCATACGACCCCACCACGGCCACCGCATCGACGACCTTTCCGAGCGGGAACGGCGTCAGCTTCTTCAACGCCAGCCGGAGCGCGCACAAGACCATATGGGACTGCCGGATCACCGGAACCAATCTGGGCGTCTATGCCGATGGCGGGGTCAACTTCACCACCCCTCAGAGGCTTGTCTATATCGGCAATACCCGCATCGAGAGTTGGGCGAATTACGGCGTTTTCTCAGGCGATGCGGGCGACTGGGGCCTGAGCGGCTGCACCATCGCCCAGCCGACCGGAACGATAAACGGACGCGGCCAGGGCCAGGGATACGCGGATCACGGCCCTTTCCGCATCTCGCGCGCCTTCGGGGTCGTCGTGGTCTCGAACTGCGATTTCGTTAACATGAACTCGTGGTCGGGCAATGATGACAACCGCGCCATGCAGTCGGTCTTCCGCTGGAACACGGGCAACGGGGAAGACGGCAACGGCGACCCCGTCGAGCCGGAGCTTGTCATGGACCGCTTCCGGGGCGAGGGCGGCCCGTTCCAGCTCTACAACTCGGTTGGCAACGACACCGGCGGCGGGCCGCCGAGCACCAAGAACCCGGCATGGGTCGTGGCCGATCGTGTCCATCATGTGCTGATCGACCACCCGACCGACAGCCCCGATCTTCCGCTCGGCGGGACGACCATGCGCAACGCGGTCTTCGTCGTGCCGGACAGCCGGGCGGGGTGGAGCACCGGGCTCCGGCAATTCCTCGACAGTGGCGGCATCGGCTCGAACGGCCCGGGCAACCAGGACCGGCGCTCGGAGGTCTACTCCTGCGCGTTCATCGACCTGCGCCGGGACGCCTACGCGGGCAACCGGCCTCTCACGAACACCAACCGGCCCTTCGACCTCGGCGACATCGGCAATTTCACCGGCAAATTCGTCGGCAACAACATCCTCCATGCACCGAACATGGTGGACGGAGCCCCGGCGAACGACCGGACCCCGCTCGACACGACCGTACGTTACAGCCTTCGCTACGATGGCGAGCGCTGGGAAAGTCCGACGGTGGACACCTCGCGCGCGCCGGGCAATGCCCCCTCGGCCAGCTTCGCGCCGCTGGCCGGCTCGTCCGCCATCGGCGGGGCGACGGGAAAGGTCTCGCTGCTCGACATGGACGGAAATCTGCGCTCGGAGGTTCTGGCGGGGCTGACGCGATCAAGCCCGAGCGAAGGCCCCTATGAGCCGAACATCGAGGCGTGAGACAAGCCAGAGGCCAGAACCAGAATTGACCGGCTTTATCGGGCATGACACGACGTTTGCGTTATGCCGACAAGTACATCTCCTCTGAAACTGGCCTATTTGACCGGGCATTATCCCAAGGCCTCGCACACCTTCATCGAGCGCGAGATCCGGGCGCTTCGCCGGCATCGGGCGGAGGTGTTCACGGCATCGATCCGCAAACCGGATGCAGCCGAAATCATCGGCGCCGAGGAGGAGGAGGCGTTGGCGGAGACCTTCTACGTGCTGGCCGAAGCCAGGAATCCGCTGCGTCTGGCCGGGGCGCATCTCGGGCATCTTGCGCGGAGGCCCGGCCGCTGGGTATCGACCCTTGTCCTTGCCCTCCGCACGGGACGTCCTGGCTTCAAGGGCCTTCTGTGGCAGATGTTCTACTTCGCCGAGGCCGGCGTTCTTGCGGACCATCTGCGCCGCCGGGAGGTGACGCATCTGCACAATCACTTCGCCGATGCGAGCGCCAACGTGGCGATGCTGACCGCCGAACTCGCCGATATTCCCTTCAGTTTCACCCTCCACGGGCCGGCCGAATTGTTCGAACCCGAAAGCTGGCAGCTCGGCACCAAGATCGCGCGGTCGGCCTTCACCGCCTGCATCAGCCATTTCGCCCGGAGCCAGGCGATGCTGTTTTCCGATCCCGCGGACTGGCCGAAGCTCCGAATCGTTCATTGCGGCGTGATTCCGGAGCGGTACGGCACCGCCACGCATCAGAACCAATCGGGGCTGAATTTGCTGTTTGTCGGGCGTTTGACGGGTATCAAGGGGCTGCGCGTTCTGTTCGCCGCGCTCGAAAGCCTCCGCGCTGACGGCCGCACCGACATCACCCTCACCCTGATCGGCGACGGCGACGACCGGGCCTGGGCCGAGGCGGAGGCCGCCCGGCTGGGGGGCATCACCCTTCTGGGTTTTCGCTCGCAGACCGACGTGGCCGCGGCGCTGGAAGACGCCGATGCGCTGGTCCTGCCGTCCTTCGCCGAAGGTGTGCCGGTCGTGCTGATGGAGGCCATGGCGACGGGCCTTCCGGTGATCGCGACCCAGGTCGGGGGCGTCTCCGAGCTTGTCGAGGAGGGGGTCAGCGGGCGCATCGTCGCCCCGGGCAACGTCGCGGCCCTCACCGGGGCGATCACGGACCTTGCCGACGACCCCGCCAGCCGGGCCGGGATGGGACGCGCAGGCCGGGCGAAGGTCGCCGCCGAATTCAACGTCGAGAACGAAGCGCTCTGGCTTCTCGATCTCTTCGAGGGACGTGCCGGAGATCGGTTGCGCCCCGAAGCACCGCAAGCGTGACAGGACGGCCCCGATGTGCGGATTGACCGGATATCTTGCCCCGCCGGGGGACAGCAGGGAGGCGATGCGCGCCCGGGTGCAGGACATGGCCGCCGCCATTTCCTACCGTGGTCCCGACAGCAGCGGCGACTGGGTCGACCCCGAGGCCGGGATCTCCTTCGGCCACTTGCGCCTCGCGATCGTCGATCTCACAGACGCCGGCACCCAGCCGATGATCTCGGCCAGCGGGCGGTATGTGCTGGTCTACAACGGCGAAATCTACAACCACGAGGACCTGCGCGCCGAACTGGCGTCCACAGGCGCGGCGCCCGGATGGCGGGGGCATTCGGACACCGAGGTTCTCCTGGCCGGGGTCGAGGCCTGGGGGCTCGACGAGACCCTGAAGCGGGCCATCGGCATGTTCGCCATCGCCCTTTGGGACCGCCGCGACCGGCGGTTGATGCTGGGCCGCGACCGGCTGGGCGAGAAACCCCTCTACTACGGCTGGCAGGGGCAGGGGGCGAACAGGGCCTTTCTGTTCGGCTCGGAACTGAAGGCGCTCGCCACCCACCCCGCGTTCGAAAACGACATCGACCGGAATGTCCTTCCAGAGCTTCTCCGCCATGGCCATGTGGGCGAAGACCGCTCGATCTATCGCGGGGTGCGCAAACTCCGCCCCGGCGAAATCGCCGAGCTTTCCCTCGAGGCCCCCGATCCCGTCACCCGGACCTACTGGTCCGGTGCCGAGGTGGCCATCCGGCCGAAGACCAACCGCTTCGCCACGCCCGAGGCGGCGGTAGATGCGCTGGAGGCCCTGCTTCTGGATGCCGTGGGCAGGCAGATGATGTCCGATGTCCCGCTGGGGGCCTTTCTGTCGGGCGGGATCGACAGCTCGACCATCGTCGCACTGATGCAACGGCTCTCGGAACGCCCGGTGCACACCTTCTCCATCGGCTTTCACGAAGCGCGCTACAACGAAGCCGAACATGCCCGCGCGGTCGCGGCCCATATCGGTACACATCATACCGACCTCTATATCGACGAGGCCACGCTTCTCGGTGTCGTGCCGAAACTGGCGAGCATGTATGACGAGCCTCAGGCCGACAGTTCGCAGATCCCCACCTACCTCGTGGCAAAACTCGCCCGCGAACATGTCACGGTGGCCCTGTCGGGCGATGGCGGCGATGAACTGTTCGCGGGTTACGACCGCTATCGGCAGGGGGCTGATCTGATGAGTGGCGTCGGGCGGATCCCGCTCCCGCTGCGCCAGGCGATTGCCGGCGGTGTGCGCGCGATTCCAACCGGGGTCTGGGATCGGGTAATCGACCCGGTCCGGCCAACGCCACAGGGCAAGGAACATAATGGCCAGCGGCTTCACCGCCTTGCCGATTACCTCAGGAGTTCAGACACCGATGCGTTGCACAGGAAGCTCGTGTCACGCTGGCGGTTTCCCGAGGCCGCCGTCCCGGGCGCGGCCGTACCGGGCACGCTTCTGGACATCCATGCGCCCGATCGCGGCCAACTCTGCGACATGGAACGCATGATGCAGCTCGACATGCTCACCTACATGCCCGACGACATTCTGGCCAAGGTCGACCGGGCGACCATGGCGGTCTCGCTGGAAAGCCGCGCGCCGCTTCTCGACCACCGCGTTGCCGAATTCGCCTGGAGCCTTCCGCAGGACCTCAAGCACCGCGATGGTCTTTCCAAATGGGTGCTGCGCCAGGTTCTCTACCGCCATGTCCCGGCCAGCCTGATCGACCGGCCGAAGATGGGCTTCGAAGTGCCCATCGGGTTGTGGCTCAGGGGCCCGCTGAAAGACTGGGCCGCCGCGCTTCTGGATCGGGACCGCCTGGCGTGCGAAGGCTGGTTCGATGCGGATGTGATCACAAGACACTGGACCGCCCATCTCGAAGGCCGCGCGAACTTCGGCCTGCAGCTCTGGCCGGTCTGCATGTTTCAGGCCTGGCTCGAACGGGGCGGGGCGGCGGCCGGGCGATAGAAACCGCCCGGTCTGCCTGACCCAGGAGGCCGCAAGGATCGGCAAGCCGACCGAAAACCGACACGTGGCGCGCGCTCGACGAGCGCGGCCCCGACGCTGCCGACCCGGCTGAAGGGGACGGACGCACTCAAGACCCGAGGCTGAAGCTCGCGGAGACCCGGCACTGCGCATCGCGTGGCGGGACTGGTCGCGGCAAAGTGCGGGACCACGCGCCTCGCCCCCGCGCGTTCGCCGGACGAGATCGCGCGGGCGGATCCGGCCTTGGCCGCGGTCCCCGGCGTCGCCGGGCTGGATCAGATGGCAAACGTGTCGAAGATGAAATCGTCCGCGTCGAGACTGGTCACGGTGACCCCGGTCAGGGTGATCGTGTCGGCATCGGTCGGCCCGGTGACGCGGATTTCGGTGTCGGCTCCGACCTGGGCGATATCGAGACCGGCGAAATCCGTAGCCCCGACATGATCGCGCAGGTCGATGAGGTCGAGCCCGTCGGTGAAGTCGCCAATCGTGTCGGACCCTGCGTTTTCCTTGAACACGAAGACGTCCGTGCCGATACCGCCGATGAGGAAATCGTCACCGCCACCCCCCTCGAGCCAATCGTTTCCGCCTCGGCCGTCAAGCGTATTGGCCCCGCCATCCCCGGTCAGGCGATCGTTGTTGCTGCCCCCGATCGCGGATGTGATCGACGTGGAAATTCCGATCTCGGTGCCCTCGAACGTGCCCGCCGACACCGGGGCGGCCGCCAGCAGCCCCGCAAGCCAGTTGTCCGCGAACTTCACAACGCCGTCTTCATCGGGGTGCAGGCTGTCGTAGTAATCGGCCAGGGTGATGTTCGAGAAATCCACCAGGCTGGCATCGACCCCGGAGGCGATCGCATCCGACACCACCCCGGGCAGCAGGGCATTGATCGCCGGAATCTCGGTGCCGCCGCCATCACGATCTGTCGGCGGGAGCGTGGCCAGCAGGACTTCAATGGACGAGTTGGCCCCATCGAGCGTCTGGAGAATGTTCAGAAGTTCCCCCGGTACGGTGGCCTGCGGGTCGGTCTCCTGCAGCACGTCGTTCGTTCCCAGCATCACCAGCGCGAAATCGGCCGGGTTGTTGACCGCTATCGTGCCGATCTGGCTGTTGATCGTCGTCGCCGTGATCCCACTCGTTCCCTGATGATCCAGATCGAGCAACCCATCGACCGGGTTCGTCTGGCGCCCACCGACGAAATCGACCCAGAGACCCAGGTCGTGGGCCAGAGTGTCAAACAGCGGTGCCCGGTAGCCGCCGTCGATCGCAGCGCCTTCGGTCAGACTGTCGCCCAGAAGCAGAATACGGGCGGCTTCAGCGTAAAAGTCCGCGCCCAGGTCGACAACATGGGCCGTGCCGCTCGCCGACAGATCGAGAAAGTTGGCCGCAGGGGGCGGCGCGATCTCGATCTTGTCGAACCGGGCCAGTTCACCGTCGCCCACCGTGCCGCGCAGGCTGATCACGTCGCCGGTCGCCAGGTCGAGCGTCAGCGCCCGGGTCTCCGGCGAGGCCCCGCCGGTG
>Ga0102934_1001235_pt1 | contig 17790 bp, 10 predicted proteins | sample SalPonR2_A_D1_MG_FD_78175 | JGI IMG/M metagenome (GOLD analysis project Ga0102934, IMG submission 78175) | Salt pond soil microbial communities from South San Francisco under conditions of wetland restoration - Salt Pond MetaG R2_A_D1_MG | ecosystem: Environmental > Aquatic > Marine > Intertidal... | reverse complement strand
GGGGGGGGGGGGGGGGGGGGCAGGGGTTCTTCAACTGGTGTCGTGGATGGAATGCTTGAGAGGAAAGGCGAAGATGCGGGCGATTCTGAGCTCGTGGCCTCTACAGCCGCGCTCTCCGAGGCCTCTGGTCTCCCCCCGGCCTTGTCCTTGTCCTCCTTGCCCGTCGAGGGAAAGGAGAAGAGGCGGCCGAGGGAGGCAGGCTTAAGGGTCCTTCGCCGGGAGGAGGAGGGCGTGGTGCTGGTGCCGCGGGGCGTTAGGGCATGCGAGAAAGGAGGGAGGAGGGCGCTTGACGTCAGGGCTTTGGAGGCATTGAGGGACGCGCCCCTGGGGGCTATGGGTACGTGGGATGGCTGGGGAAGGGTTCTTTGTGACGGGGTACCGCCACGTTTTCTTACGCCACTCGTATTGGGGTCTGTCAGATTCACGCTTTATCGTGCGCTCATTCTCACACGCTTCTTCTGCATACTCTGCGGACAGTGGGGCAGTGGGAGGATGTGGAGTCTCACGAGCAAGGGGGGGCAGGAGAGGTTGCTTACGCTCAGGCAGCCCGCGACAGGGTTTTGGTGCAGGCGGAACGTACGGAAAGAGACGAGAAGGAGAAAAGAAAGCTTAGCGAATTCGCTGCCGCTGCCATTGCGGGACGTAAGAAGAGAGTTCGGGGTGCTCGCGGCGTCTCGAATAGGGATGAGGACGAGAGGGGGGGCAAACCCAACCCTTTCGACCTGCGCCAGCAAGAGCTACAGAAGCAGCCTAGACAGCTTAATTCCTTACAAGGAAATGGTGTTGGCATGAATGGACGCCATGTTTGCAGCCGTGTGCGGGGGAAGCCAGCACAAATGGGAAACAAAAAGTAAAAAAATCGTCTGAGACTTCAACAATAGTTCTTGCAAATTGCCCGCACCTCCACAAGGTCCCAGCTTCGTACAATTTTCACGGCCTTCTTATAACATTTTTCTGAGTCAACACACGTTATTGAGCCTCTCTGCATCGGCACATACTTTTCGGGACGTGAAGTCGAAGGCGTTCAGCGTGACATACGTTGCACTGCGGGAGCGAGGGTTGGAGGCCGTGTAGCTAGGAAGTTTTCCCGCGCCTCACCCGAGCATGTAAGATCTCGCCTAACGCTACGACTCCCTTCTCCCCTGCCCTTCGCTACATCAAGAATCACACCGAAAGCACCTGGCAAGGTCACAGGACAAATATGGCTGTGTGAGCGTCCCGTCGGGAAGCAGTACCTGAAATTGCACGCCTCCAACTCGCACCCCGTGCCCTGGCTCGATTCCTCTAGCTCTCCTCCAAATCCATCACACGCATGGCAGCAGACGGCGCTGAGGCTGCCACCATCATATTGCGGAGCCTGCCAGGGCGTGAGCGTACTTCCTTGATACCCTCTCCGACGCGCAAACGCAAAGGAACTCACTCCTCGACACGAGTGCCGTACACGGGCACCGCTTCTTTCCCCTCCTCCTCCTCTCCCTCCTCCCCCTCCTCCTCCCCCTCCACGGCTGTGGCCGCTTCCTTCTCATCCTCATCTTCGCAAGGCAGTGATCAGAGCGTTATAAGCAGTAGCCGGAGCGCCAGCGGAAGCTGCACCAGCTGCAGCAGTGGCAGTGGAGGGGAGGAGGAGGAAGAGCACCAGGGCGATGCTTCCTTCCCGCCCCATCACGAAACAAGAGCAGGGCCTACGGTGCCAAGGGCGACGCAGCCAAATGCCTGCATCCCGTCAGGCACATCGCGATCGCGGAAAAGTACGTCGGTGCCGATGGAAGCGCCAACGATGGAAGCGCAAGGACTGGCGAGGGTGGAGGTGAAGGAGGAGCATCGCAACGGTTCCACGGACGGGGAGGCAAGAGATAATGGGGGTGTTCGCGTCAGATCTGTTCGTCGTAGCCAGACAAGAGGCATGCTAGAAGGTACGGGGGAGGTGCTAGTCAAGGACGGTAACAACGGGCGGGGCGAGGGGGGAGGGGACGGAGGCGGGAGGGTTCCGGAAGGGGGGGAAGAGGGCGACGGTCTCCCGAGCATCCCCGCCCCCGCCAAGGCCCCGCGAGAAGGGGCCATGTACCAGGTGGAGGAGGGGAAAATCCCACCAGTGCGTCCCTGGGCGAGGCTGGCGCCTGCTGACGTGGCCGCTGTGGCCAAGGCGGGCTTGGCCTGGAGCCCCGAGGATGTGGACCCGGGGCAGGCGAGGGCCCTAGCCTCGGCTTTGGCGGCATTGCGCGACAGGGACGGGCGCTTGGAGGCAGACGATAAGCAGGGTGATGGCGTCGGGAAGGGGAAGGCGAAGGCGGAGGAGAGCGGGCTAAGAGGGGAGGCCATGGAGCTGGGGTGGATGGTGTTGCGGGCGACGGGGAACGTGGTCAGGGCGGTGGAGACCGCTGTGGACGCGAATAGGCGCATGGCATGGAGCCAGGAAGAAGAGGCGCTGTTCGTGGAGGGCATGAACGAGTACGACAAAAATTTTGTCCAGATCAAGGTGGGAAGGGGGGGAAAGCGACCGCGGGTGTCCGCTACTCGGGCGGCGAGCATGAGTACGCGGGGGAGGAGGTGCCAGTGCCTCCGCCCAAGCTCATCCTTTCCATCCCTTCTCCCTCTCTCCCTCCCTTCCTCAGGCCCTTCTTCCGAAGCGCAGCGTCCAGGACGTGGTGGCGCACTTCTACGAGTGGAAGCAGCGGGCGGACTACCGGGCTTGGAAAGCAGACCGGCCCCTCCAGTACCTGGAGCACGCCATTCCTGACTACCACGCGGACGTCTGCGATGTACGAATGGATCCCTCCTGCCTGACCCCCAGCCCTTCCCATGACCCCTCATTTGTCCCTTCGCCTCTCCCTGGGCCCCGCCCTCCCTCCCCTGTGCGCCTGTCGCTTCTCCGTCCCCACCCTTCGTGGCCCCTCACGATACCTGCTCAGCCTCTGTCCCTCCCACCCCTTTCAATTCAGATGTGCGAGCGGCCGGGCGATTTACTGTGCTGCGATACCTGCAATCTGGCCTTCCATATGAAGTGTCTGGGCTTCAGGGACGAGGACGTGCCGGAGGACTTCAGGTAAGCATGGGTGAAAGGGAAGGGAGGGCAGGAAAAGGAAGGGAGGGAGGGAGGGATCAGGTCCTTTGGAGAAGTTGACAGGCCGCACATGAGCTAAGTGATGTTCTTTACCCAGGTCTCTTCCCATTTCCCTGACGCCCCTATCCCCCCCCCCCTGTTATCCTCCTTCATTGCAGTTGTTCGCAGTGTCAGGCGCAATACCTGACAACCTCGGAGAGGGAGAGAGCCAAGCGGTGGGTGGAGAGTAAAGTGCGAAAGGTGCAGACTCTGAGGGAGAAAGAGATGCAGCGGTTGTCGGGCGCCCCAGCCGGATACATTGGCCGGCGACGTACAAAGGGTACGCGGGAGGGAGGCAGGGAGGGAGGAAGGAGGGGAGGACAGAAGAGGGAAGAAAGTAGTTTGAAATCGGGCACACATTCGAGAAAGCCTGGTTCTCCCTCACTCCGCGATCTCCGGGGCCTCTATCTCACACAGCGAGCCAGAGTGAACGGGGCCGGAAGCGCAAGCGTGAGGACTGTACTACCCAGACTTTCCCGTCAGCCGCCGGCACGAGCCCTAGCGCTAGCGTCCTCCCCTCCTCCTCGGCAACCGCATTGCCTGCCGCTGCCATCCCCCTCCTTCCACCCTCCGCATGCTTCCTGTCCTCCTCCCCGCAACCTCCTCGTTCCCTTTGTTAATCCCTGGGCCCCGGCCCCTCCGGGCTTGGAAAAAGCGGACGCTTTTGATTGAACCTCCCTTCGACGAGGCGGGCGAAGGTCTATTTGGCGAAAGAGCAATGGCATGAAATTTGAATGCTCCTGCTGAATCCAGTGGATTGCAAACCTTGTCCGTATGCTACCACTGTCACCGAGTAAGGTCATCATTCATGTCAATGATCACCTTCTCCTTCGTCTCAATCACCTTTTGTCCATCCGCCTGAACAATCAGCTGGAATGGACCGCTGCAGCGGCCACACACTATCCTTTTCGCAACGATTGAGCATATGTGTACATAAAGTGTATAATCAGATAAGCTTATGTGGGGGAGAGTGAGTGTACTTGGTAGGCAATGAGCCATCAGGCGGCGAGACCAGAAGGAAAAGAGCAAGGAAAAATGAGAAGTGCCGAAATGAGAGATCACGTCGGTGTCTTTACGCAAGCTGCACAATTTTATGAGGTCAACGAGGTTTCAATGATGCAAAATTGAAAAAAAAGCAAGTTTTTCGCAAATTTCATGCATTCTACCTGTTGGAAGTGACAAGCCTGTCTGCCACCAACTACTTCTTCTTCTTCTTCTTCGACAGAATTGTTCTCCGGCTTCTTTTTTATCATCTTTTTACACCCATCAAAGGTCATCTGTGAATTGCTGGCGCAGCAAGCATCGTGTACCTTATTTCCCTCTTGAGACGGGCCAGGCCGGCCGGCCAGCTCGTCAGCTGACCTGAACGGACCGACGGTTACTGGGGGCTAGGAATGATCTGCCGTGTCTTGCTTGCACCTGAGTCTTAGGAGCGTTCGTACGCAACCGAGGGGAGCGGGAAAAGCGAAAGGGGAGAAAAATCGCTGCATGGGAGTGTCCAGAAGCTGTGGTAGGATGTGGCATAATTGTCGACAAAGATTTGGATGATCTTCTCTCGGATCTTGAGCTTGAAGCACTCAAGAATGGAAGCATCGAAGGTGTCAGTGAAGTTGACACCACACCATCTTGCATGAATCAGTGCTTTTTCAAGTCAGTCTGTATCATTTCCCAGGAAGTGAGACCGTCCTTTACTATCTGTGGACCTTTAGGAACTCGGTGTTTTCTTGATCGTTGTCTTCTTGCATTGTTATATCCACGTCACAAGTCCATGACGCCTTCAGAAAGCTTTTCTTCTTGGGACGGGAAGTACGCTTCCTGCCTTCTCTTGAAGAAAGGATGATTTTTCAAGCAGCTTTGTTGAAGAAACCAAAAAGGTTGCTTTACCACCTAAATGAAACATGTGGAGCCAATTTTACTACGCATGTTAGTGCATAGATGCTTGCTTATTTAATGTTGCTCTCGTGGCGTGGGTCTGGATCGACCACGCGGAGACATATCACAACTAGAAATGCGCAGGTTCCACCCCTGACACCATCCTCTCTGCTTGGTTGGGATATGACACTTTGCTTAAAAATGCGACGCCAAGGCTTAGCACAGCACTTGAGGATTGCACGGTGTGCATATACTGTGTCCTGTAGCACCGCAGATGACTTGTTGGGCGTCCTAGCCTCTCGTAACCTGTCTCTGACATTTTATCAATAGAGCACTCGACCAGCTGGTATTTTCTTCTTTGATGAATCTTATGCCTTCTCCGTAAAATGTTTTCCCCGTCTTTCAAGTCCAGGTCGTGTTCTCGTCCTTACGCAATTGTCAAAGCTCTTCCGGCTCGTTTATCTCAAGCCATGAAGATCATTTATTCCATGGCCGCTTTGCTGCTTGCTGCGGCTCCAGCTAGGGCCGGCCTCAGCCTTTCGGTGAGACTTCCGGAGATCAAATGCTCCCTCGCGGTGAGCTCTGCTCTTAGGCCGTTATGTTTTCTTTCCTCTCGCCTTATGTGCAGGGTGTAGACGCATATGCATGAATTGTCCTTCTTGATTGTGTCAGGCGCTTCCGTAAAACGAACAGATGTTCATCATCTTCTGTCTGTCATAAAGCCAGCCAGCATGCTGTCAACAGTAGTGTGTTTCGTTAGTAGAACGTTTAGGAAGGGACGTGCGAATTGGTATATCATAAGCTCCCCCGCGTCCTAAGAATTTACCCGTCACCCTGCAGGTGACAGCCACGGACACGACCGTGAAAGACCTGTCCACCCTGAATCTCGAGGGCGCTGTAGAGACCTTATTGGCCGACGACGTTGTGGTGGGCGGCACCTACAATTACAATGCTGCGGTGGCTAAGCCTGAGGAGGTATACATCAAGAAGGCCTTCGACGTGAAGCTGGGCGACCTGGCCCTGGACGCGCGCTACCGTCTCCCCACCCAAGTGGCGGCCCTGACCGCCACTTTGAGGCGCAACGCCGACTACATCCGCGCGGCTTTCAACACGGACTCCGTGGTGGAGCGTGTGGAAGGCTCCAAGAGATTCAGCCTGCCTGGCGAGCGCCAGTTGGCCCTGACCCCGGCGTGGGACCAAAGCACCAGGGCCTTCGAGCTCACGGTGGCCCAGGACATCCAGGCGGGCAAGACGAACGCGGTCCTCGAGCTTTCTCAGGCTGACAAGGACGGGAAGCTCACGCTCAACCACCAGGTGGACGACGCCAACACCATCTCCCCCACCCTCAGCCTTAAGCGGGGCTATCTTACCTACCAGTGGACGCACCTCCTCGGTGACGGTGCCAAGCTGCAGACCACTCTGGACCCGTTCACGGACCTTGATGTCACCTGGTCAGACCCCGGGAAAGGCGGGGAGTGGGTGACACGCGCCAACATCCCCCTCAAGGAGCCCAGGACGGCCACGCTTTCCTTCAAGCGCAAGTTCACATTCCAATAAAGTGACCCTAAGGTGACATCAGAAGAGGGAATGGGTTCCACGGAAATCGCATGGAGTGATGTTGGGGATGTGGTGCTCTAATTAAATAGCGAGTTTCATCGTGCCATGCACAAGGGAAAACTAACAAAGGGCTTACAACTTAATAGGGAATTGAGAAGATCTCAGCCATGTGTTCTTCAAGATAGGCTCGCGTCCTTCTCGAAGGGCGCTGGCCTTCTTGGCGTGGCTGGAGGAAAAGTGGGTTAGGACGAGCAGAGGTGCTTGACAGCCAAAAACAAAGAGACTGCGTAAAGCCAGCCAGAGAACTTTAACAAGTGTTGCAGAATGGAGCACGAAAGAGATAGATGGAAAAAAAGATGACCAATCCAGCAATGTTTTCCTTTTTGCCCTTGCACTTTTTGCTTGTTTGGGGGATAAGGGCTAGGAGGTTCAACTGGATGAGGCGTGCTGAGTAAATGCTGCCTTCTCTTACATATTTGCTACCTGCCGCCAAAGTGGGGGTTATTTTTATCTGAACGTTCATACTAAATAGCTTAGTAGCAATCTTGCCCTATCGTATGCAGGATCGGGCGGCTCGGGGCCCCGTCATTTTTCTTGTCCTCCTCGCATTCCAGCTCATCTCCACCGTCACCGGGCTCAGATCCTGTGCAGGCATGCGAGCCCGGGTCTTGCCGGGATTCATATTTCGACTTCACAACAACCAGAATGGGGAATTCTCTGCAATTTTGACACTCCCATACCGGAGATGGGGACCTTCATTGCGCTCTTGTATTAATGTTCCTTATCAACGGGGCTCGACTGCATCGACCGTCTCCACTCCAGGTACCACCCAACCTGCTCCTAGACCAAAGAGCCTACAGGACCTACGGGAAATTGCTTCGTTTTTCCCGGGTACTCCAAAAGACAACAGTACTGCCTTTTTCCACGCCTCTTGCGAATTTGCCACCGTCCCAGAGGCAGTCGCTACGGCCTTGCATATGTCCCATGATCGCGCAGCAAAGCTTCACGAGATCGGAGCTGTTTATATCTACAGGCAGAATAAATTTCGGCGCACTCACTTGATAGAGAAGTATCCACCTTCAACGGTTTTGGAAGGAGACCTCTTTCGGGTCTACTTATTCCCACGCCGTTTCCCGGAATGCATGATTGACTATACCTTCCGGGTAATATGGGAGAACGACGACCTGCTTCTGGTGGACAAGCCTCCTGGCTGTCCCTGTTCCTTGCACGTCTCAAATGCACTCGAAGCATTGGACGTGACAGCCTCGGCAAGTTTGGGCCTTAACCTTATCCGGTGGGTTAACACAGAGAAGCACGGTGCTATTTTCCTTAATTGATCGGTGGTGCGTCTTTTGCAAGTCCAGAAAAGCGCTGATATTCGTCCCCATTTTCCTCGCACAGTATGAATCGCCTTGATGTCGTCACTTCCGGGCTCGTGCCTCTGGCCAAGACCGCGCAGGGTGCCACTCGTTTTTGGGAGGAGATACGCCGCGACCGGCTAGGCAAGAGGTACAAAGCCCTCCTGACGGGCCCCGTCCCCGTGGGTCTCCTCGAGCACTACATGCCAGGTGGGTCTTCTTGGCTAGCATTATGTTCTCGACTGACCATCCTGGAGACAGACGAGTCGCCCTTACCACCCTCTCCCCACGTCGCCGCCCCTCTCGTCCCCTAGGGAAAATCATCCACCGCCGGCCCGCCCCCCGCGCCATCAGCCGGCGGCCTCTGCCGGGCTGGAAGCTCTGTCAGACCCGCGTCTTGTCCTGCCAACCCGTCGCTTTCTCAGAGTTGAACTTGGTCGCTATCCACGATGGTCAAGATGGCGGCTCTGGCGGCGAGAAGGACCTGCCGCCCTCTCTTTACGAGGTCGAGGCCGAGCTTGTCACTGGCAGGACCCACCAACTTCGCGCAGTTTTCGCTGCGGAAGGCAGCCCCATCTGGCAAGACAGTATGTATGCCCCAATGACTTCCTTCCTATTGGAGGATGAAAAGGACCCGGCCATCCAAGCCCTCTACCCCCTGTGCATGGAGCCCCGAGCCTCCACAGGCATCGCCTTGCAGTGCGCGAGGTTGTCATTCTGGGAACAGACTGTGCATGCGGGGGCGCCATGGTGGCGCAGAAAGGGGGTGAACAGAGAAGGGGGCTGTCCAGACGTCGAAAGTGACAGGCAAGGCTTGCGAGAGTCAAAAGAAGTAAAATAGACAGGCGTAAACGAAAAAGCTGTCACCCGGCACGCGTTTCCTTTTTGTGCCCCAGAAAACTGGATTCGATCATCTTTACATTGCACTTTTTTGGGCACGATGCCATACCCCCTTAACGCTTCGAGTACATGACGCTGTCCCTCTTCTGGCCCATGATCTTGCCGTCCTCGTTGCGGGTCCCCGGGGCTTGCTGGGCGGCCGCGTGCTTCCCAAGCTCGGGAGGCACCTTCATGTCCGTGGATTCCAGGTAGTTCTTCAAGTCGTGGAAGACCTCGCTGTCGTTCTCCGTCAGGAGCGTCGTCGCCAGCCCCTCCTTGCCCGCGCGCCCCGTCCGCCCGATCCTGTGGCAGTAGTTCTCTATCTTAGCGGGCATGTCGTAATTGATCACATGCGAGACGTCGGGGATGTCCAGGCCTCGGGCTGCCACGTCTGTGGCCACCAAGACGGTGAAAACCCCGTTTCGAAAGGCCTCCAGGCTGGCCTCGCGCTGGTCCTGGCTCTTGCCCCCATGCAGAATCCCGCAGGAGATGCGCGTCTGCTCCAGATGCCGAGCCAGCACATCGCAGGCCCGCTTGGCGTTGACAAAGACGATGAACTTGTCCTCTTTCTTCGGGCTGGTCAGGAGATCCACCACCGCCTTCCTCTTTCCCGGCTCCGAGGTGAAGATGAGGCGTTGCTCGATCCGCTTGTTCTTCCCGCTGTTGGCCTCTCCGATCTTGATCGTGGCGGGCGCCCTCAGGTAGGACCGAGCGATGCGCTCCACTGCCGGCGGCATGGTGGCCGAGAACATGGCGGTGACACGGTAGAGCTGCTCCCCCTTCTGCGCCGCGTCCGCCTGCCGGTCCGCCTCCTCCTCGTTCTCGGACTTCAGGAGGCCTCCCATGGTGTCGAGCACGGCCACCACCTGCTCCTCGAAGCCCATGTCCACCATCCTGTCCGCCTCGTCCAGAACGATGTAGTTGCACTGGTTCAGCACCAGGTACCGGGAGTCGATCAGGTCCTTGAGCCTGCCCGGCGTCCCAATCAATATGTCCACGCCCTCGCGCAGGGCAAAGGCTTGGTCCTCAATGGGCTTTCCCCCCACGCCCGAGCAACTCTTCAGACCCGTCCCCTCGATCAAAATCGCAACCTGCGCCTCGATCTGCTCCGCCAGCTCCCGGGTTGGCGCCATGACCAGAGCCAGCGGCCCTTCCTCCGGCGTGCGGGTCCGGTGCTCCGCCGGCAGGGTCAGGCAGTAGTTGATCATGGGGATGGCGAAGGCCCCCGTCTTCCCAGACCCCGTCTCCGCGATCCCTATGATGTCCCGGCGGCCCATCCCCACCGGGATGGCAGCCCGCTGAATGGGCGAGGGCTCTTTCCAGCCCATGCCCTCAACGGTCTTGCGCAAGCTGGCAGGCAGGTTCGCCTCCTCCCAGTTGCGAAGAGGCAAGACGCGCTGGCGCCCGACCCGCATGCTGATGTCGAAGTCCTCCCGGAAGATCCGCCAGTCCCTCTCGGTCATGCTCTCCAAGCTCTTGTCCCGCCAGTGCTGCCCCAGCACCCCAATCGTCGCCCTCTCCATGCCCCGAGCCTCCGCCTCCCGCCGCCGCCGCATGTCCTCCATGAAGGACCGGCGCTCTTCCTCCTTGTCCCGCCTGTCCCCCCGACTCACGCCCGCCTCCTCCTCCGCCCGTCGCTCCTCCTCCTGCCGTCTCAGCGTCAGCGCCTCCAGGTACCTGTTCGTCTTCCGCTGCTCCCGCATATCCACGCCCGCCACGTACCCCCTCCCGAACAAGGGGGTCACCTCCAGCCGCTGGTTGTACAGGGGGTTGCTGTCCCGGCTCGTGTCTTCGGAAGCCTCCCAGTCAAACTGGAAAATGCGCGCGAACTTCTCGCTGGGCTTCACCACGCGCCGTTTCACCTCCTTCTTCCCCAGATAGTGGTCTTTCAGCGCCTGCAGCTCTTCTTGGCGTTGCCGCTCCAAACGCTCCCGCTCCCGCTCTTCCCGACTCAAACCCCTTCCTCCACGCTCCCTCTCCTCCCTAGCTCCACGATCGGAAGCCCTCCCACGGGCCCCATCCCTCCAGCCTCCTTCCCGGCTTCCCTCTCGCCCGTCGCGGTCCCGGTGCGACCCGGGCCGGGGCGGACCCATGCCTCCATCCCCCGCACTGCCACCCTTGCCGACATCCTTCATTGCCATACCGGTCCTCTTCACACTCGGGGCTTCTGCTGCCCGCTTCTCCTGCAATTTCTGCAACGCCAGTTGCTCCCGTTGTTTCTTGGTCAGAAACTTCACCTCATGCGCTCCCCCTTCAATCAGGGTTGGCAAAGGCGGAAGCTTATCGTTCCCTTTCGCAATCCCTCCCGCTCCACCGTTCCCTCCTGCATCTCTCCCTCCATTACTCCCTGTTGCCGACGCTCTCGCGGCAGCCCTAGCTTCAGCCCGCGCCGCAATCTCCGCGATGCGCAAGGCCTCCTCGGGCGGCGGCCCCGCCTCTTTCTCCTCCTCTCTTACATCCATCTTCGCCCGTTTCACTTGCTGCTCGCCATCATCCACGACATGCCCATTTTCGTGGTCGCGCCTGGAACACAAGGATCGGAGATGAGGACTTGGTAAGGGCCTTGGATGTCGCGAATGCCAAACGGGGCATCGAGGAGGTCACGGAGGACCACGAGCAAAAACTTACTTGAGAGATGACATTGCCGGGAAGATGAAAGCTTACTCGAATGTGTCCTGTCAAGGCGTTCAAGCCGATGAGTAAGGTGATCGCTTTAAATACTGAAGCCGGGCTCCTAATCCCTGAAAAGCGCGTGACCCAAGTGCGGTCTGCCCCTCGCCCCCGCCTTACAGGCAGCGATACAGCCGCTTGGACGCAATGAAAGACGCTCGCCAAGTTTTCCACGCTTTTGTTGACGTCTCCACACTCTTATTTTCCTTGTATAGAATGCAATCAAAGCTAAAGCTTGGACAGGAAGACTGGTGACACTTATGTCACAGTCCCGACGGGCCTCCTGCCTGAGTGTCGCCCGGACAGACACGACGTTTTCGATACGCCTTCTGACCCCTGCAGCTTTTTCCTCAACTCTTCGAGTCGTTAAGGAGAGTCTCGACTTGAAATGACAAAGTACCCCGATAGAGAGTGGCGATTCTCTCAAGAAGACTGGCTCAAGGCCAGTAGGTTGACCGCGGGTGGAGTTACCTTCCTTCTCACTCTCTCCGCCTCGCAGTTCTTGCAAGGGCGGCTTCTGGGCATTTCAGCTGCTTCTCGAGCCGCTACCCTTGCGGGCATGCTTTCAGTGAGCACTGGGTCGATGCTGGCATCATTGGCAGCGGATGAAGCTCCGGCGACCCTGAGCGTAGCGCTAGGATGGGTACCGGAAAAGGACCGAAGGAGAAAAGGAGGTGTAATCGACAAGCGCGGGACCATTTCAAGCTCGACATTTTCCCTCTTGGGATACGACGCTGGAAAGAAGAAGGAACGGTTGCTTGGGGCTGCGCGCACAGCCTTGGTGGGCATGCTGCTATTCAAGGGTCTTGGAGGGCGGTTCAGCGGCGTCGCACCGAGTAACGTGGCACAACCGGGCGCCTTCTTTAACGTCCGTGGCACCCTCCCTGCAGGACTGGAGTACGCGAGTCCCAAACAGAAACGGCGGTTGGATATGTTTGGGTGGGTGTACGGCTGCCATACGTGCGGCAGGCGTCAAATGGGAGACTACGTGGGGGACCACATGCCGCCAAGGAAGGTGGCAGTGGAGATGAGCCGTCGCTGGTGGCGGCGGCTCTTGGGCATTCGGTGAGGGTGCAGGAGGGGAAGGGACGGAAAAAAAACAGGCCATGCCAAGGCGCAATTTTTATTGTCTTGTGGGGAAAGGAGAGGGCAGGACCAGCCCCCGCCAAACGTCGCTCACGCCCACCATCCCCCTTCTCGGCACCCTTTACGATCAACAGAGTCAAGCAGCGCTTCACGCCCCAGTGTCGCCCATGCTCCAGCATTCAGAGCGCAGCAGTACGCAGCGATCGACGCATTCTGGTAGGATTGGCCTCCCATCAGTCGCTCGCTGCCACCGTGTCAGCGGCAGAAGTAAAGGGAAATGATATGTTCCTTGCCACGAATCAAGCTCTTTGACGCCCTTTTGTCGCATCTCGTATCGACCTTGGTTTTCCCCCCTGGCTTATCAAACGTTCTCCCTCTCCAATCCAGGTGTATCACTATCTCTCCCTCCGGCGGTACCACGCGACAGGCGCGGTTTTAGAAGTGGTCTCCCTTCTGCCCGGCCATGGCATGCTGGATGGACTGATACATCAAAATGTGGGGCGGGTAAGCACCTGGTGGCGACGTAAGGGGCGTGCGGAGGGAGACTGGCAGTGACGGTGATAATGAGTGGTAAAGGGGCCTGACTCTCTGACATGGCGCGGATACCCCGGTCTAGGATGAGTTTGAAGTCAAAAAACGCAATCAAAAGGTGTGAAAATAACGTATGACTGTTGCTGATTGTAGAAGAAATTCAAACCGACAGTTTAATGCTTGCTTTGCATAAAGCTTGTGTGGCTGCTTTTCACCGGCCCAGCACCTTGACATAGTGTACCTTGGATTTCCTTTTCCAATCGTAATCTTTCCCATCTTTTCTCTCCTCGCTTCAATTATGCACAAGCTCTCTGCACGAATTTGTGCTTTGGTATCCGAAATGGCCCATTTGTTGTAGGCATGTTCATCGTCTCTCGTACCCAGCGTTGGGGTGAATCTGATGTCGAGTCATCTGAACACGTACTCGCACGGGTGACGATTTATTTGTTGGTCCTACAATGAGGACAATCCAGGCGGGGCCTCGGGGCTTATGACGCCCCGGTCCATGCAAAGTGGGTCCCTCAGGCCACATTTGCTGCGCAATCCTGGATTTCTTTGCGAGAACTAGTCTGTTTCTCCGCCTCCTCTTCTTTTCGCATCATGTCAGCCGCGATTGTCACCCGTAGAAAAGCATCTCTCATTTTAAATGTCGTTATGGTATCTCCAGGAGGCTGCATGTCCCAGTGAGTGCATCTACGGACAGACCGCCGATTCTGCGACATCTCTAAATATGAAATTACAGACATGTACTGAACGCGCCAAGTTGTCATTTCATTTCTTCTAAAAAGACAAGTATACGAAATTTGGAGGCAACCGCGCCTTCACCAACGTTCTTCCCGACTCTTTTTCCCTCCCTCTCCCTCCCCCTTCTCCATCCATCCTTCTTTTTACTTTCGCTGTGTTTCTTTCGCAGGTAGCCTCTGGCCCTGTTGTTTGCCTTTATCTCTTAAAGCGGCCCATGATACCGGAGAGCAGTTTGGGGCTCATAGCTAGTGCTGAGCCTATCGCCAGGGCTGTGCACCCCACGGCCAGGAGACCGATGCCCGCCGTGGAGAAAGTCTTGTCTTTTGATCGCTGCTTTTTCTTCTTGCCCGCTTGTTGCGGGAAGGGCTCGTCGTCATTTTCTAGAGCCTGCTGTCGCTCCTCCTGTTTGTCGCCTTCTACTTTGCGTTCCACGTGGGTCGAGCTGTTGCTGCCACACACGCGGCCCGGGCTGCGTTCCGTTTCCCTCGTCATCTCGTTCTTTTTCAAGCCTTCCATGGTAGCGTCGTTTTCCTCCTGCTCTTCTGTCAGCCGGACACCTCCCTCGGAGTCCTCGCTGATGCTCTCACAGGCCCTCAATTTCTCCGCTCCGCGCACACAATCCGTGCAGGCCTTTTGGAGGCCTCGCAGACCTAGAACCAGGACACGGGCACTGGAGCATCCTGAGCACACCACACGCCCGCAGGCGCGGCAGTGGTGCTTTCGGCGCATTAGAGGGGAGAATTCGGCCATGCACACCATACAGGATAGAGCCAATTCGTCGTGTACCCACTCTACGTCATAAGCCACGGTAGGGTCTAGCTCGCTCGGATGCACGTGATGTTTTTTATTTTTCATCTTCCTGCTCAAATCACCTGCTGCAGAGAACCCGGAGTAATTGGATGTGGCGAAGCTCTGGAACGTGGTAGCGGAGTAAGAGCTTTTTGCGTTGGAAAGGCGACTCGCCACGGAGTGCGTGGAGAGCGTATCCTCTCCTCGTAGTAGGGCGGCTTGTATGCTTTTCGGGGATCTCGTCTCAAATTGTTGTACATGTCTCCAGCTCAGAGGCACGCGTCCGTTGGGGCTTCTCTCCATTGTTATTATTAGCTTTAGGAAGGTAGATCTGCAGTCAATCTTGTGAAAAGGCGTTCGTGAAACATGTGAGCACGCAGAAGTGACTAAAGCGACGACATGGACATCGAGCACAAGGCCAAAGCCACACAAAGCGGAAGCAAATTGGAAAAGTGGCCGTTTATTGCAAGGCTCTTGATTCCAGATGGAGGAACGCTTCAACGGCCTCAGCGCGGGACGAATCAGGGCGTGCAGGGATACGGTTGAACGGTCGATAGGTTCAAATTGTACACGAAGTATGGGCCATGCCTTTGGTGCCTCCTTTGCACAATATATGCGGCGCAAACGCAAAGGGATTGCATCTGGAATAAGAGACGAAGTACGCCAGAAAAAAAGAAGCGACCGTTGAGCTACCTGAGAGAAAAGCTAAATTTGAAACTCCCACAGGCTAACGGCAAGGAGCCAGCCAGGCGGTACGAGAAACACCACGAAGGTCCTCGAGCCCTCCCGGTACGCGAAACACCACGAGCATCCTCGAGCTTCCCCAGGCAGATGGACACAGGAGTCGGGTTGCAGCAGTGCCTCGCTCCATGCTGGGGAACTGCGTCTTGTCGTTTCATTGTCTGCTGAGGTCAATTTCAGAGTCTTTGACTGTTTATTGATTAATGTGGAGGGAATTTGCGTGTCATAGACAGGAAAACCTTTTCGCTTCTATTTCTGTTGGCCTTCGCTTGTTCCTTCTTCAACAAGTCCTCTGTTGGAACTCGTGGACGTCTCCGTCCTCTGCCCCCAATAGACGCGTGAACTCGTGCTTTCTGACCTCACCATTCTGTTTTCTGCCCTCTTCTGTCGTTTTAAAACAGAATATCATGCAGATGACGAAAGGGCTTTGGTTTGCGGCGGCAGCTGCGACCACATTAATTCTGAAGGCGGACGCTTTCTTGCCGTTGCAGCCTGCGACAAAATACAGTAGCCATGTCCTACCAGTACACCTCGCAGCTCTGACACCAACATCACTGCAGCCACGAACCGGAGCCATGCGCCCCCTGACAGCTAGCGGGGGCGATGGCAATGGCGGAGAAAGTGAGTATGGAATTGATATGTATTGAGAAGCATGTCTGTTGAGATAGGAAGAGTATGTATCCTGGATACGACTTTTCTCTAGCGTCTATGCGTTTGTGAAGGGCTCATCTGCTAGTGTCATCACGCAAGTTTCTCCTAAGTTTTCCTCACCTCCCTCTCCGAACAGCCACCTACAAGGTCCAGGTCACGGGGAACGTTGAGGTGACGCCCGCGATGAGGGATTACGTTGAGAAGAAGCTAGGCAAGGTGCTGGTGAAAATGCCCGTGCACGACGCCATCAACAAGGTCGACGTCCATTTGTCCGTGGTGAATCTGGCGCACGCGGCGAAACACTCGCACACGGTGGAGGCCACGCTCTTCATGAAGGGCGGTCAGGTGCTCCGGGCCTCGGAGGAGACGGACTACATGTACGCCTCCATCGACCTGGTCTCGCACCGTATTACCAGGCTGCTGCGCAAGTTCAAGGATCGCAAGATCGGGAAGCGGAAAGAGGTGAACTTCGAGGAGGACGGCGAGTCCGAGATGGAGAGCCTGGGCTTGACGGGGGCGGGGGCGGAGGGGGGGGAGGGCGGCTTCCAAGACCCGGCCAAGGGGGTGGACATGAGGGTGGTGAAGCGGAAGCAGTTCGATATGCCGGCCATGTCGGTAAGCGGGCGGTGCGGTGGAGGCGGTAGAACACTGTGAAGGGCCTGTCTCTCTTGCCTAGTGCGCCGTGCCTAACAGTCCCTCCTGTCTCGCTTTCCTTCCCCAGACCGCGGACGCCATTGTCTGCCTCGAGTACATCGGCCATGATTTCTACGTCTTCCGCAACGAGGACTCGGGGGAGATCAATGTCGTCTACAAGCGCAAGCTGGGCGGCGTTGGCGTGATCGAGCCCCGCGCATGAGGGGGGGACTCGAGGGCTTGGGAGAGGAGTGCGGCCGGGGAAAGAGGGGTTATAAAGTGTGGGAGCGATGCGATGGGAAGCGATGGAGAGGGGAGGAGCAAGGATGGGAATGCGGGGGAGGCAGAAAAAGGGGCGAGGGTGGAGGGCGAGGGCCGTGGCCGGGCTAGAGACGGGGGTCCTTTGACTCCTTTGGAGGGGCTTTGAACGCCACCTTCGGTGAACGCACGACTCTCCACATGAAGTCATGAAGACACTCCCTGTCGCCTCGCAACAGCTTTCCTGTGGGTGGGCGCAGGCGGGGCACGCCTGGTTGGAGGCCGAGGTCGAGGGGGTTGCGCAGGCTACAGAGGGCGATAGATAGATAGGTAGGAAGGAAGGAAGTGGGGGGGAAGTGAGATGGAGATAGGGAGGAAGGGGATAAGCAGGCGAAAGAAGGGGCGATGCGGGGGGAGGGGAGGACGTAGCAGATGGTGTATCCGGGTGGGAGAGGCGGCTTGCTTTGAGGTTAGGAAGGGAGTCGAGCGCGGACAGGAGGGTGTATAGCAGACAAAGTGGGCGGGAAAAGCAAACGCGAGCATTCGTTTCTGAACCGGGCGGTCTGCGAGAGGAATATAGGAATAAATGAACAAGGGAATAAATAATTAAGGAACAAAGGAATAAAGGAATACAGGAATACAGGAATGGAGGAAATGAAAGGAATAGCAGGAATGTCGATGCCCTTCCTCCCTTACCACGAGCCACTCAACACAGTTTCGTTCGAAAGTTGCGCCCCAAAACGCGCCTGCCCAACTCAAGGCTCATCTCTACACTCTTCCCTCCCGCCCTCCCGCCTCATTACTCCCGTGCCCCTCAGACATTCCCTCGTCCTCCTCCTCCTCCTCCACTTCGCTCTCTTCTCTTTCTTCCTCTCCTCCGTCCTCCTCCTCCTCCTCTTCCTCCTCCTCCTCCTCCTCCTC
>Ga0102934_1001223_pt1 | contig 17851 bp, 9 predicted proteins | sample SalPonR2_A_D1_MG_FD_78175 | JGI IMG/M metagenome (GOLD analysis project Ga0102934, IMG submission 78175) | Salt pond soil microbial communities from South San Francisco under conditions of wetland restoration - Salt Pond MetaG R2_A_D1_MG | ecosystem: Environmental > Aquatic > Marine > Intertidal... | reverse complement strand
GGAGCGAGGGGGGAGCGGCAGGCGGCGGCTTGGGGGTGGCGGGCTTGAGTCCAACGGGGAGGGGCAAGGGGGGAGGGGGCGGCGGGGAGGCCCCCGGAGGAGGCTCGTCTCCGTATTCCGGGGCTCCTTACTGGATGCTGGGTCCGCACGGGCAGCCGCAGGCCAGCGCCCACTTCCCCTTCCAGGCGGGGCCCGTGCCGATGGGGATGCTAGGCCTGCCGCACCACCAGTACCTCCCTTACGGCGCGGTCAGAGCCCCTTCCTACCTGTACTACCCGCCCTACTTCGGGCCGGGCGGGCCGCAGGGACACGGAGCAGCCGCGGAGGGAGGAGGGGGGAGCAGTGGCAGGGCCGGAGGGGGCGGCCCGGGCTCGCCGTTTGTGTACGGGGGCGGGGTGCCGGGCGGGATGAGGGTGAACACGGCCGTGGGGGCTCCGCACGGGGCGGGGCACGCGGGAGCTTTCGCCTCGAGGGGGGGCGGGGGCGGGGGGTCCAAGCCCTTGGAGGGCCCCGCGGGGGCGAACCTCTTCATCTACCACCTCCCGCACGACCTGACGGACGCGGACCTGGCCACCGCCTTCAACCCCTTCGGCACCGTGGTCTCGGCCAAGGTCTACGTGGACAAGAACTCGGGGGAGAGCAAGGGCTTCGGCTTCGTCTCTTACGACTCGCCCCTGGCGGCGGACGCGGCCATCAAGGCCATGAACGGTTTTCAGATCGGCACCAAGCGCCTGAAAGTCCAGCACAAGCGCATCGTCAGCGGGCCCAGCCCCTCCACCCCATCCTCCATCTCCTCCTCCATCTCCTACCTAACCCAACAGCACGGGCACAGCAGCACTCATGGCGGCGGGCCGGGGGCGGGGGGGGGAGGCGGACACCACCACCAGGCGTCACATTCCAGCCAAGCGCCCTCGCTCGCCGAGGCGGAGGAGTCCTCCCCCTCTTCCCCCTCCCCCCCCCCGGCACCCCCCGACCCGGACCAGCAGCAAATAAGCGTGGCGGGGGAGGCGGGACAAAACGGTGGATGGAAGGCAGAGGAGGGGCCGGTCTCAGCGATAAGAGAGGGGTCTCAAAAAGCAAGCGCGTTGCCGTCCAAGGAGGCTGCCGCGCCCAGCGAGAGGAACGCGAGTCTAGAGGAGGGTGTGGAGAAATTAAAGATATAGGGGCGAAGGAACTACGGGGCAGGTTGTATAGGAGCAGGCGACACGAATAAGAGCACGACGGAAACAGTGGCAGCGGTGTCAGGGAAAGAGATGAGGGAAAGCGCTGTTAAACTGTCTCTCATGTCGAAGCAGTGGACCGACGCGTCGAAGCCCTAAAGCGCTCATGCGCTCGCACGTACGCACATTTTTATCAGTACAGCTTTGGGCACTCTCGCGTTGATTTCCATCATGGTGAGAGGTGCAGCCCGATTTTGTGAGGAGAAAAGCACTGCTTTAGCTAACGGCGAGTCTTCGCGGGATGTGTCGGTGTGAGTGAGTCAAGGAAGGGCGGGAAAGCGGAGTGGGGTCAGGGCGTCAAGAATACATCGACGTATTCGATGGAGGCACGGTGGATCTGAGCGGAGTGTGTCCCTACAGGGCGCACTGTTGAGTAGGCAGAAATCTGATGGACGAGGCCTCGTGGCTTTCCCTTGTTTCAGGTGTTGTGAGGGTGACGGCTTGCGGGAGAACTCGTGCTAAATTCCGGCCGACGGTAAATTCTTTGAGCCCCGCAGATCGGCGTGGCACGGCAGACGTGGTGTTTACTTCGCATGGGGTACAAATTCTTTTCACTGAATGAGCGGGGGATTTAAGAGATTGACAAGACAAGCTATTAAAAATATGGAGAATGACTTGCTGGAAGGGAGCACATAAAAGAATAAGTCTGAGAAATGTTCGGTCATGCATTCGGCGCGACATGGAAGTAAGGTGACTCGATTTTCTTTCATTTTTTCTTCCGGCGAAATCAAGCCTAGAGGCTAACGTGTACGATACACCCTTTCCCGTATTGCACGGGAGCGTTAGCTGCGGCCTGGGCGGGGATGGGCCGCGCGGAGTCTGCCAACGCGCTCCTCATTACAAGCCCTTGTAAGCAAACTGCTACCCAGCATGCTCCTGCATGATAATCCATCCGATTATTTTTGGATATGCAAACTGCATACATACGAAAGCAACATAAATTAAAAGTCAATGCGGGCGTGCACGTCACAGAAGTAGGGGGTCTAACCTCCTGCCATGTGGTCTTGGCAATGCAAGAAGGTGGTCATGGACATAGTAACATGTGCACGGATCTTTGTTTTCATTTATTCCTTTCTAAAGCTTAAACCTTTTACGTACAGCAGCATATCCGGCCCGGACACGAGCAGTCACGCTCAGAGGGCATGTCGCACACGAAGCAAAGCAACGAGATGGCCAAGACGACCATTCTAGGCCTTGTGCAACGCGGAGCAAGGCAGCAACAACGAGACTTGTGCCCATTGCGGGCGGCCAGACCCCGCAGACTTCAGCGTGATCGGTCCGTGTACGATCAGCTGGAGGAGGAAGGCTGGGGACCGGCTGCTTTCCATGCCGGGACGGTCTCCCATGGCCAGGAGTCTGCGGCCAAGCCTGAGAGCGGAGCCCATTCCTTGGCTTCTACCGCCGAGGTTTCCCATGAAAATGATCACAACGACGATGATGCTGCGACCGCGAGCAGGGGACCAGAGAAAAAGCCGGTTAAAAGCAATCGCGAGGTGCACCTCACTCAGCGGGAGCAGCGTCATTTTGCTCGCCGGCACTTGCTCTGCCCCTCAGGGTACTGGCCCTCCCTCGCCGCAGCACCGAAGGCTGCTGGTCTATGCATGAGCCAATATAACTGCACATCTGAAGCGCGAAGTCGATCGTCGGCCGCCCTCCTTTTCAGGGACGGTGTCTGTCATTACGCCCCGCGTATGAGGGCATCGGGAGGATCCCGAGGGGTCGCGGGGAGGCAAGAAGCCCCAGCTCCGCGTCTGGAATGGCTTCCCTTCCACAGCGTTGCAGAACTCCCACGCGAGGTTGATGCCCCGGATGCCGACCCGGACGTTTCTCCGGTCCTGTTACGGGTGTGGGACGAGGCGGTAGTTCGGCAGTTTTCGGGCTTGAATGGGCCCGAAGGAGACGGTGCGAGGGGTGACGGAGGCTCGGACGGGCACAGTCAGAATGGGCTTGATGACAGTGGGGAGGGGATTCAAGGTGAAGTGAGGCAGGAGGAAGGGGGAGGGTCTCACCGCCTGAGGGAATCCGAGGTGCGGCTTCACGACCTGCTGGAGCTCTCTCTGGGCATGCTGACACCAGCGATGGAGGAGGGATCGAAGAAGGGGGATGGGTCCCTAGAGAACTGCCAGGAACCAAGGCGTTCGGGGCAGGCGGGAGGGGCGGAAGGGACGCAGCAGCGGCACCGAAGAGAGGCGACGCGGCGCCTGCGCGAGTGCATGGGCCGGGAGGTCGAGCGGATGGTGGACAAGCTCCTGGGGGACGTCCTCGCCGCTTGGGCGGAACGAACGCGGGCGCATCGGTCGGACGAGGGCTACCTGGCCTGGCAGCGGTGTCTGCGGTCGGGGATCAAGCAGAGAGGGCGGGCGCCGGAGGAGATGGTGGGCGTTGCCAGCCAGAGCGTGGCCGTCGGGGACTGGCACGACGTGCTGGGAATGGTGGAGGAAAAGGCGCTGGTGGAGGCTGCGAGCAGGAAGGCGATGGCGCGGGAACGAGCGGCACAAGGGCGGGAGCTGCTGCAAGGGTCCCTGGAGGTCCTGAGGAGGAAGAAGGGAGCCCGGTCCCGGAAGCGGCCGATCTTGGAGGAGCACGCGAGGAAAGTGCTGGGGAGGTTGGAGCGTGAGGACGAAAAGGAGCGTGCAGAGAGGGGTGCCTTTGTCTTGGGACCGGTGCTGGATCCGGGGACGTTGGCGCGTGCGCGGGATCGACTGGAGCGTCTCTTCTGGGCTGGGGAGGGGGCCGCCTCGCTAGAGGAGAGCTTGTGAATGAGCAATCTGACGCTGACATGAAGTAAAAGTACCAAAATATAGAAAGTTTTCAGCCGTTTCATTTTTTAATGGAACAGGTTTGGTTATCCATTTGATGAGGTGCACCAAGCGTGCGCTTTACAAGAGGACCATGTACTAATTCACAACTTTCCACCCTTGATACCTCTACCGCAACGCCCGCCTCAAAAAGCGTTCGGCGTTCTTCGTCGTGACCTCTGCCAACACATTCCGCTCCATGCCCTTGACCTCGGCAACCACGTCACAGATGGTGTTCATGGCCCCGGGGACAGCCTCGCGGTCGTCCAGGTCCGACTCGAGCAACAGACTTTCCTTTGGCAGGATCGGCAACACTTGGCGTAGCTTTGCCTCAGCCGCTGGATAGCGCAGACATACAGCGGCTGAGAAGCCAAAAAAAACGCCTCCTTGCAGATGTTCTAGACGCAAAAAAGCGCCCGCCATATCGAGTGAACCTGTGTAAGAATGGAATGCCACTGAAGGGGGCAACTCGGCCGCGGACCGCCCTTTGAGCCACTCGTACACGATACCATATGCCCGTACACAATGCACCGAAACCGGTCTTCTTAGCTCAGCAGCAAGTTTCATTTGCAGCTCGAATATTTTTCGCTGCTCCTCCCAAGACTTCTTGCCCGACTCCCTCGCCTTGTCCAATCCGATCTCACCCACGATAAGGGTTGGATCCCGCTCCAAGGCTTCTTTTAAGCGCCCCTCCCACCCTGATTTCACACTCTGTGTTTTCCACGGGTGAATTCCCAAACCCACTGCTACTACCTCTTTGGTGTCTTGAGACACGTCCTGCAGGAGCGGCTTCTTCTCTTTTCGGTCTCTCCCTGAAATGGCCAGTAGACCTGACCAATCCGCTTCCTCAACGGCCATCAAGCAATACAAAGGATGAATATATTGATCAGCCGTTGAATTGTCGAAATCATTCCCGCCTGAGGCCATTCTAGTAGGATTCCGGGCATTATTTCCCCTTTTAGTATACGCTGGCGATGCTGCAACCTCACCATTCCCCCATCGGTGGATGTGGCAATGCGTGTCGACAAGGATCATGTGCTGTCGTTGCCGAAAGCATTGTGAGTTTTGAAAACCTCGATATATCAGCTGGGACCGAATGCCAGGCTGAATTCCCCTCGCGTAGCTTTCCTGCGGGTCGGGGCCAGGAAGAACTCGCCTTGGGTGCCACGGCAAGATACCCGTCGCCGCACGCATTCGTCCCGCTTGCCCTGCAAAACTACCAACGATGGATGCCTCCCGTTCCTGACGCAAGAACTTCTTTCAATTTTGAAAGTGTGCAATATAGAAAACTCTGCAGCGGTGCGGTCGGCAGGCCGGGGGCGGGAAGTGTTTACCCACTCGTCTGCGCTTCACGCGCCTCCTCCCATCACAAGCAGGACTCACTCCCGAAGACAAGAAGTGAGTGCACGGTGCAGGCTTTTTCTTAGTCTCTCACACACCCTCTCCGACTCCTCAGCCTTACAGTTGCACATAGAAGTGACATTGTCTGCACGTGGGGCAGTATGGAGGACGAGCTCTATGACGAGTTCGGGAATTACATCGGCGGGGGCCTGGACGATAGCAGCGAGGAGGAGGAAGAGGAAGAGGAAGAGGAAGAGGAAGAAGATGGCATGAATGGCTTTGGGGACGAGGATGAAGGCGCAGATGGTATGGAAAGAGACGATGTTTTGGCAACGATGGAGGCGAACGGGGCGTCTAGCAGCATCGTGCTTCATGAAGACAAGAAGTACTACCCAGAGATGGAGGAGGTCTACCCGGGCGTGAACACCGTGGTGCTGGACGAGGATGCTCAAGGCTTGGACGAACCGATTATTCAACCCATTCGTCCCAAAAAGTTTTCCACACTTTTATCGGAAAAAGAACTGCCGCAGACGCGGTACACGCCCGAATTTTTGACCACGCTGATGGAGACCCCCACCCTCCTCCGCAATGTCTGCGTCATGGGGGCGTTGCACCACGGGAAAACCCTGCTCATGGATCTTCTCATCCAACAAACACAAGAAGCAGCCTGGGACCCGAGTAAGGAGGTTCGGTACACGGACACCCGCAAAGACGAGCAGGAGCGGGCGCTGAGCATCAAGTCCACGCCCGTGTCGTTGGTGCTGGAGGACACGCGAGGGAAGTCCTTTCTGCTCAACGTGCTCGACACCCCCGGCATGGTCAACTTCTCCGACGAAGTCAGTGCGGCCCTGCGAGCCTGTGATGGGGCGCTCTTAGTGGTGGATGCGGTGGAAGGAGTAATGATGCAGACAGAGCGCCTGATCAAGCAGGCCTTGAGGGAGCAATTAGCCCTCGTGCTCGTCATCAACAAGGTAGACCGTCTCATTTTGGAGCTCAAGCTCCCGCCTGCCGACGCCTACTACAAGCTTAAGCACACCATCGAGGAGGTGAATGCCTGCATCGAGCGGCACACGCCCAACGCCCTTGTCCGGCGCCCGCAGCGGCTTTCTCCGGCGCTAGGGAACGTGGCCTTCGCCTCCGCCGTGCACGGTTGGTGCTTCTCGCTGGGCTCGTTTGCCTCGCTCTATGCCTCGTATCACAAGCTTGGTGACCAGTTTGAGACCACGGAGTTTGCCAAGCGGCTCTGGGGCAACGCCTACTTGGACGAGGCCTCGAGGACCTTCCGGAAGCAGCCCCCGCACCCAGAGGCCGACCGCTCCTTCGTACAGTTCATCCTCGATCCCTTGTACAAAATATACTCGCATACCCTAGGCGAGGACGCCGCGGAGCTGACTGAGGTGATTCGAGAGCTGGGAGTGCGCGTGCGTCGGGAAGAACTGCACCTGGACCCAAAGCCCTTGCTGAAGCTCGTCCTCAGCAAGTTCCTGGGCCCCCCCACCGGCCTGGTCGACATGCTGGCCCGCCACGTCCCCTCCCCCGTCACCGCCGCGGCCGCCAAGGTGGAAGCTGTGTACACGGGTGCACAGGACTCGGAGGCGGCCCTGGCGATGAAACGCTGCGACCCGCGCGGCCCGCTGATGTTGCACGTGGTCAAGCTGTACTCCGCCCCCGACGGGGAGAGCTTCCAGTCCTTCGGGAGGGTCTACAGCGGGACCATCACTGCAGGGCAGCAGGTGCGGGTCCTGGGGGAGGCATACACCTTGGAGGACGAGGAGGACATGGCGGTGCGGGAAGTGAAGAGTCTGAGCATAGGGCAGGGCAGGTATAGGCTGGAGGTGAGCACGGCGCGCCCGGGCAATTGGGTCCTGCTGGAGGGGGTGGATGGGCCCATCAGCAAGACGGCGACCCTGATCGAGGCCAAAGGGAACGACGAGGCAGCCATTTTCAAGCCCCTTAAGTTCGATGTGGCGCCCGTTTTAAAGCTAGCGGTGGAGCCGTTGAACCCCGCGGAGCTTCCCAAGATGGTGGAGGCCCTGCGGAAGATACGGAAAAGCTACCCGGCGGCGCAAACGAAAGTGGAAGAATCCGGTGAGCACGTGATCTTGGGCACGGGGGAACTGTATTTGGACTGCATCATGCACGACCTCCGGCATCTGCACGCGAGCCTGGAGGTAAAGGTGGCGGACCCGGTCGTCTCGTTCTGCGAGACGGTGCGTGAGACCTCGTCCTTGCGCTGTTTCGCCGAGACGCCCAACAAGCAGAACCAGCTGCACATGATCGCCGAGCCTCTGGAAGCCGGCATCGCGCGCGACATCGAAGAAGGGGCGGTGTCGACGGACTGGGACAGGCGGGCGGTCGGGGACTTCTTCCACGCCAAGTACGGATGGGATCTCTTGACCGCCCGCAACATTTGGGCATTCGGGCCGGACGCGCAAGGGGCCAACGTCCTGATCAATGACACCATGCCGTCCGAGGTGGACCAACGGCTCTTGGACAACGTCAAGGACTCCATCGTCCAAGGTTTTCAGTGGGGGTGTCGCGAAGGCCCTCTTTGCGACGAGCCCATTCGGAACGTGAAGTTCAAAATTTTGGACGCAACGATTGCTCCCGAGCCCGTCCACCGCGGAGGGGGTCAGGTTATTCCCACGGCTCGCCGCGTCGCCTACTCGGCCTTCTTGCTGGCCACGCCCCAGTTAATGGAGCCCTATTTCAAGGTGGAAGTGCAGTGCCCGGCGGACTGTGTTGATGCCATCCATCTTGTCCTCCAACGGCGCCGAGGTCACGTGAAAGAAGACCGTCCGAAGCCAGGAACCCCTTTCTATACAGTCGAAGCCTTTCTCCCCGCGATCGACTCGTTTGGCTTTGAGACTGATCTGCGCGCGTACACGCAGGGGCAGGCCTTCTGCTCCCAGGTCTTTGACCATTGGAAAGAGGTGCCCGGAGATCCCTTGGACAGGGAGGTAGTCTTGCACCCACTCGAGCCTGCGCCGATCAATTCTTTGGCCCGTGATTTCATGGTCAAGACAAGGCGACGTAAGGGGTTGAGTGAAGACGTGATGATAAGCAAATATTTCGATGCAGAGCTCCTGCAGAGTCTTGCGAACCAACAGGCGGAGGCGGCGGCTTTGGAGATGGGTGGGGCTGGATTTGGAGGCTACTACTAATGGTGACCACAGGCAGAGATGGCAGCACTATAGAGAGAAGACATCTTTCAAAAAGTCAAAACGAGACAGTGAAGCCCAGAAACCGTCCTTGTTCCGTTACTCTTGCCACGTTTTGCTTTTCTGATTCGTGATACGGGGTGACATACGGTGTCGCGGACCATGAGGCTCTGAACCACTTACTTGACGTCTCGGGCATGAGAATTAACGTGCATACTTTCGAACACGGAAAGAAGCGCGAGCCGTTGGTCATGAAAATCTCTTTTTAGCTTTAAAGGTCTCTTAAACGGAAGAGACTTTTGTCGTTTCTCAGCTTTCCCAATCCCGACTTTTTTCTTCACATCCCTGGCCTCGGATTAAAACACAACCATCTGGAAACTTATTACAAACAGAACCCATATGACACGCACTCACTCACGAGTGCTCATGAGCTGCTTCTTTATTGGGCTTGACGCACTGCCTTTATCTTGTTCTCTTTTTCCCACATCACGCTCGCTCGCATGTATTCTCAATCCCTGCCCACACGCTGGTACTGAAAAAATCAACACACAACCCTAGGGCTCGCTTTGCGGCCTGCTGCAAAGCTCTTTCACTTCTTCTTCCCGGCCGCGACGGGGGCGGGCTCCGGGGCGGCGTTGCGGTTTGCGAGGAAGGAAAGGAACATGTTGTAGCCAATCTGGACGCTGTTGATGTAGAGCAGTCGCTGGGAATTGGGGATGAATCGGAAGTTAATGGCGTGCGCGATGGGCCAGACTGTCCAAGAGCCCTTGACCGAAGCCCACAGGTCCTTCTCGATGCGATTCTTGATGCCTTCCAGGTTCTGCCCCTCGGTCAGACCCAGCCACCCGAAGAACATGGTTCCAAAGATCGGGTTCCACAGCAGCTGGTCGATGGCCACTTTGGAGGCGACGGTCACCGCGCTAGTGCCGGGCATCTTCCCGTCCAGGAAACCGTAGAAGTAGTGGCCGGTGGGGCCATGGACCAGGAGCCCGAAGAATGCAAGCTTGAGCAGGCGTTTCAGGTCCACGACTTCGGACTTGTCGATGAATTTCTGGGCGAGCAGATCCCCGACAGAGAAGCCCACGAAGGAAGTCAGGGCTTTCGTGAGCAGCGGCTGATCCTTGAGGAGCTGGTTGTACCCCTTCCACAGCAACTGCAACGGGTTCTCACCGCCCTTGTTGCCTTCCCCGCCGCCCCCGTCGCCCCCTCCACCGCCAGTGCCCTCACCATCACCACCGCCACCGATGATGATTCCTCCACCGTGACCTGTCTCAGGACGACGGCGCAACACGTCCTGGTAGAAGGGGCTGGCGCCCTCAAACATGGCATCGATCTTTCCCATCGTCGCCCCCGTCATCATGGACATTGAGGGTCCACGGACTGTGTTATTTTGTTGTCAAGTGTCCGAAGAGTTCGCTGTTACGTTTATGACTTATGCTTTCCGACGGAGGTATGCTTTCCGACAGATTGTTCTAATGTTCTCAGCGTGACACAAGGGTGACTTCTATGACAGCCTGTGGCTGCAGCACGCATTTCATGACAAGAAAGCTGTCTTGCGGGCATACAGGGAGACAACATCCCTCCCGGGCCTTAGCTCCATATAACATCGAAAATAAACGCACAGCGAATTCGACCTGCACGAGGTCCATAACGAGGTAGAACTGACCAGAGAATCCATTTTCGCCCCAAAAATGTCACACCAACCACACAACGATGAAATTCAACACTTACCGGCCTTGATAGCAGGACGTGTGGGGGCCATGAAGGCGGTAGCGCCCACAGCCAGCGTAGCGGTGAGGAGCTTGAACATGATACTTGATGTGCGACAAGGCGGATCTTTGAAGTCGGAAAAAGAAAAGAAAGATACATGGTGAGACAGAACCGGGGCCTGACACTCGCAATCATGATGGTATCCGTCTCGCGCACATCAATTCTTAAGTTTATAAGGGCATATTAAATTGATTGCTAGGAAGAGGGCAGCCGCGGTGTGAAAAGCAGAAAATGTGACACGCGCCCTCATAGCGATCTGCCAAGCGCTTCATCGACGGGACCATCGCGGGATATGTGTATATGTTATGTTGGTGAGGCTATCGGCGCATCTCGCCGAAGCGGCCAGGAGCCCCGCGAGACCATTCTGTGGCCACCTTCTTCGTTTTCGCAATCCCACCTTAGATCAGGGGTGCTGTTTTCATTGACGCACTCAGCTTTCTCGTGATAGGGTGAAAGAATATATTGTGCCATCTTCCTCAGGGGGATCTTTTCGCGGTCGACACGAATAAAAACGTTCCTCCGGACCTCGGACCATGGGGGAGGGGATAGTTATGTCTCAAGAAACCAAAAAAAGATCAACCCTACTCTCTCCAATACAACAAAGGAAAGGAAAGCACGCCAACCACGTTCCTCATAGTAAACATGCATGAATGACGCGAGGATGGCTTTATATTTTGGGTCGGTGCTTGGCGAATATTATCCCCCGTTGTCCGTCTCTGTCCGTTTAAGACATGGACTCTGTCTCAGTGCGCTACCCCCGCTTATTTCGAGTTCATTGTGGAAAAAGAAAAATTTCACTTGAAAAAGACTGTAACTTGATCTCTACAAATTATTTCCTTGCTAAAATAAAGACGGGAAATATGCTTTTTCGAAAGACGTAATCCGTGGTACCCCGTAGGTTTGTCGAGAAAAGTGATTTTTCTGTGAGCGTATACCAGCTTTCTTCGTCAATTTATATTCAAGTCAAGAAGAAGACCTTAACCGAAACAAACTAGTTTCCACCACGCCGCCTACGCAGCTACCAAGTCGGGCTCCAAGTCGGGCTCCTGAGAGCTCGAGCTCGCTGACCGCGAAGGGCTTTCTTGAAGCAATGCACTCGCAGCGGTCTCGCAATGCACTGAACTTGTCGAGTGCGCGCGGCGTTGTGCCTCCTCATGGTACGGGAATCTGTATTTTTTCACCTGATCAAACGGCATGGCACATGCTCATAATTCCAAATGTGTCTGACTGTCGTCCCATTCTCAACATAACAACAACCTCCTCCCTTCGGACCTCGTTCAAGCGTGTATCATATTATCTTGCTTAACAATCTTCGACTGTAATGGGCCGCGAAGCAGCTAGACGAGATGTGTTGCGGTTTACTTCGCTTCTTCTACTTGGTATAGGTGGCGCAAACGCATTTTCACGGCCTCCAAAGACCTGCTCTCCTAGCATCTCGGTCTACCCGGCCCGACGTCCTTCCGATCACGCAACTTTCTTGCCTCTTCCGGCGGTGGCCAACCCCGCGGAAAAAGCTGCTGTCAATTCTGCAGTTGAACATGAGGGACAGCGCAAGCTCGCTCAAGACCTGGTGACCATTCAGGAATATTTGAACCGCGACCATAAAGATCTACTTTGCCGCTGGGCAAGAGCTTTCTGCCCTGTAGGGGACGAAATCAGCAAAGCCAATTTTTGGCGTGGCGATGCCATGACCATCTCAGACACACAATGTACGCAAGTTCGACTGGATGGCTTGGATTTGCGCGTGGCTGTCGCCGAACAAGGCATATTCGGTAAGCCGAAAATTAGGGAAGTCGACCAGTCCATCACCTTTTCGACACAGAGGATCCGCTCCAGGCCCGCGGACGTTATACGAGCCATGATAAGCATAGCCTCGACGATCGGTGACGAGGACTCGACCGCCAGCCTCTACAAGATCCCTGTGGACGACGGGAAGTGGGTGATCCCCAACAACCTGTACATGAACGGCGTGCCCTGGAAGCCGTTCACCAGGCAATTCTTCTATAATCGAATAGGTACGTCCCCCTTTGTTTCTGCTTTTTCATTTCGATTGCAGTGCCAACACTGCTCACGACGCCTGCTCTCTTCCAACGCCCTCGACACTCCCTCCCCCAGTCCGCGCCGTGGACGCGGCCATCAGAGACCCGTCCTTTCCGAACCGCATGGCCATCAAGTTCCTCACGCCGGAGAGCAATCCCGCCTTCGACACCTACCGGATCGGCACGATCTTGGAGCTGGTGCGAGAGCTGGCGTTCCACCAAGTGAGCTGCGGGAAGCGCGTCAAGCTCTGCGTGCAGCAGAAGATGGGGGAGGGGATCTTCAAGGGCCTGCCCATCTCTCTGAACGGGTGTCGCTTCATTTTGGAGAACATGGACTGGCAATCGAAGGAGGGGGAGGAGAAGGAAGGGGTGGTGGGGACGCAGATCCACTTCGGAGAGGTGGGCGAGCACGTGGTGGAGGAGGAGGACGACGTCTTCATCCTGATCGCCCCCCAGAACGTCGTGGGCGTCTCCATCATCCCCCTCCTCGAGGCTATGGCCCGCAAGGCAGGCGACCGTCCCTTCATTGTCCTGAACCCGAGCCTCAGGGACCGACCCAGCGCGGGCGACGTGATGCAAGTGCGTGGCCGGGAGGAGCGGATGGCCTTCGGCAAGACCTTCAAGACCGTCTTCGCTTTTGAGACCCAGCACGACAAGGGGATGTTCAAGATCAACGGTGCTGTAGGGAAGGCCGGGCACGACCAGCCCTGGATCCGCTACGTGCTGATAGACAACCAGGAGGGGCTCCAGAATGTGAATAACCGCAGGGAGGTCTACGAGCCCGTCCAGGTCACTGAGCGGGAACCGGCAGACTAGGCGCAAAGGGAGGGCAAGGGGAAGCAAAGGGGCTATTGTGACGAGAACGAGATATCCTCCAGCTTTCGTTCGAGTTGTATCATTTCTTTCGTTGAGTGAGGTCAGCCTGTACACGATGCAAGGACTGCCTGTGCATTGGTTGTTACCGGACACCGGGCCTTGTCCCTCCCTCCCATCCGCCGCCTCAACCTCTCTGCATACCATAGACGTCTAGCCTATACATAATGAGGATGATGTCTTTGTATTGTATATTACCGGACATTAGACGCGTTCTCTCCCTCACATCCGCCGCCTCAACCCCTCTATTTCTCGATTCACTCGGTGCAGCTCCTCGCGCAGAGACTCGCTCATATTGCCGCCACGCCCCAAATTCGTGCCGGGCTCGTACCTCCTTTTCACTCCCCGTCCGGTTCCAGCGTCGACGTTCGACCTCTTTTCAGACTTCGCGCCCTTTTCCTGCTCCCCGCGCCCTGTCTCACCCTCGCGCCCCCGGCGCCTGCGCTCCCGCGCCTCGAAGAGATCCAGTTGCTTTTGACGGGACGCCTGCAGGAGCGCAGGAGACGGCCAGGGTTGCCGTTCCAGGAGCTCCATGTCAGGGCCCACGGCCAGAAGCACGTAGCGAAAGGGAGGGACGGGCGGGGAGGAGGCGGACAGGCTGAGCAGCCAGGTAACGGGGCGCTTGCAGAGGGGGCAGGAGGGGCATTGCGCCGAGGGCCGGGTCAGGGACAGCCAACAGGTTATGCACTTCTTGCAGAAAGTGTGGGTGCAGTGGGCCGTGGCCACGACCACGGGGTCTTCATATTCCTCCAGACACACAGCACAGGTGGTGTCCACGTCCTCAGCCTTTTCCTCCCTATCTGAGGGCCCGGTGTCGCGTTTAATCCCACGCTGTGAGCCTATAGATTTACAGGACACTCCGTAACACTGTGAGGTAGCGCCTTGGTGCGATATTGCATCCTTCTGGTGTCGTTCTGGCGGTCTTAGGGATGCTCCCTCCGCCGGCGCACGGAGAAGAAGAGCCTCATCAGCCGCTTCAAATGGGGCGAAGCTCATTTTCGTAGGCCGCTTCTCCGCAGGCGGGGGTTCGCGGCGGACGAGGAAAAGGGGATGTGCAACCTGATTAAAGGATGGTTGGGGGTGATGGAGCGTCAGATCAACCCGCCCGAGGCCTGAGATGCCTTGTGCGGGCCCGAGGTCAAGCTCGTGGCAGAAGGGGAAAGCTCCCCCATAAACCTCACAAGGAAGGCAAGTTTTACAGCGCGTGCACGTTACCTGCTCAAAGCCTCGTGGAACCAGGGTTTCACCAGGAGCGGGACGTCTCCGCCTGCTGCGGCCCAAGGGGGGCTGGAGTTGTGCCATCCCTGTCGACCGCGTGCTGCTTAGGTTCTTGTCGGACTCATGCGCCCGTCAATTCCCGCAATCCTCGGTGCACGCGCAGTGAGCTCCTGTATGTGTCCATCCTAACATGTTCAGGTGTCGATCGAGCTGGTGAGTCTCCGAATAAGAAGGCGAGACACTTCCCGGGCTGGATGCTCATGATCGCTGATATGACTGAAGGCCGGAACTTGGACCCCTCCCTCACCCTCCCATCACGCCTCGCACGCACAGAAAGGGGGCACGCACAGGTGCGTGTGGATATCGACTGGTCAGGTAAATGAAGGAAGGGTTCAGTTTCTTGGTGTGCGGACTGCTGCAGCTTGCGTTCCCTCGTTCGATGGGGTTCGGAGGTTAGTTCAGTCGCATTTGTTCAGCATCACGGCTGAGTAGTTTATTACCTTTCTCAACACAGCGCCCTATCTTGCGCCTGGAAGCACGTGTGCCTGTGAGTGTTGGCGGTGCTGCCGCTGTCCCGTCTTCATCCTCCAATCGCAATGTTTGAAAAATCGCTCCAAGACCTAGTGAAGGGTATTCGCAGCCACAAGAGGGACCCCACGGTCTTCATCTCCCAGTCTATCCAGGAGATTAAGGTGGAGCTTCGGAGCGTCGACCCCTTCGTAAAGGCTCAGGTACGTAGAGGGGAGGACGATGAGCGGGTACGGTCAAATCTGCAAAATTTCGGGTCAATTTCTGGCCAACGCGATGGGAAATTTGATCCCCGCCCTCACCCCTCGAACATGCAACAGGCGGTCCGCAAACTCACATACCTCCAGATGATGGGCTACGACATGTCCTGGGCCTCTTTTGCCGTGCTGGAGGTCATGTCCTCGCCGCGATTCGCGCATAAGCGCATCGGGTGCTTGGCGGCTTGTCAGACGTTCACCGACGCCACGGACGTCGTCCTCCTCACCACCAACCTCCTCAAAAAAGAGTTCCAGTCGCCCAACCAGTACGAGGTGGGCCTGGCAATCAACTGCCTTGCCAACATCGTCACCCGGGACCTGGCCAGAGACCTGATCGGAGACGTGGTGAGCCTGATCGCGCACTCCAAGCCCTACGTCCGCAAAAAGGCGGTCCTTTCCCTGTACAAGCTCTACCTACGCTACCCACAGGCCCTTCGGCTCACTTTCGAACGGCTCAAGGACAAGCTCGACGACGCCGAGAGTGCCGTGGTGTCCTGCGCGGTCAACGTCATCTGCGAGCTGGCGAACAAGAACCCCACCAACTATTTGGCCCTCGCCCCCAAGTTTTTCCGCCTCCTCACCACATCCAGCAACAACTGGATGCTCATCAAGGTGGTCAAGCTCCTGGGTTCCCTCGTCTCGGAGGAGCCGCGCCTGGCCCGGAAGCTCCTGGAGCCCTTGGCTACGATCATCCAGAACACGGCCGCCAAGTCCCTCCTCTACGAGTGCATCCACACCGTCACGCTTGCCCTCCCTTACGCCCGCAAGCCCGGGGAAAGCGCCGAGGGCGGACGAAACCTGCAGGCCGTGGTGGCGCTGTGCGCGGACCATTTGCGACAGTTTGTGGAGGACCCTGACCAAAATTTGAAGTACCTGGGGCTGGTGGGTTTTGTGAACCTGATGAAATCCTTCCCGCGCGCTGTGGTCGAGCACAAGGAACTTGTCCTCCTCTGCCTCTCGGACGACGACGTGACGATCCGCATGCGGGCCCTAGAGCTGCTGACCGGCATGGTGACTCGGAGGAATTTGACGGAGCTGGTGCACAAGCTCATGCAACACGTGCTCCTGGCGGAGGGGCCCTACCGGGACGAGATCGTGCGGAAGATCCTCTTTATGTGCTCGCGCGACCGGTACGCCTACCTCTCCGACGTGTCCTGGTACCTCTCCGTCCTGGTGGACCTGGCTTACGTCCAGGGCCCCGTGCACGGCCCCCTGGTGGCCGCCCAGCTCATCGACGTTTCGGTGCGCGCGGAGGTGGTGCGGGGGTACGCGGTCCGCTGCATGCTGGGCCTGCTCCGGGATTCCAGCGACCTCTTCCTAGGACAGAGCCAAGCGACCATGGCGCACGTCCTCTACGCGGCCGGCTGGATCATCGGCGAGTACGCAGATCAGTTGCCTGGGCAAGGTCGGGAGGAAGGGGGCGAGGAAGAGGAGGAGGAGGGCGAGGGGGAGGGAAAGCAAGCTGCCGGTCCGGGACTGATGGAGACGAGCGCCCAGCCCAGCGCGGCGCCTGTCTTCGCTCAGGTTCTGGCCGCCTACCTGGACCCGAGAGTGACGAACCTCCCGGAGGACGTGCAGGTCGTGTACATGCAGAGCGCCTTGAAGGTGGTGGCCGCGGCCCCCCGGCACGTCCCGGAGGACGCGGGCTTGGAGGGCCTGCTCCTGATCTTGCGGGCCCGCCTCTCCGTTTTCCTGCAGTCGGTCCACATCGAGGTGCAGGAGCGCGCGGCGACCATGCGCAACCTTCTCGCCAGCTTGGGCATATGGCCGAAGCCGGCAGAGAGGAGGGAAGGAGAGGGAGAGGGCGGGGGCGAGGGGAAGGAGGGAAAGCAGGAACGTGGGCAGAAGGTGGTTGCAGAGGACCTCCTGCAGATGGACATGGGCATGGCGGGCGACGAAGGGCCGGAGTCGGGTGAGTCCCCAAGCAACGGGGGGAGCGGCGTCGCCCGCGGGGTGCGGGCAATGCGCCTGAATCGAGGGATGCTCGAGGCGCTCTTCAGGGAGCAGCTCCAGCCCGTCAACCCCAAGGCCCAGAGGAAAGTGCCCGTGCCCCCTGGGCTCGACCTGAGCGCCCCCATCAAGCCAGCGGCCCTGGCGGAGCTGGAGGAATTCCAGGGGGGCTTTCCCCGCGACCCCGATCTGGCCAAGGTCACCTTCACGAACATCTTCGTGGCGGCGGAGCCCGTGGATGAGGGCCCGGGCCAGGGTTTCGAGGACTTGGAGGCCGCGTTTGGGACCCCGCGCCGCCCGGGGGGGGGGGAGGGATACGAGGAGGCAGTCTCTCCGTCCTACCAGCCCGGGAATGTGTCGCGGCAGCCTTGGCGCTCTACCCCTTTCTACCTGGCGGCCTCCTCGGGCGAAGCGCGGGAGGAGGCTGAGGGGGAGGAGGTAGTGCGGCCGTCGTTCCACCTGACAGCGGTAGACGTGGACGGTCGGGGGCGGCGGCGCGGGGAGAGGAAGGGGAAAGGGGGAGGGAAGGGGAAGAAGGGCGGGCATCGACGTGGACGGGTCTCCGACTCCTCAGGCAGCCTCTCAAGCGGCGTGGCGGTCCTGCGCGAGGAAGTCATGCCGGAAGGGGCGGTGGAGAGCGACTCGGACGGGGCGGGCACTCGGAGAGGGCGGGGCGGCGGGGCGGGGGCCAGGGCG
>Ga0102934_1001221_pt1 | contig 17856 bp, 21 predicted proteins | sample SalPonR2_A_D1_MG_FD_78175 | JGI IMG/M metagenome (GOLD analysis project Ga0102934, IMG submission 78175) | Salt pond soil microbial communities from South San Francisco under conditions of wetland restoration - Salt Pond MetaG R2_A_D1_MG | ecosystem: Environmental > Aquatic > Marine > Intertidal... | reverse complement strand
GCCTGGACTTCTGAGACGACCGAGAGCGAAAGAGGAAAACATGTCAGGAACCGACCGGCGGGCAGGCGGCGAACGCCGCGACCGCAAGGAGCGGAGCCCACGCGAGGAGAAGTCGCAGTACCTCGAGCGCGTGGTGTCCATCAATCGTGTCGCGAAGGTTGTCAAGGGTGGTCGTCGCTTCAGCTTCACCGCACTGGTCGTCGTCGGCGACGGCGACGGCATGGTGGGAGTGGGCTACGGCAAGGCCAAGGAGGTGCCGGCGGCGATCGCCAAGGGCGTCGAAGAGGCCAAGAAGCACTTCTTCAAGGTGCCGCGCATCCAGGGCACCATCCCGCACCCGGTGACCGGTGAGGCCGCTGCCGGGGTCGTCCTGCTTCGTCCGGCCGCACCCGGTACCGGCGTTATCGCCGGTGGCCCGGTCCGTGCGGTGCTCGAGTGCGCGGGCGTACACGATGTCCTGAGCAAATCGCTGGGCTCGGATAACGCCATCAACATCGTCCACGCGACGGTCACGGCGCTGAAGATGCTCGAGCCGCCGGAGGCCGTGGCTGCCCGTCGCGGCCTGCCGCTGGAAGACGTAGCACCGGCAGCCATGCTGCGCGCGAAGGCAGGGGTGACCTCCTGATGACGCAGTTGAAGGTAACCCAGCGAAAGTCCGAGATCGGCGGAACCAGCCGGCAGCGGGACACTTTGCGCTCGCTGGGCTTGAAGCGAATCGGCGACGTCGTCGTCAAGGAAGATCGACCCGAGATCCGTGGCATGGTGACAACCGTGGCGCACTTGGTCGATGTCGAGGAGGTTGACTGACATGACTCTTAAGGTCCATCACCTACGTCCAGCACCCGGAGCCCGGACCGCCAAGACCCGCAAGGGCCGTGGCGAAGCATCCAAGGGCAAGACCGCCGGGCGCGGAACCAAGGGCACCCGGGCGCGCAATACGGTGCCGGCCACCTTCGAGGGTGGTCAGATGCCGCTGCACATGCGCCTACCGAAGTTGAAGGGCTTCAAGAACCCGAACAAGGTCGAATTCCAGGTGGTCAATGTCGCCACCTTGGCGACCTTGTTTCCCTCCGGTGGCGACGTCACAGTCTCCGACCTAGTCGAGAAGGGGGCGGTTCGCTCCGGCAAGCCGGTCAAGGTGCTCGGTCAAGGAGATATCTCGGTTGCCGTTACGGTGAGTGCGGATAAGTTCTCCGCGACCGCTCGTGACAAGATCGAGGCTGCCGGAGGTTCGGTCACCGAACTGTAAGGCGGGGCGCTCCGGCGCTGGTTGACGGTTCACGAGGCGATCGAAGGGAAGGGGAGGATCGAGTGCACATAAGTGCCTTCGGGGCTGCACTTCGAACACCCGACCTTCGCAGGAAGATCCTGTTCACCCTCGGTCTCCTCGGTCTGTACCGGCTCGGTGCCGTGCTGCCCACGCCCGGAGTGGACTACGCGGCGATCCAGCGCTGCATCGACGTCGTCCAGGACAACTCGGTCTACGCGCTGATCAACCTGTTCAGCGGTGGGGCGCTGCTGCAATTGAGCGTCTTCGCGCTCGGCATCATGCCCTACATCACCGCCAGCATCATCTTGCAATTGTTGACCGTGGTGATCCCTCGCCTTGAAATGCTTAAGAAGGACGGCCAAGCGGGCCAAGCGAAGATCACGCAGTACACGAGGTACGTGACGATCGGCTTGGCTGTCTTGCAGTCCACTGCGATCTTGTCCCTGGCCCGCACGCCGGGCGCGCTGTTCAGCGGGTGCAACGAGACCATCATCCCGAACCAGGGTGTGTGGGTCATCTTGGTCATGGTGATCGTGATGACCGCGGGAACGGCAGTGGTCATGTGGTTCGGCGAATTGATCACCGAGCGTGGAGTGGGCAACGGCATGTCCGTGCTGATCTTCACCGCGATCATCGCCACGATCCCAGCTCAGTTCGCCTCGATTCTCGGCAGCCGGGGCGCGTTCACCTTCACGATCACCGTCCTAGTCGGGCTAGCCGTCATCGCTTTCGTGGTCTTCGTGGAGCAGGCCCAACGCCGGATCCCGGTGCAATACGCCAAGCGGATGGTCGGCCGTCGGATGTACGGCGGCACCTCGACCTACATCCCACTCAAGGTCAACATGGCCGGCGTCATCCCGGTCATCTTCGCGTCGTCGTTGTTGTTCTTGCCCACGCTGTTCGTGCAGCTCACCGGCAGTCAGTCGGGATGGGCGCAATGGGTGCAGCAAAACTTCGGAACCGGTACCGGAGCCTGGTATCTGCTGACCTACTTCCTGCTGGTCATTTTCTTTGCCTACTTCTACGTTTCGATCACCTTCAACCCGACCGATGTGGCCGACAACATGAAGAAGTACGGCGGCTTCATTCCAGGCATCCGGGCAGGCAAGCCGACCGCGGACTACCTGGATTACGTCCTGACCCGGCTGACGGCACCGGGATCGCTCTATCTGGGATTGATCGCGGTGCTCCCGGTCTTCGCCTTCGGTGGCCTTGGGGTCGCTCAAGACTTCATCTTCGGTGGCACCAGCTTGCTGATCATGGTCGGCGTCGGCCTGGACACCGTGAAGCAGATCGAATCGCAACTCCAACAGCGCAACTACGAAGGCTTCCTGGGTTAGGCCATGCGCGTCGTCTTCATGGGTCCACCCGGTGCCGGCAAGGGCACGCAGGCCGCCCTGCTGGCCGCCGAGTTGGGGGTGCCGCATATCTCCACCGGTGACATCTTCCGTGCGAACGTCGCCGATGGCACCGCGTTGGGTAAGGAAGCCCAGCGCTACATGGACGCCGGCGAGTACGTACCCGACACCGTCACTAACGCCATGGTTCGCGATCGACTCACTCATGAGGACTGCCGCCCGGGCTTCCTACTCGACGGATATCCGCGCACCGTGGAACAGGTAGCCGAACTCGACGCGATGCTTCGCTCGGCCGGACAGGCACTCGACGTGGTCGTGGAGTTGACGGTGGAGATCGACGAGGTCGTCGGTCGATTGGTGAAGCGTGCGGCCGAACAGGGTCGCAGTGACGACTCCGAGGATGTCATCCGGCGGCGCCTGGAGGTCTACGCCGAGCAGACCGCTCCGTTGCTCACCACCTACTCCGATCGGGGCCTGCTCATGCAGGTCGATGGGATGGGAGAAGTCGAGCAGGTCACCACGCGCCTGTTGGCTGTCGTCGTCGCCTGATGCTGAGGTTGCTCGATGTTCCGTAAGTCCGAGTCGATCGAAATCAAGTCGGTTGACGAGATCGCCTTGATGCGTGAAGCAGGGCTCGTCGTCGCGAAGACCTTGGAGACGCTGCGCGAGCAGATCGCCCCAGGCATGACCACCGCCGACCTCGACTCCATCGCTCGCGAGAGCATCTCCAGCCACGGTGCTACTCCGTCGTTCCTCGGCTACTACGGCTTCCCTGCGGTCATCTGCACATCGGTAAACGAGGAAGTCGTACACGGGATCCCCGGCGAGCGGGTGATCCACGACGGAGACATCGTGTCGATCGATTGCGGCGCGATCGTGGAGGGTTGGCACGGGGACGCAGCGATCTCGATCCTCGTCGGTGAAGTCGATCCCCGGGTGCGCGAACTCTCGGAGGTCACGAAGGCGGCATTGTGGGCAGGGCTGGCGCAAGCGCGTGAGGGTCATCGACTCTCGGACATCGGCAACGCTGTCGAGACATGCATCCGCGATTCCGGTGACTACGGCATCGTCGAGGAGTACGTCGGTCACGGGATCGGCTCGGCCATGCACATGCATCCGCCGGTACCGAACTACGGACGTCCCGGTCGTGGACCGCGCTTGGAACCGGGGATGGCGTTGGCTATCGAACCGATGGCGACCCTCGGTCAGCCGAGCGTTGCGGTGCTCGCCGATGAGTGGACCGTCGTTACGGCCGACAACCTTCCTGCCGCGCACTGGGAACACACGGTGGCGATCACCGATGACGGCCCCTGGGTCACGACCTCCATCGAGGGCACGCGTCTGTAGCGTTCGGGTGATGTCCACGCCGCAGTTGATCTTCAGCGGCGGGAGTGGTCGAAGCGGCACGACCGTGCTGGCGAAGTTGCTGCGCACTCATCCCCAGGTACGAGCGAGTAGGCCGCTGGAGATCCGGTGCTTGACCGACAGTGCCGGGCTGCTGGATGTCTGCCTAGGTCCAGGTGTCGATGCTCCCCTTGGCGTTCGAGTGTTGGCCCGCTCGCATCCGCTGCTGTTCGGCGAGTTCCGTCGTCGGCTACGCGGGCGTTGGTGGGAGCGCACCAATCGACTCGGGAAGGCCAGTGGGCTGCACCGCGGGATAACACTGCAGCAACGTGAACGGCTGTTGGACGAACTGCGGCGCACTATCGGCCAGGACGCCCCGAAAGCGGGGCGAGGATTTCTCGTCGACCTCGCGCGCATGCAAGGCCTGGATGCGGAGCGCTACTGGGTGGACACGTCGCCACCCAACATCGCGCATGCCGATCGCATCCATCGATTGGTGCCGCAGGCGCTGTTCGTCCACATGGTGCGCGATGGGCGAGACACCATGGCCTCGGTGATGAGTGAACCCTGGGGTCCTGGTGAGCCGGTGGCTGCGGCAGCGTGGTGGAGCGAACGTATGGTGGCGGCCCACCGGGCCTTGAGTGACGTGCCGGAGGGTGCGGTGCTGACCACGTCCTTGGAGTCATTGGTGGTGAGCGAGCGCGCCGAGGAATACCGCAGGTTGCTGGAGTTCTTGGACCTGCCGGACCGACCCAGGATGCGCCGGTACTTCGCCGAGCAGATGCCCGCCGAGCGGGTACGGCCCGGTTCCTGGCGTGAGCGGGTAGCCGATCCCAAGCAACTGGAGCGGGCATACCGGTCCGCAGCCGAGCGACTCGAGGCGCTCGGCATCCCCACCCACGAATTCCGACCCCCACGCCCCCATGCGAATCCCCCGGAATCCGGGGGAAGCGTTTCGCTTCCCCCCGAATCGGGGCGAAACTGAGCGTTTCGCCCGGATTCCGGGGGATTCGCATGGGGGCGTGGTCGGGGGGTGGGCCTACCCCGGTGCGACGACGAGGCGGGCCGGGCGTAGACTTCTGGGGCTGATATCGGGCTTCCCCGTCCATCCGCGTGAACTAGCCGCGAAAGCGGCGCATTCGCGCGCGTGCGCAGGTCGCCCGGCGTCGGCCGAACCGCACAGGATCGGATGGACCGGTCCGCGCAGAAGGATGGCAATGGGTAAGAAGGACGGCGCGATCGAGCTCGAGGGCACGATCACCGAGTCACTACCCAATGCCATGTTCCGCGTCGAATTGGACAACGGGCACCAGGTGCTCGCACACATCAGCGGGAAGATGCGGATGCACTACATCCGGATCCTCCCTGACGACCGCGTCGTCGTGGAGTTGTCGCCATACGACCTCACGCGCGGCCGGATCGTCTACCGATACAAGTAACGGCTGCCTACGGGCGATGGAGAACGGAAACCGCACATGAAGGTGCAACCGAGCGTCAAGAAGATCTGCGACAGCTGCAGGCTGATTCGTCGCCACGGGCGCGTGATGGTCATCTGCTCCAACCCTCGCCACAAGCAGCGTCAGGGTTAGACGGCTGCCAGCGCCGCTGGCGCCGACCGACCCGCGGTGACCGGGAGAGACAACCCGAACACCACCCTTACGGGAGCACCCGACCCCCCACCTGCGAGGTGGGGACGACACCCTCGGCCACGGGGCCGAGGACCGGTCTTGGCGGACCGGAACGGTCTCCCACCGAAACCCCGTGCTGAGTGAAGATAGGACCGCCCCATGGCACGTTTGATCGGAGTGGATCTCCCGCGCGAGAAGCGCCTGGCGATCGCGCTCACCTACATCTACGGCGTCGGCCGTTCACAGGCCGCCAAGGCCCTCGAAGCCACCGGTATCGATCCGAATAGCAAGGCCAAGGATCTCACCGACGATCAGGTGCTCGCGCTGCGTGACTGGATCGAGGCCAACTTGAAGGTCGAGGGTGACCTGCGCCGCGAGGTCGCTGCCGATGTACGCCGCAAGGTGGAAATCGGTTGCTACCAAGGCCTTCGGCATCGCAAGGGTCTGCCGGTCCACGGCCAGCGCACCCATACGAACGCTCGGACCCGCAAGGGACCGCGCAAGACCGTCGCCGGCAAGAAGAAGGCTTAGTCGGATCCGCAACCGACCCACTAACCAACCCCGATCGAACGTCCACGAACGTAGGAAGTAGGCAACGAAATGCCCCCCAAGTCCGCCGGCGCGAAGAAGGTGCGCCGCAAGGAGAAGAAGAACGTTGCGCATGGTCATGCGCACATCAAGAGCACGTTCAACAACACCATCGTCTCGATCACTGATCCCACGGGTGCGGTGATTTCCTGGGCGTCGGCTGGTCAGGTCGGCTTCAAGGGCAGCCGCAAGTCCACTCCGTTCGCCGCACAGTTGGCCGCCGAAGCCGCCGCGCGACGCGCGATGGAGCACGGCATGCGCAAGGTCGACGTCTTCGTCAAGGGTCCCGGCTCCGGCCGTGAGACCGCCATCCGCTCGCTGCAGGCCACCGGCCTGGAGGTGGGCTCGATCGCCGATGTCACCCCCGTGCCGCACAACGGCACCCGTCCCCCCAAGCGTCGCCGCGTCTGATCGCGCGCAGGAAAATAGGAGAAGCAACGATATGGCGCGTTACACCGACGCAGATTGCAAGCGCTGCCGGCGAGAGAAGATGAAGCTCTTCCTCAAGGGAAGCAAGTGCGAGTCACCGAAGTGCCCGTTCGAGAAGCGGCCCTACCCGCCCGGCCAGCATGGTCGCGGACGCAGCAAGGACAGCGAGTACTTGCTGCAGTTGCGAGAGAAGCAAAAGGCGGTGCGCATCTACGGAGTCCTCGAAAAGCAGTTCGGGAACTACTACGTCGAAGCCAACCGACAGTCCGGCAAGACCGGCGATAACCTGCTTCGCATCCTGGAGTCCCGCCTCGACAACGTGGTCTTCCGGGCTGGATTCGCCAAGTCGCGCGACATGGCGCGACAGTTGGTGGCGCACGGTCACCTCACGGTGAACGGCAAGAAGGTCGACATCCCCTCCTACCGGGTCTCGCCGAACGACATCATCGAGGTCAAGCAGTCGTCCAAGGAAATGACCCCGTTCGTTGTCGCACACGCCGAGATCGGTGAGAAGACGGTGCCCGCGTGGCTCGAGGTCGTGGGCTCGAAAATGCGCATCATCGTCCACTCGTTGCCCGAGCGCGAGGTCATCGACACCCCAGTCCAAGAGCAGCTCATCGTCGAGCTCTACTCCAAGTAAGCAACACCCCGGTTCGGCTGCGGGCCGGGGAGCGTTCAGATACGCGACTTCATATAGCGGTCGTCGCGGGAAGGAAGAACACAGTGCTCATCAGTCAACGTCCCATCCTCACCGAAGAGCCGATCAGCGAATTCCGGTCGCGTTTCGTACTCGAACCGCTAGAGCCCGGCTTCGGCTACACGCTCGGCAACTCGATGCGGCGCACCCTGCTGTCCTCGATTCCGGGCGCAGCGGTCACCAGCATCCGCATCGACGGCGTCCTGCACGAGTTCAGCACGATCGAGGGCGTCACGGAAGACGCCACCGAGATCATCTTGAACCTCAAGCAGATCGTGGTCTCCTCCGATCACGACGAGCCGGTCGTGATGTACCTGCGCAAGCAAGGCCCCGGCGTCGTCACCGCGGCTGACATTCAGCCGCCGGCGGGCGTGGAGGTCCACAATCCCGACCTGCAGATCGCGACGCTCAACGCCAAGGGCAAGTTGGAGATCGAACTGGTCGTCGAACGTGGTCGCGGGTACGTGCCGGCGAGCATGAACAAGCAGCCCGGCCAGGAGATCGGCCGCATCCCCGTGGACTCGATCTACTCACCGGTGATGAAGGTGAGCTACAAGGTCGAGGCGACCCGCGTGGAGCAGCGCACCGACTTCGACAAACTCGTCCTGGATGTTGAAACCAAGCCCAGCATCCGGCCTCGTGACGCGGTCGCTTCCGCCGGCCACACGCTCGTCGAGCTGTTCGGACTCGCGCGTGAACTCAATGTGGAGGCCGAGGGCATCGACATCGGTCCGTCTCCGACGGATGCGTTCGTCGCCGAACAACTCGGTACCCCCATCGAGCAACTAGACATGACGGTTCGCTCCTACAACTGCCTCAAGCGCGAGGGAATCCACACTGTCGGGGAACTCATCACGCGCAGCGAGGCTGACCTACTCGATATCCGCAACTTCGGTCAAAAGTCCATCGACGAGGTCAAGGTCAAGCTCGCCGGTCTGGGCCTGGCACTGAAGGACAGCCCGCCTGGGTTCGATCCGGGTGCAGCGGTCTACTTCGCCGACGACGAAGGCGTGGAGGATTTCGGTGACTTCTCAGCGGAAGGTTCGACGAACCCCGCCGCCGCGACCGATGGAACCGACGGAGACGACTTCGCGTACGCAGAGGACGAGCAGCTCTAAATCGATGGTCGGACAGGCCACCGGCTAGGAAAGCATCAAGGAGAGAAGATATGCCTACCCCAACTAAGGGTGCCCGCCTCGGCGGTGGTCCGGCGCACGAACGTCTCATGCTCGCGAATCTGGCGACCGCGCTCTTCGAGCACGGGAAGATCACGACCACCGAGGCGAAAGCCAAGCGGCTGCGTCCGCTCGCCGAGCGACTGATCACCTTCGCCAAGCGTGGAGATCTGGCTGCCCGGCGCAGGGTCATGACCGTGGTACGCGACAAGACGGTGGTGCACATGCTGTTCACCGAGATCGGACCGCAGTACGCGGGACGTCCCGGTGGCTACACCCGCATCACCAAGATCGGCCCCCGGAAGGGCGACAACGCGCCCATGGCCGTGATCGAACTCGTCGAGCCGATGGCCGAGCAGGTCGTCGCCGAGGCGACCGGAGCGGCCAAGCGCGCAGCCAAGGAGCGCGAGGAAGCAACGACCGAGGCGGTTGTCGAGCAGGCCAGCGAAGAAGCCAGCGCCGAGGCCAGCGCGGAGGCCAGCGATGATGTGAGCGACGAGATCGTCGAGGACACCGTCGACGAGGTCGCTGAGGAGCAAGCAGCGGAGCAGGTCGGCGAGCAGTCCGGCGAGCAGTCCGGCGAGCAGGGCGATGAAGAAGGCGCTGCCGACGCCAAGTAACCAAGCCAACTACGAACGACGGGTGGTCGGATCATGAGTGATTCGACCACCCGTCTTCGCATGAAGGTCGCCTACGACGGCTCGGATTTCGCTGGCTGGGCCAGGCAGCGTGATCAGCGAACGGTGCAAGGCGAACTCCAGCGCGTCCTTTCGCACTTAGCCGGTGAGTCGATCGCCTTGACCTGCGCCGGTCGAACGGATGCCGGCGTCCATGCGCGAGGCCAGGTGGTGCACCTGGACGCTTCGAGCGTCGGCGAACTCGAGGTCGGCCGCATCAACCGTGCGCTCCCTGGTGATATCCGCATCCTCGATGTGGACGAGGTGACCGGAGATTTCGACGCTCGCTTCTCCGCGCTGTGGCGCCGATACAGCTACACCGTGAGCGATGACCCGCGAGGTCCCGATCCGCTGCTTCGTCGGTACGTACTCGATATCGGCAGGGAACTCGATATCGCGGCGATGAACGCTGCCGCGACTGCGCTGGTCGGTGAGCACGACTTCACGAGCTACTGCAAACTCAAGGAACATGGCACGACGGTTCGGCAAATCCTGGTGCTGGAGTGGGAACGTCGGATCGATCCGACGGGCGATAACGCCACTGCCGTCATGCACGTCACCGCTGATGCCTTCTGCCACTCGATGGTGCGCAGCCTGGTCGGTGCCCTTATTCCCGTTGGGGAGCATCGAAAGCCGGTCGATTTCCCCCGGGCCGCTTTGGACATGAAGGCGCGGGCGGCCGGAGTCACGGTGATGCCCGCACACCCGTTGATCCTCGAGGAAGTCGGCTACCCGCCCCAGAGCCGATGGGCCCAGCGCCAGCAGCAGACTCGAACCGTGCGGGGCCTACCTCCCTCGTAGGCCCGGGGACAGGGCGTTCGGGAGGTCGGGTAGCCTATGACGCTGCTGCCTGCACCCGCGCGGTGCGCAGCCTGGTCGTCCGGAAGGCGACCAGTACGGCCCCTTCACCGCGAGGGGGTACAGAAACCGGTCCCAACGACAGTAAAGGCGGCGTCCTGTGCGCACCTATAGCCCCAAAGCCGGCGAGATCACTCGCGAATGGCATGTCATCGACGCGACCGACGTTGTCCTCGGTCGCCTCGCCTCCCACGTCGCCACGCTGCTGCGCGGTAAGCACAAGCCCACCTTCGCCCCGCACGTGGACGGTGGTGACTTCGTCGTCGTCGTCAATGCAGACAAGGTCGCGCTGACCGGCTCCAAGCGAGAGAAGAAGATCGACTACCGACACTCGGGCTACCCCGGCGGCTTGAAGTCGATGTCCTATGAGGAACTCCTCGCGACCAACCCCGAGCGCGCAGTGGAGAAGGCCGTCAAGGGCATGCTCCCGCACAACAAGTTGGGCCGTCAGCAACTGAAGAAGTTGAAGGTCTACACCGGCGGCGATCATCCGCACGCTGCACAAAACCCCCAGCCCTACGAAATCACCCAGGTCGCGCAGTAGCCGCGCCGGTTCTACGAGCATCGAAAGAAGAAGAGGAAACCGTGTCTGAGGCAACTGTCGAGATCGAAGAGGTCGAGGAGACCGACGTCCCGTCCGAATACACCAGCGAGTCCCCGGCCAACGCTCCCGTGGCGCGCGAGATAACAACCGCCCCCGGTTCGGCGATCGGTCGCCGCAAGCAGGCCGTGGCCCGCGTTCGGTTGGTGCCGGGAACCGGTCAGTGGACCATCAACGGTCGATCACTAGATGAGTACTTCCCGAACAAAGTGCACCAGCAAGAGGTGAAGGAGCCCTTCGTCACGCTCGGCGCCGAGGGTCGCTTCGACGTCATCGCACGCATCAACGGCGGCGGTGTCTCCGGCCAGGCCGGCGCTCTGCGGCTTGGGATCGCTCGTGCGCTCAGCGCGATCGACGAAGAGAACAACCGCTCGGCACTGAAGAAGGAAGGCTTCCTGACTCGTGATCCGCGTGCCAAGGAGCGCAAGAAGTACGGCCTGAAGAAGGCCCGCAAGGCACCGCAGTACAGCAAGCGCTAAGACCGTGGGCCGGCTGTTCGGTACCGACGGGGTTCGGGGTCTTGCCAACCGGGACATCACCGCCGAGCTCGCCGTGGACCTAGCGGTGGCTGCTGCGGGGGTCCTCGCCGAGGCGGGGGAGTTCGTCGGTCACCGGCCTCGTGCGATCGTCGGGCGGGACACCCGTGCGAGCGGTGAGTTCCTCGAAGCTGCTGTCGTCGCAGGGTTGGCAAGCGCCGGAGTGGATGTGCGCGTGGTCGGCGTCCTGCCCACCCCGGGGGTGGCCCAGCTGACCGCGAATACCGGCGCCGATCTCGGCGTGATGCTCTCGGCTTCGCACAACCCGATGCCCGACAACGGCATCAAGTTCTTCGCCCGTGGCGGGTTGAAGTTGGCCGATCACATCGAAGATGCCATCGAATCGCGCCTCGGCGCAACGTGGGACCGTCCGACCGGCGATTCGGTGGGCCGGGTGACCCGTGACGAGGATGCCGGCGGTGCCTACGTCGAGTACCTGCTCGGCACTATTGACCAACGACTCGACGGACTACGCGTTGTGGTCGATTGCGCGAACGGCGCTGCCAGTGCCGTCGCGCCCGCGGCCTTGCGTCTAGCCGGCGCCGAGGTGCAAGCGATCAACGATGCCCCCGATGGCTGGAACATCAACGCGCAGTGCGGGTCCACCCACCTTGAAGGCCTGATCGACCAGGTAAGGCAATCCGGTGCCGATGTCGGATTCGCCCACGACGGCGATGCCGACAGGTGCTTGGCGGTTACCGCCGATGGTGCCGTAATAGATGGCGATCACATCCTGGCGATCTTGGCCATGGCTTTGCGCGATCGTGGTCGGTTGACCCACGACACCGTCGTAACGACGGTCATGGCCAACATGGGTTTCAAATTGGCGATGCAAAGCGTGGGAATCGTCGTCGTGGAGACCGCAGTCGGTGACCGGTACGTCGTCGAGGAGATGGGCAGCGGTGGTTTCGTCCTCGGGGGTGAGCAAAGTGGTCACGTCGTCTTGAGCGATTTCGCCACGACCGGAGATGGAGTCCTCACCGCCCTCCAAGTTTTAGCGCAAATGGTGAGGACGGGGCGGTCGTTGGGCGAATTGGCAGCCGCCGTCGAGAAGCTGCCGCAAGTCCTGGTGAATGTGCAGGGAATCGATAAATCGGCGATCGAGTCCAATGCGGCTGTCCAACAGGCCGTCGAGGAAGCAGAGCGTCAGCTGGCCGGACATGGTCGCGTGCTGTTGCGGCCGTCGGGTACCGAACCGGTCGTGAGGATCATGGTCGAGGCTACGACCCACGATGACGCCGAGCGACTCGCTCGCGCCATAGCCGACGTGGTGAGTGCCGAGCTAGCTCTCGACTAGTTCGATCACTCATCCGCTGGCGCAGGGCGAGTGTCACCCAGCCTGCCAAGGCCATACCCGTGAGGTTTATCAGCAATTGGAGCGCGCTTCCTCTTACCTGATCCCATTGCGCGAACACCAATCCGACGGCAACGTTTCCGGATGCGGGGATAGTCGTGACGGAGATGAAGACACCGATTATTCCGGTGGATTGTGATGTCGTGAGTGCGAGCACCCCGGCTGCTGCGGCGATCGCAGCCACGAGCAGGGACCAGACATTGGGCGAGTAGATGAAGGACACACCGGGGCGCGGGGCGCTGACGTCAGCTTCCGTTACCAAGCCCACGAGTCGCGCGATTGCAACGAAGCCGACCGTGACCGCTACTGAGAAGGAGAATCCGAGGATGAGGGTGCGGGCGGCCTGACGCAGCAACGACCTGCGGCCGCGCACGAGCGCGAGCCCCATCGCGATGACGGCCATGAACTCCGGACCCAGCACCATGGCGCCGATCACCAGGATCGGGGAGTCGGTCATCACCGCTATGGCCGCAAGGAGGGTTGCCATCGTCATGAATGCCAGGAAGGTGCCGGTGATCTTCGATTGGGCGTAGGCACGTTCGATGACCTGCGGCCAGATCACGTTGTCGGCACCGGGGGAGGTTTGTTCGGCATGGAGCGCACGGGCTGAGATCCAGGTGTCCGGCTCGATGATCTCGATCGAACCCCGCTCTTGGACCTTTAGGTCCATCAAGGCGGCAACCAGATCGTTGACTGCGTCTCGTTCGACCTGGGCCTCGAAGAGATCACCCGGTGGGTCCGCGCTCGCCCCTGGCATGTGCACCAGCCCACTGAGGCTGGGCGTCGCGCGCAGCAGTCGATCGCACTGGGTCGTCAGTTCGGATGAACAGATGACCCGCATCGTCAACACGGGCCTACTGTGTCATCTCCGGCGTAGTGTGGGGCCCATGTGCGGAATCGTCGGGTACGTAGGCGAGAAGCAGGCCCTCGAGGTGGTGGTAGCCGGGCTGCGCAGACTCGAGTACCGCGGGTATGACTCCGCGGGTGTCGCGGTGATCAGCGATGGTCGACTCGAGATTCGCAAGAAGGCCGGCAAGCTCGCGAACCTGGAGACCCTGCTGGGCCAGGATCCGCTTCCGCAGTCCACCACCGGTATCGGGCACACCCGTTGGGCAACCCACGGCGGCCCGACCGATCACAACGCCCATCCGCACGTGAGCGAGGACGGTCGGGTGGCCGTCATTCATAACGGCATCATCGAGAACTTCGCCGAGCTTCGCGAGGAATTGCAATCTCGCGGCGTGGAATTGGCATCGGAGACCGATACGGAGGTCGTCGCCCATCTACTGGCCGAAGCGATGCCGGATGCGGATCTGACGACGGCTATGCAGGCGGTGTGTCACCGACTCGAAGGGGCGTTCACGCTAGTGGCGATGGATCCGCAGGATCCCACCACCGTGGTCGGTGCTCGCCGGAGTTCACCGTTGGTGGTCGGCTTGGGTGAAGGGGAGAACTTCCTCGCCAGCGACGTCGCCGCATTCGTCGAGCACACGCGCGAGGCGTTGGAACTCGGCCAGGACCAAATCGTGGTGCTGCGCGCCGATTCGGTGCAGGTGCTCGACTTCGAGGGCGCACCGGTCGATGCCAAGCCCTTCTCGGTCGACTGGGACGCCTCGGCTGCCGAGAAGGGTGGCTATGAGCTGTTCATGCTCAAAGAGATCGCCGAGCAGCCGAAGGCGGTCGCCGATTCGCTGCGCGGCAGGTTGGACGCGCAGCAGCGCATCCGCCTCGACGAAACCCAGATCGAAGACAGTGTCCTTCGACAGATCTCGAAGGTGGTCGTCGTCGCCTGCGGGACGGCCGCCCATGCCGGGATGGTCGCGAAGTACGCCATCGAGCACTGGACGAAGTTGCCGGTGGATGTGGAACTTGCCAGCGAATTTCGTTACCGCGATCCGATCGTCGGACCGGATTCGCTCGTCATCGCCATCTCGCAGTCCGGCGAGACCATGGACACGCTCATGGCCTTGCGGCACGCCAAGGAACAGGGAGCTCGCACCCTCGCGATCTGCAATACCGTCGGTTCCACCATCCCCCGCGAATCAGACGCGGTTTTATACACCTACGCCGGGCCGGAGATCGCCGTCGCATCCACCAAGGCCTTCCTCACCCAGATCATCGCGGCTTACCTCGTCGGGTTGTATCTAGCCCAGGCGCGCGGTGCGATGTTCGAAGATGAGATCCGCGCGATCATGCAGGACCTGTCGGATATGCCGCAGAAGGTGGACCTCGTACTCGACACCGTCGAACCGGTGCGCGCTCTGGCGCAGGAATACGCCAAGGCTGGTTCGGTGCTGTTCCTCGGCCGCCATGTGGGTTACCCGGTGGCCCTCGAGGGCGCACTGAAGCTGAAGGAATTGGCCTACATGCATGCCGAGGGCTTCCCTGCCGGGGAACTCAAGCACGGACCCATCGCGCTGATCGAGGATGGGGTGCCGGTGATCGTGATCGTGCCTTCACCTCGGGGTCGCTCCGTGCTGCACGGCAAGATCGTGTCCAACATCCAGGAGATCCGGGCCCGAGGAGCCCGGGTCATCGCCGTGGCCGAAGAAGGGGACGAGGCGATAACCCCCTTCGCGGACCACATCATCCGCGTCCCGGAGACACCCACGCTCTTGCAACCACTGGTTTCCACGGTTCCTCTGCAGGTCTTCGCCTGCGAACTCGCCACGGTCAAGGGCCACGACGTCGACCAACCGCGTAACCTCGCCAAGTCCGTCACGGTGGAGTGATGCTGGGCCTCTACCCGGTGGCCGAGGTGCGTGCTGCCGAGGAGGAAATCATGTCCCGGGTGCCTGCCGGGACGTTGATGCAGCGGGCCGCCTTCGGCCTTGCGAGCGAATGCGCTCGAGTCTTGCGCAGCGTCGCAGGTCGGGTGAGTGGATCGAAGATCGTCATCTTGGTCGGATCGGGAAACAACGGTGGCGACGCCCTGTTCGCGGGTGCTCGGCTGCAAGAGCGCGGTGCCGGCGTTCGTGCGTTCGCCCTCGCCGATCGCCACCATGGCGACGGGGCGCGTGCCTTGGTTCGAGCAGGTGGCCGAGTGTCGCTTGCTACTGCCGCGGAATTCCCAGATGCCATCGCGCAGGCCGACCTCATCATCGATGGCATCGTGGGGATCGGTGCCAGTGGTCCGCTACGCGATCTGGCCCACGCCGCGGTGATCGCGGCGAACGATTCAGATGCTCTTCGCGTAGCCGTCGACGTGCCCAGCGGTGTCGAAGCAGATAGCGGTGCGGTGCCGGGCGATGCTGCCTTTCGCGCTGATCTCACGGTCACTTTCGGCTGCGCCAAGCCGGGGCTGTTCGCCATGCCCGGGCGCAGTTGGGCAGGAGCCGTGCGGGTAGTCGATATCGGCCTTACCGAAGCGCTGCCCCCGCCCAGTTGGCAGGTGTTGGAGCCGATCGACGTTCTCGGGTATTTCCCGGCGCCCGCGGAGCGTGACTACAAGTACAGCCGTGGTGTGGTCGGCGTCGCCGCCGGTAGCACTCGCTACCCCGGTGCCGCGTTGCTGACCATCGGGGGAGCGCGCTATGCGGGTGTGGGGATGACCGTCGCCTTCGATCGGGCCGATGGGGTGGCGCGCGATGCAGTACGTGCCTACCCGGACGTCATCACAACGGGGCAGGATCCGCGAGAGTTGGAGCGAGTGCACGCGTGGGTGTGTGGCCCTGGCTTGGTCGACGATCCGGCGAACGACCATCCGGTCAGCGATCTCATCGAGGTCCTGTTGCAGGTGTCGGTGCCCGTCGTGCTCGATGCCGGAGCCCTTGGCGTCGTCGCCGATAGCGAGGGGTTGCATGAAGCCATACGCGCTCGCAGCGCACGGGGAGCTGTCACCGTGCTGACCCCGCATGCCGGTGAATACCGAGCCTTGTTCGGCGAGGACGTGCAGGCGGCGATCGAGTCCGGGGCGATCGTGGTTCGCAAGGGTCCGGCAACTGAGATCCTCGCGCCCGATGGAACGGTCTTCGTCGATAGCTCCGGCACGCCCGATCTCGCGTGCGCCGGCAGCGGAGATGTCCTAGCCGGCTTGATCGCAGGGGTCTTGGCCCACACCGGCGAGGATCGTTTGGATGCAGGAGCCAGCGCCGCAGTCGCTGCGGCCACCTGGATGCACGGTGCCGCCGGCCGACTAGCCGCGGCCGCCGATCGTCCGGTGCTCGCAACCGATCTAGTCGCGGCGTTACCGGAGGCGATCGCCGAACTGCGTCGGGGTGATTGGTCGTGGTGACCGCGGATCCCTCGCGGGCCGTCGCAGTGATCGATCTCGACGCGATCGCCGCCAATTTCGAGCGTGTCGGCCGGGTCGGAGTCCCGGTGATGGCGGTGGTCAAGGCCGATGCCTACGGGCATGGAGTGGACAGCGTGGCGCCGTGGCTGCGCCACCACGGGGCTAGCTGGCTCGGAGTGGCGCTGCCGAGTGAGGCGCTCACGTTGCGAGCGCAAGGCGATCGCGGACGCATCCTCGCCTGGCTGTGGGCACCCGGCGATCCCGGCGTCATGGATTGCGTCGCTTCCGATGTGGACTTGTCGATCTCCGATGCCTGGGCATTGGCCGAAGTCCGCGAGGCGGCCAAGCACACCGGTCGCACAGCTCGGATACATCTGAAAATCGATACCGGGCTCTCGCGCAACGGAGCTTCGGCCACGGCGTGGCCGGAGTTGATGCAGCAGGTGCGCAATGCGCAGGACGACAAAGACGTAGAGGTCGTGGCGATCTGGTCGCATCTAGGAAGCGCGGACATCCCCGGCGAGGAGCGCACGCAGGCCCAAGTCGAGGCTTTCACCGAAGCGCTCGGTGAGGCTGCCGCCGCCGGTGTGCAGCCGCAGTTGCGGCACCTAGCCAATAGCGCTGCGGCGTTGAGCAGGCCGGACCTGGCGTACGACATGGTGCGTTCGGGTATCGCGCTGTACGGGCTGACCCCGGGCGAGGGGCTGGGCAGCGCCCGCGATCTGGGACTGAGACCGGCAATGAACCTGCAGGCGCGGCTTGCCCACGTCAAGGCGTTGCGCGCAGGCGCGTGGGTGTCCTACGGCGATTCCTGGCAGGCACCCGCCGACACCACCATGGGTCTCGTGCCCCTCGGTTACGCCGACGGCGTCCCGCGCAGCGCCGGCAACAAGGTGGAGGTCGTCGTCGGTACTCGGCGCTGCCCGATCATCGGCCGCGTGGCGATGGACCAGTTCGTGGTGGACCTCGGCCCTGCTGCCAAGGATGGTCCCGGTGATCCGGTGCAACTCTTCGGCGGCTTCGCCGATGCCGCATCGCAGATACCGACCGCAGATGACTGGGCCCAGCGCCTGGACACCATCGGCTACGAGATCGTGACCCGCATCG
>Ga0102934_1001218_pt1 | contig 17860 bp, 9 predicted proteins | sample SalPonR2_A_D1_MG_FD_78175 | JGI IMG/M metagenome (GOLD analysis project Ga0102934, IMG submission 78175) | Salt pond soil microbial communities from South San Francisco under conditions of wetland restoration - Salt Pond MetaG R2_A_D1_MG | ecosystem: Environmental > Aquatic > Marine > Intertidal... | reverse complement strand
TGGGGATTTCAAAACAGAGCTGGGCGGCATGGAGTTCAACCGCTATGAAAGGACTTTTGCCGGATTCAGAGGGAAGGCCGAATTCAAAGGGGGAAGGATAAATGCTTTTATTACCAGAACCGATCAGTCCACCTATCAGGAAGAAATTCCGGCGGACGGAACGAGCGGGTTCTATTTCCTCGAGAATTATCCTCTTATAGAAAACAGCGAAAAAATAAGAATAGAGGTTCGTGACAGGTACCAGCCGGAGAAAATAGTCAAGGTGGATTATAAGGCTGTAAACAGGGATTACGATATTAATTATAACGACGGCACAATTCTTTTTAAGGAACCGCTGCCCACAGTGGATGAAGATCTGAATCCGGTAATGATAATTGCCAGCTATGAATGCGCAGGTTCAGAGGACAACAATTTTATATATGGAGCAAGGTCTTCAGTTTCTGTTACCGATAGTTTAGACGCCGGTATTACCGCAGTTCTCGAGGAGGAGGGAGATGGAAATTCATCACTTTTCGGGGTAGACTTGAAAGGAAAAATACTGCCTGGAATCAGAGTCGAAGGGGAATTCGGGCACAGCGAGAAATTCCTTCTGGGGGCTGGAGATGCCTTCAGGCTTAAATTTGAAGGACGAAAGAAAAACTTCCCGCTCTGGCACGCTTACTACAGGAGAATAGATAAGACCTTTTTCAATCCTTCATTTTCGGGAGGCAAGAGTGAACTTGGGAGCGAGAAGTTTGGAGCGGGGCTTGACTGGAAACTGAATAGAAAATTTTCCCTGAAATCGAAGGGGTACACGCATAGTTTTATGGAAAGGGATGAGAAAAAGAAATATCTGGACATAAGAGGCGTTTACGGAAAAGGGACGCTTCGCGGCTCTGCCGGCCTGGCGGGAGTCTCACACAGCAGCATTACAGAGCCTTCGCGTTCGGCTGTTATGATGACAACTTCTATTTCTGCCGAGAGAACAGGGCTCAAAGGGAAGTTGACATACGATCAGAAACTGTCGGGTTCTGAGGTGGAGGAATATCCCAATCGTCTTGAAGGAAGGCTGTCTAGAACTGTCTGGAAAGATATAAGCGCTGAATTAATACATGAATACCGAACCGGAAGCAGAAGCGGCACGAGACACAGGACGCTGTTAGGAGCTGAATCTAAGATAACCCGGAATCTGAACGTATATTCCAGGTACAGTCTCGAAGGAGCAATGAGCGGAAAGCGCGGACAGGCGGTAATCGGACTTAATAACCGTTTCAGTTTTTCCGACGACTTCTCGGGAACGGTAGCGGCGGAAAGACTCTCGACTGTCTCAGGAATAGAAAAGAATGATTTTACTTCACTGTCTGTTTCCGGAAATTACACTCCGGATAAAAAGGATTACCGTCTTAAGGGTGATTATGAAATCAGGTTTGACAATGATAGAACAAAACACCTCTTTTCAGCCGGTGGTATAAAGAGAATGGATGAGAGGTGGTCGGGGCTTACCAGGGGTGATATCTGGTTTTCCGATGAAGATAATAAAACCGACAGAGTGAAGGCCAGCTCAACCCTGGGATTGTCTCTGCGTCCTGAATCGGCAGACGCGCTCGTTCTTCTGGCATTTCTTAAAACGCGATATGAAAAGAACAGCCCTGCCCATCCCGGCGGTGTTGACAAGGAGCTTCTTCTTTCCACGGAAGCTGTCTATGATCTTAATGGGGGATGGAAACTCGAGGGTAAAGTTGCCGCGAAATGGGTAAGGAACACATTCAGGAAATATTCAGCAAGCGCGTCCACATTTATGTATCAGACGCAGGTGATAAAACTTCTTCCCGCCAAGTGGGATGTTACGCTGACCGGAAGGGTTGTCAGCCAGCGTGAAACAGGTACGGTTAGATTCGGCTCGGGTATTGAAGCCGGAAAGATCGTCGCTAAGAATGTCTGGCTTGGAGCTGGATATGACTTCTCCGGGCATAAGGATAAGAACGTCGAGGAAAATGATTTCCAGCAGAGCGGATTTCATGTTGGAATGAAGATGAAATTCAATGAAAAACTGATGAACTATTTTTACAGATAGCGGGATCGGAACGAAAAGAAGATGAAAAGAAGAAAAAATAAAATTCAAAATATTATAATATACGCCGTATTCTTTTTGCCGGTTCTTTGCGGTGCAATTCCGGCGGATTCGGGAGAGCGTCTTTCCGGAGGAGGTTTTGAATCAGGGTCCTTCTCTGCCGGCTGGGTTCATAACGCCGGCAATCTGTCCGGAAACACAAACCCTTCCTGGGCCGATCATATTGTTGTACCGGACCTTCCTTACAGCGGAAATTATTCAGCGCTCCTTGGATTTAAGTATACCGAGGAAAGGAGAAATCGAAAGGGGTATATGTATCAGGATATAACGGTCCCGGCGGATATATCCAGCGCGGCACTATATTATAAATTCCGGCAGCAGGGCTATGGAGGTCTAGAAGATCTGTTTGAGGTAGAAATAAGAGATATTTCGGGAAACACTCTGGAGAATTTAACCGGTTATTCATTCTCTGAAGGGAACGATCAATTCAAGGACAGCGGCTGGATAGAAGAAGAGATTAATATGGCATCCTACGCCGGACAGGATGTCAGGGTATATTTTCAGCAGATAAACAAACAGGATAACTTTTACGAAACATGGACTTTTGTCGATGACATTTCATTTTCATATAACAGATTCGTTGATCTTAAAGTTGATTCAAACGGTGAAGATATCTTCGGCGATCCGGGAAGCGGCGGCGGCGGATACTCGCTTCTAAGCGGGGTGGAAGGAGACACGCTTGTCTACAATCTGGATGTCGAAAACGAAGGGCCCGATTCAGACTCATATACCATTACGGTTTCTTCACCTTCGAGCTGGACGGTATCGGTGAATTATCAGGGAACCGACTATTCGCTGCCATGGACAACACCTGTATTGCCGTCCGGAGAAGAACTGTCGGCACGAGTCATGATATCTATTCCGGAGGGTCAGGCGGCGGGAGGCTATTCGACCGTTCTTGACGCTGTTTCTACTTCGGCGGGCGACAGGTTCGACAGCGTCACGATGGGAACGAATGTTGTGCCCTCCATATATCTCGCGGATCTCGCTATAGATGCCAACGGCTTTGGAATAATAGATCCCTCTGGAAGCGGGGGGGTATCATATAAAGAAAGTCCGGCGGACACGACGATTTCATATGACCTTGAACTTTTAAACGGCGGGGTTCGGGCAGATTCCTTCAGAATATGGTTTTCCCCCGCAGGTCCTCTGGAGTGTGAAATAGAGGAAAATTCTGTTACCCACACCGGCGTGTTTACGACGGGACCTGTAAACCCCGCGGAGATAAGAGAGTTTACTCTTAGAGTTACCCTCCCCGACGGCATAAGGGGAGGCGATTATAGGAGTTTCGTCTTCGCACAGTCGCTTGGCGATACACTTAAAAAAGACGGCATCGAGGCTGTAGCCGAGGTAAGAGCGCCGGCAGTGGACGCGATAATATGCGAGTCGGGTGATGATATGATTGGACCCGCGGGCTCCGGGCTTGGAGGAAGCGGTATAATAGGGGGAAAAAGGGGGAACACTGTCAGTTTCCCCGTGACGCTTCAGAATGAGGGCGGCGTTACCGATTCGTTCAGGGTTGACTGGAATCCACCTAAAGGAGGATGGTCAGCGATAATAAGCGGTGAAGGAGGAGATCATAACTTTCCATGGACAACTCCCGGTTTTGAACCGTACAGCCAGAAGAACTATTATCTGGAGGTAACGATACCGGGCAATGCTAAATACGATACATATCAGTCCATTCTGGATTTTGTAGGTGTTACGGACGGCACTACGTCAGAAAGTGTCACCGCTTTGATAAACGTGATAGCTTCCAATGAAATCGATCTTATAATAGACGGTAACGGAGATGACGCCTTCGCCCAGCTAGGGACCGGGTCGGGGGGAAGTTCAGTAAAGACAGCTCAGCCGGGGGACACCCTTGCCTTTCAGATAGAGGTCCAGAACGAGAGCGGGACGGACCTCTTTGATCTCCAGTGGACGACCCCCTCCGGATGGGAGGTTGTAATAGGAGACTCATCTTCCGTTATGAGAGAGGTTCCGTCAGGAGTTTACACTCTGGAAGTCAGGATCCCCCCCTCCTGCTCCGAAGGGACATTCGACATAATTGTTGACGGATTAAAAACTGATAAAAGATATCTTGTTGACAGCATCAAGGGAAGCGTGATCGTTTCCCGTCCCCATAATATAGACGCTCTTGTCGACGGCAACGGAGATGAAATATTCGGTACTCCCGGAACGGGAGACGGAGGGCAGTCGATTCAAAGCACTATAGGGGGACAGCGTGTTAATTTTACCCTTGAGCTTCAGAATCAGGGAAGCGAAGCGGAGAGCTATTATGTTTCATGGAACGCTTTTTCCGGATGGAGCGCTTCTGTCGAAGGCGCGTCCTCCGGATATACTACCCCGGAAATTATGCCGGGGGGAGCGGGCCTCTATAGATTTGAAGTGATTATTCCGGCCTCAGCGGGAGAAGGTGATTATAATTACGTTATTGATGTTGAATCGGCAGTTGATTCAACAAACACGGAGAGTGTAACCGCCGGCGTGCATATTAATCAGCCGCCCCGCGTGGACCTTGTAATAGAAGGGGAAGGAAACTATCTCTACGGTATCGAGGGCTCTGGGGACGGAGGTTCTGCTCTTTGTTACGGAGAGACCGGCTCTGTTGTAACAGCATCGCTCGAGATAGTAAACAGGGGAGGATTTCCCGACTCCTTTGCAATAACCTGGAGTCCGCCCGCAGGCTGGCCTTCGGGGTCTGTCGTGCTGTCAGACGGAACGGATGATTATTCTTCTCCCTTTGTAACACAGATTCTCAATCCCGGCAGTTCTGTAATTTATACTGTGAAAGCTGCTGTTCCGGCTAATGTTGATCTTAGAAACAGGCAGATAATTAACGCGGAAGGTTTATCGTTTGATCGTGAAGACAGCATTCTGTTTGAGATAGGAACCGGATCTATATTTACCGGCAGAGTGTATGAAGACTCCAATCATGATGGAATATACGGAATTGATGAAAAAGGTTTGCAAGGGGTTGAAGTGATCCTAAGCGATCCGGGCGGAGAGCTGAAGACACTTACGGAAGCCGGCGGGAATTTTCTCTTCGAAAAACCTTCAGGTGTCAGCAGGGATATTATCGAGAAAACCCCCGCCGGAATGATATCTCTTACTCCGGATACTGTCAGTACGGCCGTTCCCGGGGCCGGAGACACAATACGGATATTTTTCGGCGATGTGAGCCTGTCTTCAATAATGCCGGCGAGCAGCCATAGCGCGACCGCGGGAGGGGTGGTCGATATAGCGCACACAATAACGGCGGGCACGGCCGGGCAGGCGTCTCTCGAGGCTGCAGCTCCCGCGAGCTGGACGGCGGTATTCTATAGGGATCAGAATCAGGACGGCATACTGGACAGCGGTGACACAAGGCTTACCAGCGCGGATCTCGCGCTGGATCCGGCAGTACCCGGAAGTGATATAGTGCCGGTGATAACGAGGATATTTGTACCTTCCTCGGCTCCGGCCGGAAACAGTTTTGAGATCGAATTTATTCTAAGGCAGACTCTGAGCGGAACCTCTTTTGTTTCTGAATCAAGTGTCACAAGCAATGTTATGATACTGGCCAGCGCGACAGGCATGATGAGTCTGCTCAAAGAAGTGGATCTGGCGCAGGCGAGACCGGGTGAAATCGTAACATACACTATAATTCTTTCCAATCCGGGGACAGAAGGCGTCAGAGATATAGAAATAGTTGATCCTATTTCAGAATCTGTCGATCTTGTTACAGATGCTTACGGCGCGGGGCGGGACATTGCCTGGACAAGCGGCGGTGCCACGGTTTATTTCACGGCAGATCCTATGGACGCGGACGAGGGGATGTACGATTTATCAGATAGACAGCTTCGGGTTATACTTTCCAGACAAAACCCGTTTACACTCGAAAGCGGCCAGGAGGGGATAATAGAATACAAAGTACGAATAAAATAAAAATCAGAGATTATTAATAATATCTTCTACCGATTCAATCACATATTCGATTTCTTCGTCCTTCAATTTGGGATAGAAGGGGAGGCTTATTGTCCGGGCGCCGATCTCTTCCGCTGCCGGAAACATTCCGCGCCTGTATCCGAACCTTTTTCTGTAATAGGTCATAAGGTGAAGTGGGTGAAAATTGATAGATACTCCCACTCCCCGGTTCTGAAGTTCACCGAGCACTTTATCGCGTATCCCGGGGTCGACAAGAATTGTTATGAGATGGAAGGCGTGGTCAGCTTCAGGTTTTACCGTGTGAAGCTCAATTCCATCTATCTTACTGAAGGCGTCATGATATTTTTTGTAGATAGCAGCCCTGCGTTTATGCATTGTGTCGATCTTTTTTAATTGTTCGATGAGTATTGCCGCGTGGATATTATCCATGTTGTATTTCCATCCCAGTATATCTACGTCGTACTGCTTGAAATAGTCGGTGTATCTGTCCGCGGCGGTTTTGTCAAATCCGTGAAGACGCAGTTTTTTAAGCAGTTCGTATTGTTCTTCGCTTTTGACAGAGATTGCTCCCCCTTCGCCGCTCGTGATATTTTTTGTCGCGTAGAAACTAAAGCAGGCGTAGTCTCCCCACGCTCCTGAATGTTTTCCCATCCATCTGCCCTCAAGCGAATGAGCCGCGTCCTCTATTACTGCAAGCCCGTGTCTGTCGGCTATCTTTCTTATTTTCTCCATATCACAGAGTTGACCGTAGAGATGAACCGGAAGAATGGCTTTTGTCCTGGGGGTAACGGCGTTTTCAACAGCGTCGGGGTTTATATTGCCCGTTGATCTTTCCGCGTCGGCAAGAACGGGGGTCGCGCCAGACATAAGAATACTGTTAGCTGTGCCGATGAAGGTGAGGGGTGTTGTTATAACTTCATCGCCGGGACCTATTCCGGCCGCGAGAAGAGACAGATGCATCGCGGCTGTTCCGCTTGTCAATCCAACTGTATAAGGAACTTGAAGATATTCAGCTAGACTTTCCTCAAATTCCGAAACTTCATCCCCGGTTGTGATAAAGATCGAGCGTAAAACATTCTTAACCCGTCTGATCTCTTCTTCGCCGATATTGTGCTTGAAAAATTCTATTTTTTTCAATATATCCCCTTCTTAAAAAAGGCGGCATCACATAGGATGCCGCCCTTTGTTCTGTTTTTTCTGATTCAGATAAGATTCGTTCATATTAATATTCCATGATACTGAATCAAGTATCTACCAGGCAGGTTACCGCAGATAAATTATCTTCCTGCTCTGCGTGAACTTGCTTATTTTGATCCGGCAGAAATAAACCCCCGATGAAGTCGCGCGTCCTGATTCATCTTTGCCGTTCCAGATGACTGAGTAATTGCCCGGTGTTCGTGTTTTATTCTCAAGAACACGGACAAGGCGGCCGGCGGTATCGAAGATGCGCAGATCAACATTGCCGGACTCCGCTACAGAATATGTAATTGTCGTTGTTCCGTTAAACGGATTGGGATAGTTCTGCTGAAGAGCGTTGACGAAATTCGGAGTGTCATTACCTCCATCTTCTCCTCCCTCAATCGCTGTCGTGTTCTTAATAGAAAACAGGCTGTCGCTTGTGTCGGCCCCTGTTAAAAGAGATGGGTCGTAGGCGATTACTCTTACGAGACAGGAATCAGAAAGGGTGGAAGGCACTATCCATTTATATAATGAATCGTTCGGTTCTGAGTTTGAAATCGCCGAATAATCCCCGCCGCCGTTTGTTGAATAGAATATGTTTACAGAATCCACCCCGACGTTGTCAGTGGCGATCCACTGCAGATCGAGTGTGTCGCCGACCTCCGCTGTTTCCGACCCGTTGGGATATATCACTGTAACATCGGGAGGAATGAGATCTTCACCGGAAGCGCACGCTTCACTCTGTTCTGAATATCCTCCCGCGTATCCTGATCCATTTACACCCGATACACGGTAGTACCAGCAGTCTTCCACAGGGTGGTGAGACCAGCTGGATGTTCCGGCCGGCACCGAACCGAGAAATACGGACGCTGTGGGCAGAAATCCGCCTGAGGTATCGCCGTAAACGGCGTAGTAATCGAGGCCGCCTCCGGAAAGTTCATCCCAGCTGAGTGAGATAGTAGTATCGCCTGCCGAACTCGCGGTGAGATTCTTGACATATTCTGGAGACGCGCTAATAGCGTTTGGCCCGCCGTATAATCCCTGATCCGCCCTGGAGCCGTCAGGATCGAAGATGTACGGATCGCCCGCGTCTATTGAGCCTGAATGCAGCGCGAGATGATAGTCGGCGCCTGATGTGTCGGCATAAACCGGATCTCTGCTGACATTTGTAGAATCCGGAGACAGTGACACGACATCTTCCGGGGTGTTTCCGAAAGAGTTGTTATACTGAAACGTCAGGCTGTCCGTATTGCTGAAGAATATTCCGTTTTGCGAACCGTACGAAATAATATTGTTCTTTATTTCCAGATCGACCGGCGTGGTTATGGAGATGTTTCCTCCGTTATAAGCTGCCGAATTGCGGTCAAATGAACTGTTTGTTATATCTCCGCCTATAGAAGAAGCGTAAATACCTCCGCCCATTATGCCACTTTCATTCAGATAGAAGAGAGAATTTTCGATATGGCATATTCCCTCTTGAAAGTAGACTCCTCCGCCCAGAGAAGCGGCGTTGTTCTCCGCGATAACAGAATTAACTGCTGTTATCGGTGAATCATCCGAATATACCGCTCCTCCTGAACCTCCGCATTCATTCGACATTATAGTATCTCCAGAGAGGGTAATCGGAGCGAATTCTGAATATATTCCGCCTCCGTCGATATACCCCGTGTTGCCGCCTATAAAGTTGCCGCTTAAATCAATTGAAGAATAGGAAGCGTAAATTCCGCCGCCTTTCTTTGTGCCGCTGAATGACAGATCCGGAAGAGATCCCGTGATTCTGTTTCCGTTTATTACGGCGTCGGACTGGTAGAGGAAAATTCCTCCTCCGCTCTGCGCCTTGCTTGAGGAGATAACGTTACCAGCTATCATGACAGAGTCTGTGTTTACGCAGGCAACGGCGCCGCCTCCCGAAAAGTTTGTCCCGTTTGTGTATCCGCAGCCGGAAAAGGTATTATTTTTTACTACGCAGTAGGGAGCATTGTAAAACAGAATTCCCCCTCCGTAATTTCCGCTTTGCGGAGTTGCAAGCGCTGTCCCTGATCCGCCGCTTAGAGTGAAACCTTCCACGCCGCAGGTTCCCGGTGAGATCGAGGAGAAAAGAATAAGGCTTCCCGTTGAATTGAGCGATGTAACATATGTGGAAGGATCGTTGAATTCGAAACCGCTGTCCCATCCGCCGTATATATAAACGGGCGCGGGCGCGGATAGCGAGCTGCCGTATGTTCCTTCTGCAACAAGTACTGTGTCTCCGCTGTTTGCCGCGTCCAGGGCGTCCGGAATTGAATGGGCCGCCCAGACGGGGAGTGAATACGGGTATGTGTTACTTCCCGATGAAGAAACATATCTTCTCGGGAGCCCTGAGATTGTAAAATCAGCGTTACTGTGATCGTAGCCGCCGACATCTCCTCCGTAATAAGCTACTACCTTAAGGCGGGCCGTTTCAACCGGAAGATTTGAAACATTCCACATATAGGATGTGCTCGAACCGGCAAGACCGGAGACGACAGTTTCAGTATAGCTGTCTCCGCTGTCGAGGCTGAGCAGAATAGTTATAGAATCGGGAACCGAACGGCTGGTCTCCCAGTTTATCTGATACCCGGTGTCTACATCGAGTGTTTCGCCACCATTTGGATTCTGAACATTGACAAAGACGTTGCTTGGAATGTAATCGATAGTGTACGTTCCGCTTCCTATACTGCATACTCCATATTGAATTCTGCCGAAACCGTTGCTTCCCCAGCCTTCGCCCCAGCTGTTCTTTATTATCCATGCTCCGTTTCCCGCGCATCCACTGTCATCCCATCCTACGATTAAAATGGCGTGGTTTGGGCTGTCCGGGTAATCCGCGTTGTAGCAGCCGCTTGAGTAGCTGCTTAAATTATCATGCGCGTAAATAGAAGTATATACAGGACCGTCATTATAGATTGCGGTTTTGATAGCTGTTGGTGAATTAGAAACGCTCGAATAATTAGACATCTTAGCAAGAGATTCACATGATGTCTGAGTGCAGGGGTGAGGACTGCTGGCCAGATACGGCACGCATGATTCAGCGACCGCTCCGTAATCCATGAAAACGCTGTACGCGCTAGCGGCCCATCCTCCACCGCATCCCTGATCCCATGGGTTACAATCCATTACCGCCTGCTCGGAATAGTCTTCTATGCGGCCGTCGTATATATATGTATGAGCTTCCAGCTGTCCTGCAGCCGCGAAGGACCAGCAGGCACCGCAGGAGCCTTGATTTTTAGCGGGTGTCGTTCCGTTTTGATCTCTCCAGTCAAAAGATTCCGGCAGCGCGACGGGTTCCGAGGGAGCGTAAAGGGGGATTCTGCTCTTCATGTTATCGGGCATCGGCAGGAGGCCTCTCATTTTCTGGTTTTCTTCGTGTGAAAGCCCCGACAAACCGGTTTTACCCGCTTTCCAGAGCCATCCCTTCTCTTCTATCTCCCGGTTCAGGCGGGCTATCTTTTCTTCCGCCGTCTCTTCGGCTTTCGCTGCGGAAGAAAGCGTGAAAATTGCAAAAAGATTTATTACAATCAGAGTCAATATAACTATTCGGTTTTTCATGGATTGTTCAACTCCTCTGTGGTGTTCCGTTCTTTTGATGCTTATCGCTTAAAAGCGGAAAATCTTTCAGGTTGTTTTAACGCAAATAACATACCTGTTTACATTTTCTGACTATTAAACAGGTTACAACCCCTTTTTTCTTAAAAAAGAGCGCTTTTCAAGCGGCGGTAAATTTAAGTAGATGCTGATAACTTCTTCTTATGAATATAGCACTTTTAAAGCTATTCTTCAAGACAGCGGGAGGAAAATAATTTGTATCAGTACTTGATAAGAGGTTGCTCTTATATATCGGTTGACAATTCTCTCAGTCAAATTATATTTCGTTAAAGATCAAAGGAGCTGGAGAATATGAGAGAAAAAGTAGAGAAGATAATAGAACAGATAAGACCTAACCTTCAGGCCGATGGAGGGGATATTGAGCTCGTCGGCATAGAGGATTCTGTAGTAAAGGTCAGGCTCAAAGGTGCCTGCGCGGGCTGCCCCATGTCTCAAATAACACTTGCTATGGGAGTGGAAAAGGTATTAAAAGAGAATATTCCGGAGATTAAAAAGGTTGAATCTGTATAATATTTGATTAGATACGATCCTTAAGCTGGAATATTCGTTCATCAAACAGAAGGGGCGTATTTATATTTCCCCGTTTTTAATTGAACGAGACTCCCACCGGCTCTTTTACAGCGCGTTTCATCTTAAGAACTTTCAAAGGGACACTAAAAGAAAAAACAGGAGTGTAGTATCTCTCGCCGTTTATAGTAAATAAACGGTTATTAACTAGAAGTGTCACGTTTTTTGCACGCATTAGATTCGGAAATAATTTGAATTTATCCTTACTCTTCAGAGAGTGCATGATGCGATGTTCAGGAGGAGTTATATTGAAGTTTGCAAATCTTGCCGTTAAAGTCAAAAACGCCTGCAAATTTATCAGGAGAAAAACCGGAATACGCGGGTTTACTCTGTTAGAGCTTTTTATCGTTATTGAAATAATAGGATTTCTGTCCACAATTATATTGTCCAATTATTACCGTTCAAAGAAGGCGGCCGAAGTGGCTGTGTTCGTCCAGAATGTAAAGCACGTGCAAACAGCGCTGGCTTCTTATTACGCGATAGAAACCGAATACCCGGCGTCGCTTAATACGATATGGCTTCAGTTCTATAACGGGAAAACAATAGAGGATCTGGATTATATAGGAGGGTCTACGGCGGATCAGCAGGGGGGATGGAGCTTTTTCGCCAGTAACAGCACGGATATACAGATGGCGGGGCCTACAAGTGATCAATATGCTATCAGGAGCACCGGAAACCTTCTGCCGTATGCCAGATATGTTTACGGTGATCCTATAACCTCGGCTAAAATAGTCCACTAGATTTTACGCGTCCGTGTCCGCGATATCGTTTTTCCACCTGTTTATATTCTCTTCTTCAGTGTCTCTGAAGCGGCCTTGGGAGATTTGCCGTAAGCATAGAGTGAAAACCCAAAACCAGCCTGTAATGATATGCATTTAAATCACTATATATCTTCTGATAAAAAGTGACATTTAGATACACTAATCCCTGACAATGATGTAGCATCATTCCGAGTGAAGTAAGAATTACAGGAACAGAGGGGCTGATTATCATGGAAGATGGAAAATTCAGACCTGTTTTTGACGGACATTGCGATACGGCCACGAGAATAGCAGCCGAGGCAAATTTCGATATTGGAAAAAGACACTCCGGCGGGCATATTGATATTCCGCGCATGAAAGAGGGTGGACTCAATGCCCAGATATTCGCGGTTCACACGGACCCCGATTATCCGGAGAAATTGTGGGAAGAGAAAACGTTCAGGGCTGTAGATATCTTCAAAAGAGCTGTTGAAGCGAACAATGAAGAGATGAAGATCGCTTTGCGGGGCGGTGATATAACGGGAATCATAGGCGGGGGAAGGATCGCGGCCGTGATCGGTGTTGAGGGTGGGCATGTTGTTTCATCGATTGATGTTCTAAAGAGATTGTACGAAGAGGGGGTGAGGTGTTTGACGATAACCTGGAAAAATACAAACACTATAGCGGATTCGTCGGAGGACAGAAAGAGGTGGGGAGGATTGAGCGGTTTCGGGTGTGAGATTATTGAAATGATGGATAGACTCGGAATGATAATAGATTGTTCTCACGCTTCCCGCGAAGCTTTTTTTGATGTGCTGGAGCGCTCGTCTAATCCGGTTATACTTTCGCATTCCTGTATGAGCGCGATCTGCGATATCCCGAGAAACACCGACGACAGCCAGCTTCTGGCCCTTGCTGAGAACGGCGGTGTTGTTTGTGTTAATTATTTCCCCGCTTTTTTAGAAGAGAAGAGCCACAGGGATATAATGAAGATATGGAGTGTTTACAGGAATAAAAAGAGTATTCTTTCCCGCCGGTACGGGGGAGATCCGGATAGAGCGAGCAATGAATTGCGCCCGGCCGCCGTAAGAAAACTGCGGGAACTGACTATGCCGAACCTTTCTCTTGTAGCAGATCATATCGACCACGCGGTCGGCGTAGCGGGAGTTGATCATGTAGGGATTGGATCTGATTTTGACGGAATTCCCCTTACTCCGAAAGGGCTAGGCGATATTTCTTTCCTGCCCGACCTTGACCGTGAACTCAGAAGAAGGGGTTATTCAGCCGCCGATACGGGAAAGATTATGGGCGGCAACCTGCTCAGGGTTACAAGCGCGGTGTGCGGATAAGCCCTGTCAAAATAGAGATAATCAGTTGAATTGAAATGCTTTGTAATGGCAAGAATCAAGCGGCGGGAATACTGCGGGTTTCCCGCCGCCTGTAATTTCGATCCTCTTATCTGTTTTCCATCCGGTGAGCATATTCCTTGATTGCCTTCCACTGCCCTTCAGGGTGAAGGTCGGCTTCTTCGAATACCTTGTGGGCCTTACCGCTCCCCAGGTAGTGTCCGTGTTTGAAAGCGTGGATGCTGTGGCTTCTGCCTTCACGTGATGTAACCCAGCGGTATAATGTCGGCAGAGTAAGCCCGGTTATACCCATTGCTTCACTCGCGAGCTCGTCAGGATAAATTTCCGACTGTTCTTTTTCGGAAAGTCTTGAAAAGAGTTCAGCGCTGCTCACGTAGAAAACATTCATATTCAGCCCGGCTTCATCTATTCTGGGCAGAACGCCGCTTACAAAGGTGTTCGTGATTCCGCTGCCCTGTAGAATAAGCGTGCCGTGATAGGGTTCTTTTGAGGGGTCCGCTTTTCTCATAGCGTAGACTCCCTTCACAGCGGCTGTGACAGGCGGCAGATCAAGAGCTTTTCTGTCTATGATTTTCTCCTTCGGGCGTGTCACGAATGGAGCCAGAACAGCCGGACGCATCTTAAGGGCGGCGACAACCATGGGATACATTTCGTTCGGGTCCCAGGGTGTAAGAGTGATCATAACGTCGCGGGGAAAGTTTTCCTGAATTGCCTGCAGGCATTGAGGGTCGGCGTGTGTCGGGCCGTCCTCGCCGGTTTTCAGCCCGGCGTGCGCGTTTACGATTATAAAGGTATTATACGGAAGGCCCAGGTATGCCTTCTTTGCCTGCTGTCCGATTCCATGCAGTCTGGCCGTTATATGCTCGAGCGATGTAATAAAAGCGCCGTAGGAAGATCCCGCGCCGATCGCCTTGCCGAAAGTGGATATTCCGGCCATAAGCCCGCCCATACAATCTTCGCAGATTCCGCCTGCGGCAATAAGTCTGGAGTCGGGGTTCGAGACCGAGTTGTAATATCCGTCCGGGAAATGGGCGTTCAGTTTGTTTATACTGGTAGAACCCAGCAGATCCGCGGAGGCGCCTATGAAAGCGCCGGATGTCTTCTTGTTGAGATATCCCAGAGTTTCCCCTAGAGCCGCGCGAAGAGTCTGAGCTGATCCCGGTTCGTAGCTGCAATCGGAAGGGGGTTTATCATATTTGATTTCATCGGAATAGACAAGATCGAGGTCAACCTTGTCATTGCGCCGCTTTCTGTTAATGCTCGAAAGCCGTTTGTCAGCTTCGGCGAGACGGGTTGAGAAAAATTCCGCGATTTCATTGTTCTCTTCGAGAATATTTCTGAAGACGAGCAAAGTGTCCCAGAAGTTTTTCTCAATATTAGTCTGAGTCTGTTCCCCCTCGAATTTCGGGAATTTTACTCCAAAGCGTTCTTCGACCGGCTTGATGGTCTCGTAATAAGCGTCTGAGCAGAAGTCATGACCCGCGCCGTGGGATTTTCTCCCCTCTATACCGTATTCCCAGCCCTTTATCGTGCGGTAGACAATCGCGGTAGGCTGATCGTTGCGGCGTTTTCCGGCCAACTCCAGGGCGGCGTGAATCTGCCTGAAATCCTTACCGTCTTCTACGGAAATAACATTCCAGTCATGGAGATAACAGAACTCCGCCGGCGTCCACTGGACATAATCTCCGGGCACAGATCCTTCGCGGCAGACTTTATCGGAATCGATTGAAGACTGATTCCAGTCGACATGAAGAACGGTGTTCCAGAGTTGAGCGCTGGCAGCCGCCGCTAATCCTTCAGAAACGCGGCCCGGGGTCATTCCCCCTTCACCTTCGATAACATGAATAAAGGGTGAGTCTTTCCCGTAATAGTCCATAGCGCCGAACCCCAGACCGAAACTCGTCGGGATACCGACGCCTGAGGCTCCCGTTGAAAGCTTGACAAAAGGTGTCATCGGTGTTGGATGTCCGTCTAAAGGTTTAGCCTTGAATTTATCAAATAGCGGTGTCTCCTGAGTAGGATTCCTCCTGAAACCGAGCATATCTTCCATTCTCAGCTGGAATTTCGGTTTGGGAAGGAGGTCGGGATTGCCGACTCTGGCCGTTTCATTTCTAAGCGCCCACATGGCGTAGAGCCCCATTGCTTTGTGTCCCGCGGCGTATGATATAATATCCGCTTCAAGGCATTCAGGGTCACCTATTCTATAATTCATCATGGAAAAAAGAACACTTTCAACTATCCTTCCGGACGAAATGCTTCCGCCGGGATGTCCCGACTTGGGGACGAAATTGTATAAAATTCCGCATAGAGTGCGGTATAGCAAATCGTAGTCTTCGAATGCGGCAGACGCATCTTCTGAAAAATCAGACGGTGCCGCGTCTGGACCTATTTCAGCGTAGTAACCGCGTCTGGGGCCGAAATCCATTTTCTTGATAGATGAGTCAGCAGCCAAGATACTCCTCCGTTGTTGAAGTTGCGGGTAAATAACTTAATGTGTAAAGATGTTAAATTGTATCTGTCAAATCTCTTTGTCCTGAAACAATAATATAAATCATATAAATAGTAATTGTCAACCGTGATGCTTTGGTTTTGCTTAAGGGCTTTATCATCGGGGGCTGTGAGGCTTGATCTTTACAGTTTAACTTACCGGAGTAAGGTGCTATACTTTCATTTGCCGCGGGAGGAGCAGAAGGCAGCTCCGCTTTAAAAAAAGATAAGATCATCATTTATTAATAGCGGGTTTTCCCCGGGGAAGGACCGGGGACTTAAAATTCCGGTTAAATAAGAGGCGATTTTTTTAACCGGCAACAACCGGGGATCTATAAAAGGAAGGGATTTGCCGTTTTATGATAGGTGCGATAGCGGGTGATATAATAGGTTCTGTGTATGAGCACAGCCCGATTAAAATAAAGGATTTCCCCCTGTTCAGCGAGGAATCCCGTTTTACAGACGATTCTGTTCTTTCAGTTGCCGTAGCGCACGCTATTACGGCAAAATCTTCATATAAGAAGGCTGTCAGGGAGATCGGAAACCGTTACCCTGAAGCCGGATACGGAAGCACATTTATACTCTGGCTTTTTTCACTTATTGAAGATTCATACAACAGTTGGGGGAATGGGGCTGCGATGCGTGTTTCGCCGGTGGGCTTTGCTTTCAAAACTAAAGCGAAGGTTTTAAAGGAAGCGGAGAGAACGGCAGAAATAACGCATAATCACCCTGAAGGTATAAAGGGCGCTTGCGCTGCCGCGCTCGCGGTATTTCTGGCGAAAAACGGAGCGGACAAGGAAGTCATTGAAAGTGAAATCGAGCGGGAGTTCGGTTATGATCTCGATAGAACGGTGCTCGATATAAGGCCGGATTACAGCTGGGAATCATCATGCCAGAAGACTGTGCCCGAGGCTATTGTCTCTTTTCTCGATTCTGTTTCCTACGAAGACGCTGTCAGAAACGCCGTGTCTCTTGGAGGGGACAGCGACACGCTGGCCTGTATCGCCGGGGCGATAGCTGAAGCGTATTACAGAGATATACCTGAGGAGATCTTACTGGAAGTCAGGAATCGCCTTCCTGATGACTTATGGAAAGAATTGAGGCGTTTTTATATAGAATATGGAATAAATGAAATTGCAGGGCGGCTAAAAAAAGCAAGGATGTTATGAAATATATATCAGCGGCGTCAAGCCATGTTATATTAGAATAGAAGTGATCGCCCGGTTTAATTTGCCGCCGTAAGATGTTAAAATTGGAATGATTATGAAAAATGTTCTTGTAGTACATAACAGCGCGTCCGGAAATCATAAAGTGCCCCGTTTGAAGAATGCCCTCGACAGGCATTTCAGCGCGCCCGGGTTCAATTACAAATTGCATGAAGTAACCGGCGGAGAATTAATTGAAAATATTGTGCGAGATCACGTCAAAAAGGGTTACGATTTGGTTATCGCCGCGGGCGGCGACGGAACGATCTCGGCAGTTGCGGGAGGACTTGTCGGCGGGAAGGTTCCTCTGGGCATCATACCTGTCGGCACGGGCAATATGATAGCGAGGGAGCTGCGGATACCGCTTAACATAAAGCGTTCAGCGGAGGTAATATCTTCGAGGCACACCATAAAAACAATAGACGCGATGCGGCTCGACAACCGGACCTTTATACTTACCATAGGGGTGGGGATAAGTTCCCTGGCCGTTAGAGACCTGACCAGGAAAGACAAAAGCCGTTTCGGGCTTCTTGCCTACGTCGGTTCCGCTTTGAAACAAATCGTCAAGTTCAAGCCGCACGCCTTCACCCTGACAGTGGACGGAGAGAGGATGAAAATCAGGTCGCCTGAAGTCTCTGTTTCCAACGGAGG
>Ga0102934_1001217_pt1 | contig 17868 bp, 17 predicted proteins | sample SalPonR2_A_D1_MG_FD_78175 | JGI IMG/M metagenome (GOLD analysis project Ga0102934, IMG submission 78175) | Salt pond soil microbial communities from South San Francisco under conditions of wetland restoration - Salt Pond MetaG R2_A_D1_MG | ecosystem: Environmental > Aquatic > Marine > Intertidal... | reverse complement strand
CAAGATGCTTTTGCATGGACTCTCCATCTCACCTTTGTTGTCCTTCCTCCCTCTTGTCCTCCTTCGAGTAGATCCAGAAGGTGGCCGAGGACGTGGATGCCCTCAAGGCTCAGATCAGCGACCTGAACAAGTACGTAGCCTCCCTCTCCTCCTCCCCGCCCTCCCTCCCGCCCTCCCTCCCCTCGGCCGACAGCTCCGAGGGTCGCTCCTCGGAGAGAGTGCTGGAGGAGCTTCAGGGGCGCTGTGCGAGCTTTGTGAAGGGGCTGATGCACGGGCTCGACGTTCTGGACGAGATGCACGTGACGGAAAAGGTGCGCTCTCTCCTCTTCCTCCTTGGACCCTCTCTCTCTCCTTACCCCCTCCCGCTCCCTTTCTCCTTCCCGCACGCTTGTGACCGACCAAGCGACGTGTAAAAATCACTGACTTTCGATTCTTGACGCCATCACCGCGCAGGACCGGCCCTTAAGGAAGAGTCAAGTGATGCAAATCCAGCAGCTGATCGACGACGTGGAGCAAACGAAGGAGCGCCTCCGCGGGCTCCGGGCCGAGCTGGCAGCTCAACAGCAGGAGAAGGAGAAGGAGGAGGAAGGGAAGAGGAGGGAGAAGGGGAAGGAAGCGGGCGCAGCACAGGGAGAGGAGGAGGGGCAGGGACGGGCCGGTCAACGCCGGTCGCCTCCCCCCCCCTCCCGCACCCCCTCACTCGCTCACCTTGCCTCCCTCCTTGCCCCGCACTGGCGGCAAATGAAAATGCGTCCGCGCTTCGAGAGCGGCAGCACTCCGCAGGCCTACGTGTTGGCCGCCCGACTGCCCAACATGAAGCTCGCGAACCTGTCAGTGACGCTGGGAGCGAGGGGGGAGTCTTTGATCGTCAAAGGCTTCCGGGGCCCAACGCAGGAGGAGGTGGGAAGTTTGGTAGAAGCGGTGCGACGGAGCGGGAGAGGGGGGGGGAGGGAGGGCGTGAGGCTGGAAGACCTGTTGGCGGCGGGGGCGGAGCGCTTCGGTTCCTTTGTGGAGACGGTGCGGGTGCCGGAGGACGCAGACGCGGATGGGGTAGAAGCCACCTATGAGAAGGGGACGCTGCGGATCATCATCCCCCGCCGGCCAGCCCTCCCCCCCTCCTTCCCTCCACGCCCACCCCCTCCGGTCCGTCCTGTCTACGCGCCTCAGCAGCCGGCCCTCTTCCACCCCTCGATGGGGGGCTACTACCAAGGGGTGGGCGGGCGGAGGGGGATGGCGCCCGGAGGGTTTTGGGGAGACCAGGATGTCTGGTGGTAAAGGAAGCGGGTAGCGAGAGGGCGCGGGATAGGAAGAGGAAGGCTTTGGGGTGGGAGGCGGTAGAGGTTGAAGGCGGGAAGGGCCCAAGGGAAGGGCGAAATTGTTGTTTTAGCATGAGCACGAGGTCAAGAAGATCGAAAAAAGCGCCCAAAGAATCAAACTAATACGAGAGCAAGCAGCGACCAGATGACGCGACTGCTGGTACCCCAAAACCTTACGCGGCTGCATGTTCTTTCATTTGACTCATTCAATGCAGCCATTACCTGCCCATGCTCTGCTTCAAACATGTCTTCGCGGACCTTCAGATTCAGTGCATCACGTCGCTCACGTGCACGGTCGAAATGTGTGCGCTCTGTCATTCCCTCGTTGACCGAGCTTCCTCCATCTGCATCCGGCCCTTTCCTGCCCCCTTACTCCTGCACAATCCGTCCTCCTTCTCCAATCAAGGCTTCATTCGGGATTCTAACGACCCTGTCCACACATCCAGAAAACAGCACGGGCAAACTTTGCACATATTTGGTTGCTCAATCGTTGATTAAAGCAAATGGATAGCCCGCTCCCCCCCTTTGGACGCTTTTCTGATCATCCTCGCGGGCAACATGGAGCAACGAGGACCTTGTGCCCACCAGTAAGAAACTGATACTCCACCGGAATCAATGAACATGATTCTCCTCTCGTTTATTTGCCATCGGACCACTTCAGCTGCACCATCATCACCTCCCCAGACTCTTAAGATGTCACATTTCCAGCCCTTCGAATGCCTACCATCACTGTCAAACTACTTGATCTTCAACGCGGAGGCTTCGTACATGACATCGTCGTCTGCCATATCTGCAGACTGGTCGATATATATCCGGTTAGGGTAGCCGAAGACAGGGTCATAGGATGCCTCCACGCGGTCGGCGTTGAGCGCGTAGGCCTGAGTCAAGAGCAGGAAAAGGTCTCCGACCGTCTTGTACTCCGCCAGGGCCTCGGGGGGGACGGCCCCATTAGGACGGTCCTCGTAGACGCCCTTCATCCCCTGGCTCCATGCGCTGACATCGAGTCGGACGGGCCGGATGGTGGCCTGGGGACAGAAGCACATTCGACGCTGGCTGAACTCATAGCCTCGGACCATCGCGTTGGACTTTACCCACTTTAGAACCCCTTGGACCAACCCGTTCATGCGCTCCGTAGGCAAGGCCACCCGCAGTCGCACGCGGTACTCGGATTGCTCCGCGCCGGTCTTCGAGCCCTCCACGAGCTCGGTGGAGGGGCTGGTGGACACCAGCACGGAAGAAACCAACGCGCCTGGCCGCGGGGTGATCTCCTCGCAGCTCACCTCGTAACCCCGCTGCAAGAGAACGGCTCTTCCCAGACCCACTTCTATCTTGTATGGAACAATCATTTCTTGTCTGACGGTAAGCATGGCGGTGGCTTTCCCATCTGTAATGCATTGAGCACCTATAGGACAGCGGTTGTCCGTCACGCCCGTCAACTCCAGCGTTGTCGCCTGCGCGATTATGGGAACATGGATGAGCTATACAGCACACGGACCATTTTGCGAGCAAACTATTTAAGTTCAACTTTTGACGTACCTCATCCACGACTGCCTCGTCTCCCACGCGTAGATGGAGAGTCTTGGTAGGCATAACGGTGGAAAGGCCCTGTGTTGAGCAGTAATTCATTTTTTTCGGTTAGCAACAACACCACCCGAACGCAGCTCACAATGTTTCAAAACTTACGTGTACGATTTCTTCTGGCGTGAGCTCACTCATGTGGGATAAAGTGTCAGGGGGCAGGCCGAGAGACGCAAAGAGTGTAAGCATCTGATCCAGTAGAGGGGGTGGTGCGATTGTCCCAGGTAGGGACTCGCCGGAGCTCTTCATGACGGATGTCAGGGAATTCACTGCAAGGGCTTCATCTTCCACCGCTTTATTTGCCTTTTGATCTCCACCACCCTGTGATGCTTCGGCAAACCAATTCAGAATCCTCTGCTTCCGAGAGAGTGCAGCGGCCCTTGTTGGTAAAAGTAGCAATATAACTACTACGAAGAGGCCGAGTATGCTTGCTGACGTTGAAAGTAGCCTTTTACGACGACGTCTCAGCATTTCGTGATAGGCGGTAGCCGGCGGGCTTTCCGCTGGAATTTTCCTACTTACACGAACCACACCGCCTAGGAAATTGCGAAATGGCCGCTTCTTCACTCGTCGGTCATGGGACTCTGTTCCTCAAAAACCAGAAAGGAGAGAGTCCCGCGGAGTTACTATGTCTGTAATGTAATTTACCGAAAGAGGACAAGTACATGAAATTGGGCAACTTCGGAGAAGAGAGAGATGCACTCAGGCCTTCGAGGTGTTTTACTCCAAATTTGAAGAACTTAAATCTAGAGATGACTTTGTCTGACTGCCAGATATGTTGATTTGAAAAGCCTCATTTTAAAAGTAAAATATAAAAGCATGCCGGGACACTGATATGAGCGTCTTTTCTCGAGTCTCTCTTCTGTCGTCGAGTGCCAGCAGCGCGTCGTCCACCACCGGGATCTCGCGCCTCCCGCGCTGGAAAAACCGTCAGCCGTTTGAATTTCAGAAATTCAAACATGGGCCACTACTTATTTTTCCCATTTGCCAAGAGGATAGTAAAAAGTGAAATTACAACGTCTCATGTACATCTAATTAATTCTGAGACTTTCGCTTCATATAACTGCACGTAAAATAAAATGAAATAGCTTCGACCCTGCCACGTGAAATCGCAAAGAGAGCGAAATATATATATATACATATGACGCGTATAAGAGCGTACCAGTAGCTAAAACTTGCACCATTGCACTTGAAGATGCGGAGCGGGTGGAAAAGGATGTTTTAAGATCTATAATGTATTGAAGCTTCTAAAAAAAAATTATAATGAACGAAGGGGGGCTTTGTTCTACTAATCGTGATATACTTCACCCTGAAAAAAATCCTTCAGGAGCGTGCAAGCAATGGATAAATCCTCTGTAATGGTAAAGTATTCATTAGCTATATGTACGCGCCCATATGCATGGTATTAGTTTGGCTTCTTATAAATCCTCTTCAACCTCATTCGGGGATGGATACAATTGAGATGCAGGGACATTGCAGACCTCCTCATGCCTGTGTACGTCGAAGCGAGTAAAGGGGTAAGAGCCCATAATTTCTTAAAACACGTATACAAATATATACATATATACATTGTTTATAGTAAGATTTTTAAATCACACACGCCAGGCGATTATGTAAATTTCCGAAATGAAGAGGACAGATGAGCGGAACCATGGGACAACCTCACGCCCATCCTATATCAAGCCTAATAAAACTCCAATTTCATTCCGATCCAGCTACCATCTTACATACCTGACAAGTAAAGCGTCAGCATAGACTTCTTTCCACTCAGCAAGCCCGCCTTCGATAGTTTTCAATAACAAACCGTTGTACCGCAAGACAATGCGGTCGGACGCCTGCCGGTTTTTTATAACTCCTTGACGGTCCTGGATAGCTGCCAATTTGTGCTCGATAAGGGATTGGCTCCTTCGTTCCAAGCTTGCTTCCTTGTCCTCATCCCCAGCCTCCCCGTCCTCTTCGCTCGTGCGCTCCCACCTCTCCACCGTCAGGCGAGAAGAAAAGGGACAAAGGCGCGCCGCTCCATGCGGATGAGGCCCCAGCTAGGTGTTTGAGTTGCAGAGGGAAGAAGAGGGCGTGAGTTATCGCGTGGCTCTGTGCAATGAACGGAGCCATCCGTCTTCTATCCGATTGCTCGAGTCCCCTTCTCAGCACGCACCCGAACGAGATCCAGCAGTGCCACAACCGGCAGCACAGTACTATCATGCGCAAAAAATAAATCTATCATCAAGGGCCTTTGAGCCTCCGCCCCACCCCCCCTTTTCTCCATGCGCTGAGTGAGGTGGCGGAGGAAGGGGGCCATCACTTCTTTGGACGAAGCGGGGCCAAAGCCCCTCGTTTGATAGTTCTCCGTGTCCTCTGTGGCCTCGAGGGCTTCCAACGGAGACGGAAGGGGGAACGACGACGATGAAAGGAGGGAGCAGGCGAGGTCGGGCCGGGAAGGGGGGGGGAAGGGCTGGTCGGGGGGGGTCTGCTCTTGAGAGGAGGGCGAAGGGTCCACCAGGGTGAAGGCGGCCTGGCACGCGTAGAATACCCCAAGGACAATGTCATCGGAGGGTACGGAGGAGTGCGGGAGGGACGGATGGTCCAGGTTCTCGAGCAGGGCCCGCCTCGCTGCCTTGATAGTGCTGGATGGAGAGGAGAAAATTAGGATTGACACAGGGGTTGAGATGACGAAAGGCATGAAGGGCTGGGCTTACCGTGGGTCGTAGAGACCGTCAACCACCGCCTTTCGATGTCGCTGCACGCGAAGGCACGTGGTATAAGGACGAAGAAGGCCCTCCGCCTCCGCCTCTGCTGCATCGCACAAACCCGCGCTGATTGGGGCGTCGGCCGATGAAGGCGGAGGAACTTGCTGAGCATCGAAGGATGACGGGGATACTGTTTCATAGACACCGTCCCAGAATGCACGGCAGCTCTGCTTGGTGCGGGCTTTGGCTGTGACGCTTACCGACACCGTAGGCAGGGGTGGAAGGGTGGGACAGGTCGATGCAGGGAGAGAAGACGCAGAAGCGGGCGAGCATGGGCCTGGGCTGGACGATGAGGTGCTAGATGATGGGAAATATGTCTTTGCAATTTCCCGTCCGAATTCTCGCTGCTCCCACTCCCCAAAACTGTTTAAGCCGCCCCCCTGTACACCATCCAGAGAGGCCAGCATCCAAGTGCACCAATCTTGCGCCTCCTTCCACCTGCCCTCCTGAGAATGCTGACCATCTGTTATGTCACATATCCACTTCGCGGCAGCTTTGCTCAATTTTAGCTTCCGGGCGGTGGGATATCGGGCTCCGTGCCTTGCGAGCACGCCCACGTAGGAGAGTCTGAAGGTGCCATTACCTGAACTTGATGGCCGCAAAACGTCGGATGAGGTGTTCAAGGGACCGTTATGATGTGCCAGCCACGAGTCTTCGATGACGTCAAGGAGAAGGGTGTACGGTCGTTTTGTCCCTGCGCCCGTCAAGCCGCCTCGACGACCGTAGCCGGGAGGTCGGGACGGTTGGTAAGTTGAGAAAAGGAGGACGAAGACCAAGACGGTGGAAAGCACAGCAAGGATGAAGCAAACAAGACCGTAAGCTTTGATTAAACTTGCAACACGCCGCATATATTGTTCGGGTTGGAGCGGTTGGCCCGCTGGTAGAGGGTGAAGAAGAAAGAAGGGAAAAGGGAGTCTAATACGAGCCCTGCTTGTCGGAAGCAAGAGCCCAATCCACCTTACGTCCGCATACTACGCACACCATTTCGACCTTTTAAGCCACGTTATGATTGATGAAATAGGAAAGAATTAGCGGGAGGTTTCACAATAGGGGCACCAAATGACAAGAGCATCGAGCATCAGGACTCTTGGAAATGTGGCCCATGCGAACTGCATCCAGCACATCTGAGGCATGAAGCCACTCAGGTAGTGCAGCCATGTCTTTCCTTGCTCGGCATAAACACAAGCTCGGGAAGACAAAGAGTACGCGAGGTTCGGTGCGACACAGTTCGATATCTATTTTTGTGATCCGCCTTACTGGCATACTTCGTTTTTCTAAATCGCAAGCCGTTTGGCCAGAGTATGTGGTGAATTCTCATTCACAGTCTTATCGACAACTCTGTATATGAAATAAAGATGTTCTATTCATGACAGCCCGCAAATTTTTGTCCCTCCTACTGATTCTTATTCCCTCCACGCTCCTATTTTTTGGTTCATCAGTACAAGCTCCGGTTTACTCGCATAGGACATTTATAGACCTTCTCGCTAGCATCCAACACTTTCCGTACAATTCTCTGGTGCTTGATTACATCCTGAAGACTCCAAATTGCGTCCTTTCTGCCTGCTCCTTCACTGCCACCGCCAGCCCCAAGCCCAGCACCTGCCTTGTGTCCCGCGGTCTGATCACGCCGTCATCCCACAAACGAGCCGAGGAGTAGTAGCAGGAAGACTCTTTGCTAAATTTGGCTAGGATGGGTGCTTTGAAAGCGGATTCTGTGGTGACAGGTGTGTGAGAGAGACAAGCGAGCGATGGGAATGGAAATAGTAATAGGAAACTTATCTTATAACCACTTGATGCCGCTCTTTGCGGGTTTGTTCTCACCCTCCGCGGACGTCCAGTCTTTCCCTTGCGCCGCCACAGTCGCCAAAACATTTGCTGCTTGCTCCCCGCCCATGACACTGATCTTGGCGTTCGGCCACATGAAGAGGAAACGAGGGGAGAACGCGCGCCCGCACATCCCGTAGTTGCCCGCCCCATAGGAGCCAGCGATCAGGAGGGTAATCTTCGGAACCTTCGAGAACGTGGGAAGAGCAAGGAGAGGGGAAGAAGGGAGTGGAGAGATGCATCAGTAGTAAGGCAGAGAAGAGAGATGAATGGCGGGCAGAGGGCTCGTAGGATTGGGCCTGCCAAGGCTCCCTGGCCGAAATGGACTTAGCAACCCCTGGGTGGGGGGGGCGCAATGTACCTTCGACGTGGAGACAGCGGTGACGAGCTTGGCCCCGTTCTTGGCGATGCCTTCGTTTTCGTATTTCCTGCCCACCATGAAGCCCGTGATGTTCTGAGGGGTTCGGATCGTACGATGGCCCGCCGACGGCATTTATGGGAGAGCAAGAATGACAAGTAAGGAATAGGCTCTCGAGGGTTATAAGGAGCCGGCTCTCTCTTTGAGGTTCACATGATATCAGGAACGAGGGGAGGCAAGATCGTAGGAAAGGCAGAGAGGGCAGTACAGGCCGCGACAGAAGGTAACACTAGCCTTACCTGTAGGAAGACGAGAGGAATATGACGCTGGGAGCAAAGTTCGATGAAATGGGCGGCCTTCAAGGCGGACTCGGAAAAAAGAATCCCGTTATTGGCCACAATGCCTGAGAAATGGGGGACATTTTGAAGAGCATAAGAGATGGGAAGGGAAAAGAAAGGCGATGGTGCCCCGCGACTAGCGCGGGAGTGGCGCGTCTATAGAAGTCGTAGAACCACACTCGAACTGCCAACACAAAAAAGCGGAGACCCTGGAACCCTAATCCTAAAGGTCCACCTGTCAGGATGCCATGAATGCGCGCGAAGCCCGTGACGATGGTGGGGCCGTAGAACGCCTTAAATTCTTGGAAGCGGGAGCCGTCCACGACCCGGGCGATGACGCTGCGGACGTCGAAGGGCCGCTTGGGGTCCAGAGGGACGAGCCCTCCCAGCTCGTCGGGAGAATAGAGGGGCTCTTCGTATGGGCCTTGGGGGTGGGAAGGAAGGAGGGGCCAAAGGGGTGGGAGACCGCAAGGGACAACTCCCGGTCTTTGGCTTCCCCCTCTCTTGCGGCCTCCACACGGCTTACCTCCCGTCTTCCCATTGGGCGAGAAGGCAGCGGTCCTCGCCTCGGGCACATTCAAGCTGGCTACGATGGATCTGAAGGAGGACGTGAGTGGAAAGGAGGTTGGAAGAGGAGGTAAGCGGGAGGGCCTTGAGTAATGCGTGTAAGCTGATCCTAGAATGGAGGGAGGAGGACAAGGGACACTGAAAAAAGGAAGGCTTCGAGGCACGGGCCAGGAGAGGATGACAAAGAGAGCTAAAAGGCGGGATGAGGGTTCGGTGTCGAAGGAGGCAAGAGGATGAGAGAAGCGCCGAGCATGGTCACTACAGCCTCGAGACAGGGACAGGCTCACAGGGAGATTATTAGGCATCAGAGGCAGGTATGTAGAGTACCTGGTGATCTCGAGGGCATGGAGATCGTCAGTAGCATAGTGATCGACCACGCCTGAGGTTCGACAGTGGACGTCCGCGCCGCCTGAGAAAGGGAGGGAGGGAGAGAGGGAGGGAGGGAAGAAGAGAGGGAGAGAGGGAAGAAGGATAGAACAGCTTGTAAGGGCAAGAAAACCGATGCAAGATAATATTTTTCGAGGGTAGGGTAAATCAAGCGGTGACAAACGCCGTAACGTTAGGCGCGGGGGGACGGATTGTATGGAAGAACGACAGGGGGCGCCGATGGGGTCGCCCACCTAGATCCTCGGCGCTGACGACCTCCCCTGTCGCTGCCTTGACGAGGGGAGGGCCTCCAAGGAAAATGGTACCGCTTCCCTTGACAATGACGCTCTCGTCCGACATGGCGGGGACGTAGGCGCCTGGGTGAGAGGCGTGGAAGGAGAAGGAGAGAGAGGAAGGGAGGAGGGGAGAGCTGATATAAGACACCAAGGGGAGACTATTGGTTGCGAGGCACGGAAAGCGAAGGGGAATAGGAGGAATTTAAAGGCGGCGAGCGAGAAAGAAGAGGACAGTGAAAGGGAGGGAGGCAGGCACCTCCCGCGGTGCAGGACCCCATTACGACCGCAATCTGCGGAATCCCTGCGGCGGACATGTTGGCTTGATTGAAGAAGATACGCCCGAAGTGATCTTTCGTAGAACGAGAGGGTACATGAGAGAGGATTGGAAGTGGAGTGAGGCCAGACCGCGCAAGAGAAGAAGGACCGATGGCTTCTGGCGGGCGAGGGGAAAATGAGGGAGGGGGGGAGCGAGATGGGAGGGGGGGGCCTACCCCGGTCCGGGAAGACCTCATCCTGTCTGGGGAGGAAGGCGCCTCCTGAATCGACCAGATATATACACGGCAGCTTGTTCTGGGAAGCGATTTCCTGGGCCCTCAGGTGCTTCTTGACCGTGATGGGGTAATAGGTGCCCTGCATGGGTGCAAGGGGGGTAAGTGCCAGGCGACCACCTGCCTCCTTGGTCCTTCCGACAGTTGCGATGGGCTTACCCCTTTGACCGTGGCGTCGTTCGCCACCAGCATGCACTCCAGGCCCGCCACGCGACCGATGCCTGGGGTGTTGTGAGAACGGAGCGCGGCGGGAGGCAAGGGGTGAGACGGGGGTAAGGATGGAGTGCAGAAGGGCGAGGCAACTAGCGCAGCCTGCCAGCGAACAGAAAGTGACGCTTCTGGCATCGCTCTTGATATAAAGCCAGCAGCTCCCGCAAGCACTTGTCCACAAGGATTGTCCCCATCCAAAGCTTTGCCTCCTCCTTCCCTCCAGGCCACCCTCTCACCCGTCACGATGCCTCCTGCGGGCACTTTGTCTTGGCCGTAGAGCTCCCTTCCTGCCAATGGCGACAGCTCCAGAAAAGGGGTGCCAGGATCCACGAGCCGTTCGATGCGCTCTCGCACATAAAGCTTTCCACGCTGTTCGTGCTTCGAACGAGCAAGCTCGCCTCCACCTTGATACACCTGACCGAGAAAAACGGGTGTGTGGGGGCCTGAGCCCAAGGAATCATGTTCGCATATACACACTAGAAGACACGGACGTCTCTTACTTCTTCCAAGATGCCGTCGAGGCGGTCGACCAGCTCGTCCATTGCGGCCCTGTTGGCTTGAAAGTCGTCTGACCAGGGCTCTGCCGGATCCGTAAGGACAGGGAAGGAGGCCCAATGGGAGGAGGAGGAGCATGATAGTGACCTCCTAGCCTCACGTAGCGTTTTTGAGGTCATGTGATTTTGGCATTTGCCGGGATTTGGGGCGGTAGCAAGTACACACGTCGATGGATTTGTTGTAGCCGATCTTATCACCCTTGCTAGCCTTGCCACGGCCGCCATCCGAGCCGCGCGAGACGTGCAAGGCATAATTTCCCCGGAGTGCTGTCGATCGTCTGTCCGTTTCAATTCGTGGTAGAGTTGGAAAGGGCGGTCGTGTGAAAGTGTTCTGGAGTGGGATTGACTTGAGGTGACGCTTTCTTCTTCAGCGAGGGCGGGGAGGTAACAGGACACGGAGCGGTCTTAAAAACACAACGAGAAGTTGCCAGGCTACGAGCTGCCGCGCTATCGAGTGTAAGATGTGACCAACACGCTGAATGCGTAGAGAGTGTACCTCCGTAGAGGTCACGGTTACTAGCGCTTGACGTGGCTTGCTTCCAGGCAGGTATTTCATCACATGCACCCTCAGCTATCTCTTCATTCCCCGATTTTCCTTCCGTCCACAGCTGCACGAACAGACACAAACAAATGGCAGATAGCTCTGGAAGTGGTACAGGACAACCTGCGGTCCCACCGTCGCGAAAGCGTCCCTCTGTCCGGTACGTCAGAGCTCAGCATGAATGAGATGGTAACAACGATGTGTTCTGGTGATAACTCCGTCGTACTCTGTACTCATTCGCACAAAACTTTCTACATCTTTTGACATACAATCATTTCTCGCACAATGCTGTGTCTCATGTCCTTCCATATCTAGCAAAGGTAAGCAAAGCCATTATCGTTTTACACTCCTCTTCCTTTGTTCTGATCTCGCTTCCTATGTCCCATTTTTTTCTTTCTCCCTCCCCTTTTCACTCACACTATCACGTCCTACCATCGAATTCAACCTCTAGGCAAGGACAAGGGAGAGTCTGGCGGTGCTTCGATCGGAACCGCGACATCGGGCAAACGTCGCTTGCTGGACACGACGCGCCAGGGGGTGCGCGTGTGGCTGGTGAAGGTCCCGGTGGCGGTAGCGGAGGCCATTAAGAGCGCTCAAGAAGGCGAAAAGGTCGGCACTCTGACTGTGAGCCGAAGCCATGGCGGTGGAGGGGCAGGAGCAGACGATCTGGTAAGGAGGCGGGTGCGAAAGAGGTGATTGATGCGAAAGATGGAGAGTGTATAGAAAGCGACGACAGGAAAGATTAAGATATGGAGGAGGGGGAAGGCAGGAAGAAGAAGGCAGGAGGAATTGGAGCAAACAATCATGTGGAGTAAGAGAGAGGCACCGAGGGGGTGTCCGTCCAGCTCGATGAGCTAAAGTCGACCCGAAAAGGGTGGTGGCGCTAGAGCGATCTCCTGTCCAGGGTGCACGATTTGGAGGAGTCCTTGCGTCTATACCCCTACTCACTTGAATAAACCGTCTTTCACCCTCCCCCACCGCTGTCTTGCTTTCTCTGCAGCGCACGGAAGCCGTACGCCTGGAGGAAAGCTTATGCGAGCGCCTGGAACTGCCCCGCGACTTTACCCTGGAAGCCCCCCCCGCAGAGACGAAGATGCCCAAGATGTACGCCCTGCGCGCCGCCGCAGAGGGAGGAGGGCCTGAAGGGGGGCGCATGATGGTGGAGGGGGTGGTGAGTCGGCGGACGAGCCTCTTGCCCACAGCTTCCTTGGACTACCGCGTCTTTGCCAAGAAGAGGCAAATCCAGCACCACCGGAAAGAGCGGCGTGTGGAGCTTTTGCGGGATGACTGGGGGCCAGGAGGCGAGGGAGGGCGGGGGGCTGGCGGGGCTGTGCGGAAGATGATCGATCTCAACGCGCCCCTGAGCGGAGCAGGGGTGGGGAGGGGGACAGGAGGGAGAGACGGGCCCCAGAGGGTGCGGCTCGATCAGGCGGGCTTGCGGACGGCGCTTTTCAAATGCTTTCAATTGAAATCGGCCTGGACTGCGCGGGAGTTGGTGGCTCGACTGGGGCAGCCCGAGGGGAGCGTCAAGAGTGCGCTGAGGGAGATCTCTGACTACCAGACTCAGGGAGACTATTTCGGGAAATACTTGCTCAAAACAGAATTCAGGGGAAAAGATGGATGAAGTATGAAGTCGTTCAAATAGGTGCAGCACGTGAGACCGCTCTCTGGGGAGTGCCAGTATGCCAAAATGACTATTAATGCGAAGCAGGTCTGTCGGTGCACCGGTAGGAATAATAAGATGTATTCCTCTTCCTTTTTGATCTATATGCTGCAATTCTCTATAGCATGCATTTTCCCTTCTAAAGCTTCAATTTCCATTTACCCTTCCCTCTGGCGTCTTCTGTTTTTCATATTTTTGGGCGAATGGTGGCTACTCTTTTCCTTCCGCATACTGCAACTTTATATCATACCTGCTGCATTCTACAACTTGTCCTTCTTGCTGGTGTACTCGCAGGGTGCGGCAACTCTAACCTGTCACGTCGCCAATGTCGAGATGAGAGGTTTTATATAAATAGTTGAACATGAAGAGGGATAGTACCACAAAAATGAAGTGTATAGGTGTGACCATCTCGTTTCAAAGAAAACAGACGACAAGCTGCTGTGGTATGTAAGGGAAACTTTTGCCGTCCTCGCCATTTGTATGAATGGAGTGGGCACCCACCTGTTTATTCACATCGGCGCCTGTCGTGTCCCAAAAGTAGTGGCTTGTGAAATTGTTTTTCTTAGTCTCACAATAAAACCGCCACGTAACGGGAGTTGCAGTCGCATTCCTAAGAATGAGATTTACACGAAGACTGTATTTAAGGCCCTGGCTAAACAAGCGTCCATCTCGGCTCCAACTCCACCAGTATTTTTTAGTCCCGTCCCCTGGAGTTTCGTCTCCAAACATCATGACGAACTTGCGGGTATTGATATGAGTGAAGCGCGTGACCCGATCCTTCAAATCAAATTGAGCAGAATCGTAATCCATGTTGCGGAGCTGAATGACGAATGTTTTCGCCCGGTGTTTCGCCGGATGTGCACACGATATTACGCCGAAAGAAAGTATAAAGCGCCATTAATTATATGATCAGATTTACATCGACTTTCATATGTAAATATCCACTTACCGCGCAGTACAGAGAGTCAGCATCTCCGAAACTGTTGAGACGGACCCTACCAATAACAGCCAGGTTTTGGCCGCAGCGAACGCGCCTCTTGTTCACCTTGAGGTCACGGAGCAGGGTCATACTCCCATTATTGGCCAACGTTTGTGCCAATCCCTGAGTTTGGTGTGCAATATGTAAACAACCGAGCCCCGTGAATGACAGGAAGGATGTGGTGCTGCTCTGTGAGACGATCTATCAAAGGCAACCTTGTCAGACTTATCATCTAGACACTTACCTGGGGCACAGTCAAGGCCAAAATGACGAACAAGCTAAAAAAATGAAGCATCTGATCTTTTAACTTTCTACGGTATATATTTTGGGGGAAGGAGGATCATGAAAAGAGGACGAGATCCAACGTAGCGGTTTTTGGCTTTTTGGCCCATATTCATATTCGAGTTGTTTGTAAGCAGCTCTTAAATGTTGCAATCTACGACAGTGAACCTTTACTAATCAGCAGACATAATGAAGAAAGTATTTTTATTGGTAAGGCAATATTCGCGTGGGGCAGGTGAGTCGTCGTATCAACCGGGATCCAAGGCGCGTGCCCTACGTGTGCCGTTGGCCTCATTTTTGATTTTTTGAAATTGACCTAACGGATAACTCTTCTAAACCTCAAAATGCAGAAGGCATCTACTCATACAAATTCAGCTTTGTGGTACAAACGCTTACATCTTTTCTACCCTGACGTGCAACCTGTGCCACTTACGGCAATGGCATTCCCCTTACTGGTACGCAAAAGGATTAAAGAGTACAGAAGCTGCCGTTCAAAAAATAAAGTTTTACCTGTGAATACATGTTAAACTATTCACTTATTCTTTCGACTGAATCCACACGAGCTGTCAAGTGATCCATTGAAATTGCGTCTATTCAAGATTTAAACGAAAAACGAGAGCCTCCTTCTCTACCCCACATTAAAAAAAAATCACAAGCAACAAGTCGGTCAGAATAATAAGCACTGCTCTTTTTTACTTTCCCCCCCTTTGTATCGCTTATTCCCATCCAACATTGTATATGCCTGTTGAATTCCCTGAAAATTACTATCTATCCTTGCCAAATTGATATCTAGTAGAATCCGTTGCCTTCGACGTTAATTAGTAAAATGTAACTACTTCTGATCTGTCGTGACATTTGACCGCAAGAATGCTTAAATAGACTTACTTTCTCCTCATGACAAGAGGGACCTGTACTCGATTGTAAATGAGAGATGTCTTTGAGTTCGTGTTATTAAAAATCAAGCTTTCAAGAGGTTTAAAAATGATTACCGTGATATATTCCTGGAAGGAGTAATAATTGGGCTGTCCTGTGAGCTTTGTCTCGCAGAAAAATGCCCATGTGACAGAATCAGGAATCGTGTCCCTTGCCACTTTGTTTTTCATGCGATAAGTGTAGATTTTTCCTTCAGTCAAAGCATATCCACGAGGATCAAACTCCCTGTACGATAAATAAAATGAGAAAATGTATTTAAAGTTGCTTCAGGACAAAAAATCTGCGCAAAATTTGCACGCAGGGGAATTCGTGCTCTGAGAGGGATCGCTAAGACCGTTCGCTGAAGTCATCCCTCCCTTACCAGATAATTCGGCCAGCGGACCGTTTCTCTTTAATGAACCATTTTGCTTTTGCCATCGTGCGCTGTTGGGAGAATCGAATCCCTGCCGCGGCAAGGGCCGTCTCAACAGGCGGTGAGCCCGTTGTATTCAAGTTTTTAAACTGTCAAGCGTAGAAGGAATAAATTGACATCTTAAGTTGGTCAGATAGAGATTATGAAGGGTAGCTATTCAAACTCAAGTTGCACTATACACTCGCAGTCAAAGTTGTCACTTACTCCGCAGTAGATAAGATCATTGATCCCCATTAATTTCATATTCGCAGTGGCAGTGAGCATGATGTTTCTGCCCTTTATTTGTTGCTCTCTGTTGACCTTGAAACCAACGAACTCGATGTCTGGTTTAGTCTGATTTTGCTGGAAAGATGTGAGTGATGCACAAGCATACAAAGTAGTGAGATCTCATGGTGGAGACATTTGATCTTTATTTCCAACTAAGTAGAGACCATTTTAAAACCGCGAAGATAAGGATACATGCGAAAAGCGAAGGGCAAAGTCGGAGGTATTACTTACCGCTGTCACTGAGAGCAAGACGCATGCTCCCCAAAATAAAACCAGTCGTAGACTCATCACTCTAAGTACGATCTCGCTGACCCCCAAAAAAAGAGTCAAGGGAGGAAGAATGGATGCCCTGTTTCCATAGGAGGGATTAGAGCGTGAAAATTGGCTGCAAAAGACGGTGCATAGTAAAAGGAGGATAGGAGAGACACCAGCTGTGTGGTGTAAAATGTTCTCATTTCTCGCATGTATAAGAAATAGATCATTCCATTGAGTGCGTTAAAGGCACAGTACTTTTATAGGGGTACTCGTTAAAGCGCTTGTGCTGGGCGCGTGCCCCGACATCTTGCCGTTAAATCCGATTAACTGACAACGAGCCGTTTCTAACGATTTCAAATGAATCATGTGGCAATCACAGAACTTAACATATGTTTGCGGATAACGCTTTCTCACATAGGGAAAGCACTACTACCCCAATGATTTTCCTTAAAAGGAGATGGCTTTCTATTCGTACCAAGAGGAGATCATTGCTGAGACTTCTTAGGACCTTGCTCTTGCTTGTCTCCATGCTTCTTCTCAAACATAGAGGTGATAGCGCTTCAAAGGAGGGCATGTTCTCGACTAGGATTCCAGCTTTAGTAGCTCACGATATTTCTCCTGGAATAAATATCTCATCGTCAATGAATGAGAAGCAAATATCAGAGGGAGACATTGCGCCTTGTTGGTTTACAGTGCATAATGCAGGGGAAAGACTGAAAGCCCTCGACTTTAACATGCATCTCCCCTTCAATAGTACCAAATTCCTCGGATCAAGTGTATTTCCGCCTCAAGAAAAGTCTGCTGGACAAGAAGTCGCGTATATTGATACGGATGGCGCATTCGTAGTGAGGTGGAAGGGGTTGACATTGGCTCCTGGACAATCGCTGGTCTTCAATGTCGATTTCAGAGTCATATCAATATCTGAGACAGGTCCAATTAATATCCAGGGCTTGGTGGAGGTAATGGACACAGAAGGGATCCATGACACTTCAGAGTTAACGATTACATTAACAAAACGCCCTAAGATTACGCAGAAGCTCCTTAGCGAGCAGCGGGCAAAGCGATTTGGAAGTAATCCCGTACGATCTTTTAGTTCTGGTCACCAGACTTTTGAGCGATGCAGGAGATTGCAATTAACACCTGCCAAGGTGGAAAAATGCTTGAATTACTGCCAAAACGAAGGACAATCATGTTTGGGGTGTGGATTCGACCAGCGTACTGGCTGTGTTTGCAAAAGGAAGAAGGGAGATGACAGACTAATAGAAAGCGTCTTTCCACAGGAGGCTTGGGAGAACAGGAGTACCAAGGACTCGAAGCTTGATTTATCTGATGATAGAAGATGTGAAATTTTGGTGTTTCCCAGCCTTCTCTCTGAAGAACAGTTGAGTGCGATGAAATCTTACTTATCCGATTTAGTGCTTGAGCACAGCGAACAACGGATGATATTGGAAACAACAAATACAAGTTCGCTTCACAGACTTATTCGAGACATTTTGCCGATGTCTAACGTGCAATTTGAGGACTACGTTACATTTTCTGAAGAGAACGTGGAGGTACAGCCGCACTATGACGCCATCAAAGGCGGGGAGTCGCATAAATTGCTACTTTTTTTGGATGAAATTGCAGGGACTCGGTTTTGGGAAAGCCAGGACGATTTTGAGAGGAATCACTGTCCATTGGTGGTCAAACCATCGCGAGGGACTATTGTAATATTTCCCATGTCACTGTATCACGATTCAGCGCGCTTCGAGCCTCGGAATAGTATAAAGCGCACCCTAGGTTTACGGGTAAGGCTACCTTTTTTCGATATGACAGAAGCTGGTACAATTGGGCT